>ENA-OOZG01000631-OOZG01000631.1-human-gut-metagenome-genome-assembly--contig:-NODE-631-length-28729-cov-2.801493_pt1 | contig 28729 bp, 71 predicted proteins | sample MGYA00241706_ERZ501384 | MGnify/ENA primary metagenome ERZ501384 (study PRJEB25962, sample SAMEA2042742) | human gut metagenome | biome: human gut; feature: human-associated habitat; material: faeces...
GTATTAATATAATTAGCAATTTTAGAAGTTTTTACTTCATCTTCTGATGAAATTGAATTTATAAATTCCCCAAATTCTTTGTCATCATCTGCTATTCCAGTATTTAATCTAGCTTTTGCAGTAATACTCATAGCTTTATATTCACTATTATTAATTTTCCCCTCAAGAAGTTGTTTTTTTAATTCTTCTAATTGGTCCTTTAAAGCTTGGTCAGCAGCTGCTTTCTTTTCATCATCTGTCATTTTGTTTTGTAATTCAAGATTTTTGGCATCTAAAGCATCTTGAAGTTTTTTCTTCTCTGCTTCTGCCATTTCTTTGTTTACATATTTTCCATCTCCTAAAACTTGGTTTTTAAAAAATGCTTGGATTTCTTCTTGTGTCATATCTTCTTTATAAGCATCTCCCATAATCTGTTTTAACATTTCTTCCATAATGGTACTCCTTTCTTTTCAACCGTGATTATAGCCCTTCTCTGGGCAAGGTCTATCTACAAATATAGCCATTGTAGAACTGGCAATTTATATTTTCAGCTTTCGCTGTTAATATCTATTTTTCTTCTTTTTTATTATGTTTTTCACTGATTTTATTCATATTGTTATTATATGTTGTGCTTTTATATCCTGTATTTTCTTTTGCTTTATTTTGATTTTGATTTTGATTTTGATTTTGGTTATTATTTGATTGTAATACTTCTTGCGTTTTTTTCTGTAATTCTAAATTTTGTTCTGCTACATCTTGCCAGTATTTTTTACCTCTATCTATTACTTCAACTACATCTGTTGTCATATCACATATTTCTAAAGCATCTGCTGGGTCTAATGTTTTTGTTCCATGTAATGTACTAAATGATTGTGCTTTAGTTTGTAAATTATCATTTTTATTTCTAGTAAATTTTACATCTAAATCAATTGTTTTAAAATCTATTTTTGCCATTCCTAATAATTGTAATATTTTTATAGCAACCGCAATTTGCTTTTTCTTTGCTATTTTAAAATAACTTTCTTTTATTCTTGCAACAATTTCTATGTCTGCCCAACCATCTCTTAATTTTACGGCATCTCCAGTATCTCCACCGCCTCCGCCTCTTGTCTTTCTGTCTGGAATTCCTATAATGGTTTTATAAGCTTCTTCTAAATATTCTCTTAAATTATTTATTCCCATACTGTCTATTTGTTGATATAAGAATTTTGCATCAACATTTTGTCCGTGGTGCTCCTAATAATTCAAGTATTCTATTCTTCTTTGCTTGTGATGTCACATTATCATCTAATTCAGAATTTATAATTACTAATAAACTTTTTATAACATTTTCTACATCATTTACACTATCAGAAGCAATTTGGTTTAAAGCATTCAATACACTTATCGCCACTTCAAAATCTCCCATTAAGAAATTATTATTCTGAACCATTTGAATTGGGTTTAGTCCAATTAAGTTAACATCTTCTCTAACTTCGTTTCTAGTTCCGCTTAATGTTCCATTACCTTGCGATTTTATATAGAATATTTGTGTATCTGTAAAAGCAGTAAAATATGTATATTTCTTATCTGTCCAAAAAGTACATGATAATCTTACTGGATTTCCTATTTTAGATGATTGAATTACAAAAGTTGATAAAACATCTAAATTATTTATTGATATTGGAATATCTGGCATATAATCACTAGATAGTTCTTTTGATGGCAATGTGCAAAGATAGCTTAATCCACATATTGCTGCAAAAGTTGCAGTTTCATTATCTACTGTGCTAGAATTTTCATATTCAAAAATGTCTGCTAATTGTTTTATATCTTTTCTGTATTTTGCTTTTCTTGGAATTATTTGAATTGGTTTTCCAAATGTATATCCAACTATATCTCTTACACTAGAATGTGCATAATTTAATACAACTCTATTATTTATTTCGCTGGTAGAAGGTGCTGCTCTTTTTAATACATCTTGTTGCCCTTTATAATAATTAATTAAATATTTCATATCATTAACATTTAATCTATGAATATTTAAAGCATCAAATAATATTTGAATTATTGTATCTTTATTTATTTCTCTATCATCGAAAATTCTTCTTCGACCTTTACCAATATTACCTGACATTTCGCCAATCACAAAATCACTTCCTATCAACAAAAAAAGCTATAACTTTAATAAGTTATAGCTCTCTGGCTTAATTTCTATTTACGGCTCACAGGCACTTCTTTTAAAAATATTTCTTTTCTACATCTTTTGCAGTAAAGATATACATTTTCAAGTTTGCCTTTTTCTTCTAGTTTGCATAATGTTTTACCGCAAATTGGACAATTGACATTTGTTTTCATTTTAATACCTCACATTTAGTATATTAAAACTCAAAAAAAAAGTCAATAAAAAGAAACATAATTTTTAAAATTATGTTTCAAACGGATTTATTATAGTTAAATTTTTTCAAAATTATATATATCATATCTTTATTATAATTGTCAATTATATTCCTAAATCTTCTCTGCTTTTTGAACTTCTTGCTCTTCCAACTCTTACACAACCTAATATATTTGTAAATAAATTTGCTAAACTATCAGGAGCATCATCATGTTGCTTTCCTTGCATATTAGCAGATTGATTAAATTTAGTTAATTCATCTAAAAAGTCATTATACATTTTATGATTTCTTATTATCTTTCTTTCTTTTATTAATAACCTATAATCACTTTCTGGAACTCCTTTTATAGCACCTTGACAAGCTAGAATTCTATCTAATTTAGATTTTGTTGTAGGAACTTTAGACCATGTTATATTGCATCTATAATTATATTTCTTTAATTCTTCTTGTACTTTTTCTGCATACATATCTCCACCATTGTTAGCTTCAAAGTGACAAGCTGTTATTTGATATTGGATTATAGCATTTACTACTAATGGGATAGTTTCTTCTTTTTTTGCTTGACTAAATATTACATCAGTTAAATATACATCATGGTTATCATATTCAGAACATATTGGCATTGATAAACTATCTCCACCACCCCAAGCGACATCGACTGCTGCTATTCTTCTTTCCAATCCATATTCTGGTTCTTCTAAAAATTTTGTTAATTCTTCTTCACTAAATACTATTCCTAATCTTTCAATTGGATTTTGTTGAATTAAACATTCAAAGCTAACTGTGTCCATTAAATCTTTATCTTCTAGTAAAGCTTCTGTTGTTAATGCAAATCCATATTTATAATTAAAATTAGTTTGATTATTTTCATTTAATCCGTGGTACTCTTACTACTTCTATTCTTTTTGGTGCTCTAGTTTTATAATATTTTATTATTCTTGATAATGGGTCATTAATACTAAAAATAGTACCAATTATAAGCATTTTACAGTTACCTTGCATACGCTTTTTTAAAGTTCCAGTAAATTCTTCCCACTTCTTATCAAGTACATCTTTGTTTCTAGCTTCTTCAATATTTTTTATTAAGTCATCTATATAAAGAACATTATGAGCTCTAGTTCTACCTGTTATACCTCCATCAAATCCACAACAATATAATGTATATTCTGAATGTGGCTTTTTCTTTTCATCATCTCTGTAATCTAATGTCATATTTTCAGCACTTTTTAAAACATTCTTTAAGTTAGGAAAAATCTTTTGAAAATTACCATTTTCATCTTCAATTAATGTTATTTCTCCTTGATAGAATTTATCCTTTGCAATTGTTGCAGAATAACTTACCATCATGTTTGGTAAATCAGGAGCTTTGCCAATACAGAAAGACATAAATCTTTTTCCAAGTTCAGTTTTTCCAGTACCTTGAGGCATTGATATTGTCATTACTGCTTTTGGCTTGTAATAAAATTTATCTAACTTTCTTGATATTGGACCTAGGACTGATGTCCTTGGTGCAAAAAATTGCTTTTCAGGTGGAATTCCAAACTCAATTGCTATAACATAGTAACTAAATAAATAACCTGCTAAATAATAATAATTGTTTTTCATAATAGTAACAATTTCTTGTTTTTGATTAGGATTATCAACAAATTTTAATACTTTAGGTACTAGTTGCGTTATTTGTATTGCAACTTTGATACTATTAGAATATTCTAATTCATCTTTCTCTGAATTATATATTATTCTATCTTTATCTTTTTCATTTTCTTTATAAAAAAATCTTAAAGCATCTAATTGCTTTACTTTTTGATAATAATCTTTTTCATAAGACAAATGATGCTTTATTTTTTTTATTTCTATTTCATAAGACATAATTATATCTCCTTTATTACATTTCTTCTTTTAATAATTCTAAAGCTTTTGAAATATAATCATTCATGCTTACAAAATTTTTAGTTCCTTTGCTTTTATTGCTCAATTCTTTTAGCCATTGATGCTGTTCTCTTGGCAATCTAACACTAAAGCGAATTGTTAATCCTGTTTTTTCTTTATTTATTTTTCTTCCCATGTTTCCTCCCCTTTGGGCTGTAATTCATCATTTATCAGAAGGAATGGCAATTGATATAGTATTTGCATTTTCTTGTATTGCTCTATCTAATATATTGTCAATTTTATCTAAAATTTCAATAGCTCTTTTTTCATTATCATAATGAACTATTGGATATTTTTCTTGTCCATTTAAAGATGAAGTTGTTAAATATCCACCTCTTTCAACTTCGACTTTATCTTTCATTTTAACTAATGCTTTTTCCGTTCTAAAAAAAATATCCATAAATACCACCTCTAAATTATTATTTCACTAATCTTAAAACATTCTCTATAATTTTCGTTATATTTTGTTTCAAATTCAACTAATACGAAATTAGTATATATTGCAACTATTTTTCCTTCTTTATATCTTTTTTCTTTTCCTTTTCTTCGTTCTCCTAATTTATAAGGTATATTAACTTTTACTATTGTGCCTATTTCCATAGAAAAGCCTCCTTATATTTATTCTTGAGTGTCTGTGCTTCCAAATCCTCCAATTCTTTCTCCACTTGCATTATCATTCATTACTGTATTGTATTGCATAAATATTCCTTGACCTAATTTTTCTCCTGCTTCTATTACTACTGTTTCATTGCTTAAATTATAAAAAGCAAACATCATCTCTCCTTCATTATCAGGATTGTCTACATAATCAGCATCTATTATTCCTACACTGTTTGGAATTACTAATTTTTTCTTTTTAGGATTTGAACTCCTATTTACTAACATCAAGAACTCGTTATCGTTCATATAAGCTTTTATTCCTGTTGGCACTAAAGTTGGATTATCTCCTATTTTGTATGGTGGAATTTCAATTCTTTCTGGATTGTAAAAATCATATCCAGCACTTTTAGCTGTACTTCTTTCAGGTAGCCTTTTGTTTTCAATATTTGAAACTCTTTCTACAAATTCAAATTTTCTTATTTTTTGTACCCCATAAGGTCCACTTTGGTTTTCTTCCATTTTTATCTCTCCTTTTTTCAATACCATTATATATTATTTTTTATTTTTTGCCAAGTGTGTAAATTAATTTTGTTATTCCTTTTTCATAGGTATTTTTCTCGTCATTAATTCTGATGATTTCTTTTTTTAATTCTTCATTTTCTTTGCATGATTTTTCATATTTTTCAAGATTATTTTTATTTCTTTGTTCAAAATTTGTTAAAATAGCTTCTAATTCTTGAATTCTTTTATTCATTTCATCTGTTTTTCCATTTGTATTTTTTAATTGTTCTACTAAACATATATAATCTTTTTCTGCCTTTTCTTTTTGCTTTTTCATATCTTCATACTGATTTTTATATTTTTCATTTTCTTCATTAACTTTTTTTATTTCTTTTGAAATCATACATATATTATTATTTGACTTTTCGATTATTCCTGTTAATTCTTTTACTTTTTTTATTAATTCGGATTTTGTTAATCCTTCAAGATTTTCTTCTACTTCTTTCATATTTTTCCTCCTAATCTATTCTTGGAATATGAGTTTCAAAACTTCTTTTCATTTCTTCTTCTATTCTCTTTGCTATTTCTGCTGGATTTTCATTAGTAGGGATTAAAGATTGTTGATAACTACATTTAAATAATTCTGGGTTTAGCCTACATTCTACTGCATATCTTAAAGCATCTGCTGCATCATCTCTATAATCTCTTTTATTGTTACCACCAATATATATTCTTTCTAGGTTTTTAAAATTATCTAATGTTTGCATTACTGTTGTTGCTAATAATTGTGGTGGAACATGAGGACATAGTTTATAAAACAAATCCGCTATTTGTCTTTCTATGTCTTTTCTGGCTATTGTTTGTTTTAATAAATCATGAATTTCATCTTCTTTTTTATTTTCCATAAAATATATCTACACCTCTCTTTGATAAATAATCTATATCATTTTGCGAATATTTTTCATATGAAGTTAATTCTATTTCTCCCTCATATATGCAATTTATTGATATATCAGAAACATAAAAATTGTTACCATTTATATCTATTTTTTCTTTAGTTATATTACATTCTTTGAATTGTTTTCTTGAATTTATTTTTATCCTTATTTGCATAAAAAATCCTAAAAATATTTCTGTATTAGCATTAATAGGAAAAACACGAATTTCACAATTATGGTTATTATAAAATTCTATTAATCCATCTAGTCTTTTTAAATCTTCAAATGCTTTGTCTGTTTTGTTTATATTATCAAAAAAATAATCTAGCTTTTTTATTGTTTTTTTAGTCCTTTCAATATCTTGCTTTTTAGTTGCTTCTTCTTCTAAAATACAATCAAAATCTTTTAATAATGTAAAACCTAAACAAGCTATTGCACACATTGCATCATTTGAATATTTATTTTCATTGTATCTATTTTTTAAAGATAAATAAATTTCTTTTACTATATCTGAATTTAAATTTGCTCTAAATCCATCTTTGTTTTCTAAAACTAATAAATTATCCATATTTCCTCCTATGAAAAAAATACTCCATATTTTTTATTTATACTTAATTCTGCAATTGCATCAGGGTCTATATTAACTTTTATTTCAATCCCTAAAACACCTTTTAAGTCACTAGAAACCATATCTGCTTTATCTATAAGCATTTTCCCTGCTTCTTTTATACTTTCATTTACAGTTTTTTCTCCAAAAATATAATTAAAATTAATTTCTCTAATTGAATGCTCTAATAGTGGTGTTTCTGTATTTTTTACCGCTTCATCTAATATATCTTCTGGAGTTTTATCCATATATCCTTCTAACAGCATAGCTTTTCCAATTAAATATGGAATTATCCTTTCTCTTAAATCATCTTGTTTTATGTAGTCTAATTTTTCTCCAAATAACATTTTTTCTTGCATTATTTTTCTCCTTCCTTTATTTTTTCTAGTATTTCTATTTGTGCTTTTAGCTTATCTGTTTCTCTTGCTATTCGCATTGTTGTTTCCATATCTTGTGGAAACATTGATGTTTGATATTGTGTAAGTGTATTGTATAAATTATCAAGAGTATTATCTATTTTGCTTTTTTGAGTTTTGTATGCTGTAATTAATTTTTTTATATCATTACAATGTTCTATACAAAATTTATCAAAATCACTAATTTCGCTGTTATCTCTTAATAGTTTATCATCTTCTATGTATTTTTCTAATCTTTTTATTATTTCTTCCAATTATTCTCCTCCTTTCTTAAGTTTTATACTTATTATCCATAATATAGACATAAAAAGATATATTCCTATTTTCTTAATTCCTTTTATTTCTTTTTCTTCTCCTGTTCTATAATTTGTTATTTTTACTATATGTTTTCCAATAAGCAAACTTATGAATAACCCAATTGCTATTGTAAAATATATCCCTGCTATTAATGATATAACTTTTAATATTATCTCCATTTTATACCTCCATGTATATTTTACCACCATTTTCTTTAATTATCTTTATAAATTCTTCTATTTCTGTTCCTGCTAAAATATTAAATTTATCTGTGTGAACCCAAGCTACTGTTCCTTTGTTAATATCCTCTACTGAAAATCTACCCATATCACAAGGTTTTTGCTCACTCCAATCGTTTGTTTCAAAATATAAAGTTTTTAGTTCTATTTGGTGGTGTTTGTATTTTTTTTTCATAAATAGGTGGCTTATGCTCTATTAATTCGCTCCAACTGTTATATGGCTCTCCTGCATTACATTCATAAGGCTTATCGTTCCAGTCATCTCCCCATTGTTTTTCAAAATTATCTGTAAACCATGCTTTTTGACCATCGATATAACATAATCTATATTCTTTCTTCATATAACTTTTCTCCTTTCATTAAAATTTCTTCTAACTCATTTCTTACAATACTTGCTTCTATAAGTGTATGAGTATGCCCTTTATTCTCTTTGATTATCTTTTCCATATCTTCTATTCTATTTCTTAAATTTCCTTGCATACCTCTTATTATATCTATTAACACTTGCATATCTTCTTGCCAGTAAAAACTATCCCCATCAATCATTGCTTTCTCTAAATCTTTTAAATATTCTTCCATTCTATCTCCTCTCCACAATATGGACAATATTTGTATCTCTTTATGCTTACTGCTTCATATTTAAAATTCTCTATTTCTTCATTACATTTTCCACAGAAATATCTTGCTACTATGTTTGGCTTTTCTCTATATTCTACTACCTTTGCCATTATTCTAATACCTCCACTATATCCTTATTAAATACTAATAAACTATCACAATCCCAGCCATATAATTCCCAGTATAATCCTTCTCCTATTGCTAAATCTAAATTATCTTCTTCACTCATTAATACTTCTATTCCATCATATTCCTTTGCTAATTCTTCAAAATCTAACACTACAAATGGTAATGGGAATTTAGCTCCTATCTTTGGCAATGCTAATAATTCTTCTGCTCTTTTTATTGTTAATATATTTGCATCTTTCTTTAATTGGAATTTGAAAAAGTTATCTCTTCCATATTTCTCCCCAAATTCATTCGAAAAATGCTCTGCATCTACCCATTCTCTCCAATCTCCATAAGGTCTTTCTTTTGTTATTCTTGATGCCCATAGCCCTCCATTTGGTTTTACAAAATTTTCTCTGTTCTTTATTGGTCTAAATAATTCTTCTTTAAATTCTTTGTTTCCATAATGTATGTATTCTTGCATTCTTTATTCCTCCTCATTTATTTCAAATCTTGCCATGGCTGCTTTGCATTCTGCTATCATTCCTTCATAACTCCAGTATGCTTCTGATTTGTATTCTACTTTTTCCATATTTATTTCTGCTAATTCTATCTCTTTTTCTAAATATTTCTTTAATTCTTTTTTCTCTACATACTCTTTGTTTACTTGCTCGATTGCATAGTCTATATCCTCTTTTGTTATACTGTTGACCATTTTCTCTATTCTGTCATGTTCCTTTTTTATTGCCGTTAATTCCTCTATTTTTGGTATCGCCCATTTAAGCATGTCTTTTTGACTATTGCATACATCATTGTATTTATTTATTATTTCATTTTGTTCCTCCCTTGTATATGTTTCTAAAATTTCTAATAAAAACATTATTCCAACAAATAAGGTCCATATATTATTTAATAAAATACTGAATATTATGTCGATTATCCCACATATAAACATAAATATTATATGGAACTTCGCTTTCTTACTCATTTCTTTGAATTTCATCTTTACTATTCCTTTCCTTCTTCATATTCTTTTCTTGCATTATCATAATCAATCATACTTATTACTTCACACATCGTTTCATAAGCTTTTTTGTTTATCTCTTTCTTACTTTTTCCTAATTTCATACCTACTGGCATTACTTGTGAGTTTCTTATAACCATAAATAATGCTATTTTGTATTTTTCTTTTATTTCATTTAATGTTTCTTCTCTTTCTTTACTCATCTTCATCACTCCAATGCAAATTATTTTCTTCACAATAATCTTCAAATATTTCATCTAATGCACTCTCTAATCTTTCCATATAATCGTTCTTTAAATAATCAAAATATTCTTGAATATCATCTCTTGTTTTGGCTTTTTTCTGATTAAGTTGTTCTACTATTCCATCTACATATTGTAAATATAAATCATTATCACTCATCTTCTTCTCCTTCCCCTTCTCTTATATTTTTGTTGTCATATAAACAATTAACACACTTTACTATGCCTCCCTTTAAATAGTATTCTATTATTGTCCTTGTTTTTAAATCTATTATTCTTCCGCATTTTTTACATCTTATTTTCATTCGCTTTTCCTCCTACATTCTGGACATTTGTCTAACCATTGTTCTCCTACTTTTTCACTCTTCCAGTTATTCGCTTTCTTAAAATCTACTGCTTCTTGAAATTCTAAAAAATCTCCTTCAAAATTGCTACAAAAATCACATTGCAATTCGTATCTATCTCCATATCTCTCTATCATCTCTTTCTCCAACCTCCATAACAACCTCTTACATTCTCTCCTAGTGTCCTTGGTCCAATTAAACACACTCTTGGCACTTTTCCTTTTATTAAATCATTTGGCTTCATACAAAAATAACATTTTTCACATTCTGTTTCAGGCTCAAATTCTTTCTCTAACTCCTTAAAGTTCCTACTCTCTACCAGTTCTAATACTCTTTTTACTTCTGATATTTTTCTCTCTTCTTTATCTAGCATTCTTCTTTCTCTTTCTTCCATTTTACCACCTTTTCCTTTCTTGCTTTTTACTATATCATATTTTGATACCGTTTTCAACCTTTTTTTGAAATTTTATCTTTTGTCATACTTTTTCCCTAATTTGTTTTCTGTTTCTACCGCTTCTTCATTACTCATTCCTTTTTTTACCCTATAACTAAATAATTGTTGACTTATTCCATATTTTTCTTGTATTTCTTTTGATGTCATTTCTTTTCCATATATATTATATTTTTTCGCTATTCTTCCACTTCTTCTTCTATTTTTTGCTTGCATCTTCATGTCTACCCACTTACAATTACTTGGCTCGTAATTTCCGTTTACATCTATCCTTTCTATTGTGCAATCCCATTTTTTTGCTTTTTCATCATATCCATTTTCGTATGCCCATTCTATAAATTTTCTTGGATTTTTTTTCCATTCTTCACATATTGTTATTCCTCTTCCTCCATAATTTTTAAAATTTTTATTATTAGGATTGTAGCACCTGTCTATCATTCCTCTAAATACTTTGTATATCCTTTTATAAACTATTGCATTTTCTTGTAATTCTTTTGCTATACAACCACAACTCTTTATATTTCCATATTTTATATATTTTCCTATTCCTATATATTCATTTCCACAATCACATTCACATCTCCATTTTGTTAATCCTTTTTTGGGTTTTATTATTTCTATTACTTTTAATCTCCCATACTTTTTACCTAACTCTTTGTCTATCTCTTCTTTTTCTTTTGCTTTCTTCTCTTTTTGTTGAATTTCTTTTCTTTTTTTACATTCTTCTAAAAATTCATTATATGTTCCTATAAATGTGTTTTCTTCTGTCCAATTAAGATGATTATTAAATCTTATTTTTAATATTTTTTCTTCCTTCTCTTTCTTCTCCTGTTTTCTTTTTTTGTTAGCACATTCCTTGCACATTTTACTTCTTCCATTTTTTATATTATCCACTTTTTGCTGCTTTATATTTCCGCATTTGCATCTACATATCCATTCTACTTCTTTTCTCTCTCCTATTACCCAATCTATTACTTCCCAATTATTAAATTTCTTACCTATGAAATCTTTATTATTCATTTTTTTAACTCTCCTTTTTTATTTTATTTTATCATATTGGGTTTTTAATGTCAATAGGGGGTAATTAGATTTGTTTACAGCAACTTGAGCATGACTTGCGACCGTGGGGGCTTGCTAGGATATAGGGGGCGGAGTGGGTACAAAATAAAACCTTTGTGGGTATGTTTTCCCAATTAAAACAAATATTTTTTAAAAAACAAAACAAATTATATTTTTATTTGTATTAGCTCCAAAAATAAAAAATAACAAAAATAAAAATATGAGGTTAAGCAATAGATATATATATCAAATAATTTTATTATGATTTAATTGTATTGATGTGTAATGTAATATATATAAATAAAAAGTAATGATTATATAACACATTATAATAATATGATTATATTGTTTTTATTGTTATTTATAAATATAAAATAATAATCGTTTCTATATAAAACGCATTATAAGAAGCGGTTTTATATAACATATACTATTAATTATATACTACTATTTTTTTATATGGTACTATGCAAAATTTATATAGTATGCACATATAAAAAAAGTATGAAAAAAATAAAAAAAATATAAAAAACACTTGACTTTTAGTGTAGTTTAGTGTATAATATAGATAATGAAAGAGAAGAGAAAAAACAAGTTAAATGGTGTTATTGGAAAAAGTAGAAAAGCCCTTGCAATTCTCTAATAAAAAAATAAAAAAGAAAGGTTTAAAAGGTGGTAAAAATGAAATATGATTATTTTGAAGCAATGAAAGAAGATGTAAAAGAATATTTGAAAGAAACAAGCGAAAGAGATTTTGACACTTTGTACGATGAAATGTTTGTTGATGACAGTATAACAGGAAACGCAAGCGGTTCATATACTTTTAACACATGGCAAGCAGAGGAAAATATAGCTCACAACATGGATTTATTGAAAGAAGCTTTGGAAGAATTCGGCGGAGATTATGGCGAAGCATTAGAAAAAGGAGCAGAAAATTGTGATGTAACGATTAGATGTTATTTATTAGGGCAAGTGTTGCAAGAGGTTTTGGAAGAATTAGAAGAAGAAGAATAGAAGGGAAGCGGAACAAATGAAAAGAAAAACAGAAAAGAAAATAAAAAAAATATTACAAAAAATCAATTGTATATTATTATTTATAATTTTAGAATGTCAATTCATAAATTTAAGTATTTGGATTTTGAACAATTGTATTACAACAATAAAATAAAAAAGGACAAGAAAAAGTAATAAAAGAAATACAAGAATATTTTAAAAATCAAGCAGTTAATAGCTTTTACAATGATTAAAAAAGGAAGGTTTAAAAGGTGGTAAAAATGAGAAATGAAAAAATATTTGATTATAATTACGACGATATGGGCGGGAGAATAATTGACCAATGGGGAACATATAAAAGAAATAAAAGCGACATAGTAGAAAAATTAAAATATAATGATGAAATATACATTTTTGAAAAAATACTTGAAGGAACATACAACAAGGCTATTGTATATCAAAAACAAAATGAAGAAGATACAAAAATATTAATGAGTTATGATACAATCGTGGCAATAATTGTCAATGGGCATCATTTAAATATTTTTGGTTATTATTCACAAACAACGGCAAGACATATCAATGAATTTTCATCTCAAAACGGTTTTGGCATATTTTCAAAAAAAGAAATTGAAGAAATAGCAATAAATAAAATATATAAAAGTAAATAAAAAGGGGGTTTTATTATGGAAAAAATTTATATTTTAGTACAAAAATTTTATTTAAACGATACACAGGAAAACGATTTTGAAATTGTTGGAGCTTATGCAAAATTTGCAGAAGCAGAAAAAGAGCTGGAGAAGATAAAAAAAGATAATATAGAAAATTATGGATTTATTCAGGACAATGATAACAAATGTATTATTTTTCAAGGGTATCAAGAAAACTGGGACAATTACATCGAATATAATATAATAGACAAAATAATAAAATTATAAAAAAGCGGTGTAAACCGCTTTTATTAAAAAAAGAGGTGTAAAAAATGGGATTGATTAGAAGTGTTGACGAAATATCAAAAGAATTACAAAAACAAAAGAAACTTGAACAACTCGAACGACTAGAGGAAAGAAAAGAAAAGAAAAAGCAGCAAGAACAAAAAGAGAATTTGAAAAGATATAAAAACGAACTAGAATTATATCTGAAAGCAGAATTTGACCAATATTTTAAAAAATTTGGAAGTGAATATATATTCGAATTTTATAACAGAGATAGAAAAAAAGAAATTTTGGAACAATATTTTGACACAATAAAACAAATTGACAAAAAACGGATTTGAAACAATCCCCAGCAAAAAAGAACTAGAACAACATTTTGACAAGAAATATAACACAATATTGAAAAAAGCACAACAAGAGCAGAAACAACAAGAATTATACAATTTGAAAACAAGCCCAGAAGCGGAAACAAAAAACAGATTTGCTTTTAATTGGGGCGGTATTATAGCAACATTGTTTTTTATTCCTATTATATTATTGACATTGCCTATTTTATTTATATTATTTATAATAATTCGGTTGTGTAAAGATAATGAAATAAAGGAGCTAAAAAGCTTCTTTTTTATTATGTTTTATTGTTTTATGTAAATTAAATGCATAAAATAAGACATTTTATTTTTTTATTAGTGTTTTTATATTGCTACAAAATAAAAGTGTTTTAAAATTGATTTTAGTGCGTTTTAGTGTATATTAATTTACTGATATTCTTTATTTTTTACGAAAAAATCCCCAAAAATGCTATAAACATTGCACAAAATTAGTATTTTGCGCAATTTACATAATTCGGCAGAAGCGGAAAAATTTTGACCGCTTCTTTTTAATTGGATTTATACATATTTTCCTTAAATGTCTACACTTCTTCCTTGACAAAAATACCCTGAAAGTCGAAAGTCGCTAGCTCGCCAAAGTCGGAAAACCTGACAAAGTCGCTAGCCTTCCAAAGTCGAAAGTCTTTTGCCCAATTAAAGGATTACTCATCTTTTATTTCGATAAAGTCTTTTTCATCTACATCTGGAAGTGCAGCAACAACTTCTTCTGGGTTTTGTGGGTCAGTAGTAAAGTCGGAACTTGCTTTAATTTCTTGAACATCTTTCATTCCATACATGTTTTTAGACCTGAAACAATAAATCGCTGCATTTAGCTTGTTCGATTGTGCCAAAATAGCATCATAATTGCATATAAAGTCCTTAGCCTTTTTAATAGTGTCCATAAACGGAAGTTTCATATTTCCTTGTTCAATTTCGTAAAGTGACCTTCTGTCATAATCAGTTGAAAGAGCCAAACCGTTCAACCGTAGGAGGTAGACCATATGATTGACATAATACAAAATAATCATCAATTCTAAGTTCAAGTTCTTCTTTAGTTTTAGGTTTACCATTTTTCCCCAGATTTCTAATTTGAATATTAAGTTGAAGAGCAAGTTTAGCAAAATCAATATCTTTAATTTTATTATCATGAATAGCACCTATACCTGATTTTTTCATTTTTAAATCTGACATAAAAATAACACCTCTTTAAACAAATTATATCAAAGAAGAAATAAAAAGTCTAGTAAGATTGGGGGTACTGGTATAAAAAAAGGCAAAAAAGTCGGAGGGGGAGTAGGGTTAAAAAAGAGATAAAAAATGCAGGGGAGTAGGGTTAGGGCACACCAAAATACACTTTGCCCCAATGCCCCAAAAATATCCCTGTTCGAAAGTTGCTATATTTCAATACTTTTTCAACTTTTAGGGTAAAAGGGTAACTTTTTTTAAAAATATAATATATAGTATATATAGGAATTATGTAAATAAAAATATAATATATATATATTAATATAGGGGGGTAAAATTGCCCTCTTGCCCCAAAAGATATTTCACTAGAGTTTCAACGGATATGAGCATTTGTAAATTTTTTACATTAGGGTAAAGGGCAAGTATTTGCCCTGATAAAAATAAACCGTAAGAAACCAAAGTAAATTTTACAAAATATTCCAACTTGCAAAAACTGACACTTGGTTAAATTTTACTTTTCAAAAAAATAATAAAAAAATGAAAAAATTTTTATAAAATTTAAGATAAAAAAGTGCAGTAAAACAAGGGAAAGCAGAAATTATTTACATAAAAGCATAAAAATATTCTAAAAAATGTATTGACATTTCCTAAAATTATATATACAATGTGATTATCTTAAGAAAGGAAGGGGAATAAAAATGGGATTAGCATTTAGTGGAGTTACGCATTGTCGTGAATGTGGAAGGTCATTATCTAATAATGAATATGTAATATGTAATAGCTGCGAAGAAAAAAGAAAACAAGATAAAAATATTACAACTCATCATGTAACAATAAAAACAGAAAAATTAAGAGAGTTAATTCGTGAGCATTATAAGTGGAATGAATACACTCTAACTGGAAAAATTGAGATAGTTACAAGTTTAGCTTATTTTGATAATGATAGAGAATTATTAGAATTTTTAATTTTTATGGAGGATAATTTAGATGAATAGTATGGAAGAAGATATAGATATATTAGAAAGATTTTTGAAAATTTGCGATGAAGATTTATTTACTGAAATAAGTATAAAAACAAATGGCTTAACAAGAAATGCAATAGAACATCTAATAAAATCATATAAAGAGCTAGAAGAAGAAAATAGAATATTTGCATTAGAAGGTAGCAGAGTAAGATTAAAAATACATATAGATAAAAATTATATCCCAGTTTCTTTAGTAGAAGAAACGATAGAAGAATTAAACAAACAAGAACAAAAACTACAAGATAGTATAAGTGATGAAGAAAGAGAAGAATATTCTGATGCAAATATAAGCTATCAATTAATGGATATAGAAATCAAAAGAAGTGTTTTACAAGAATTATTAGAAAAGAGGAAATAGAATGTTGGAATTTCAAAAATGGTTAGATGAAAATTGGGAAAAAGATAATATGTTTCCACCTTGTTTAGATGCTCAACTTGCAATAGATTTTTTATGCAATTATCTACTTGGCGAGGATTATTACATAGTAAATCCTTTATGCACAACACAAGCTAATTGCGAAATTATACACGATATACTATATAAGTACTCTAAAAGATATAGAAAAGAATATAAAAAAAGAGTTAGGAGGATTAAACAATGAACAAACAAGAATGTAAAAATTTATATGAAGAAATAGAAGAAATAAGGAAAGAAAGAGATATTACAATAAATCAAGTTCAAAAAATGGATAAAGATATAGAAATAAAACTTTTAGAATACAGAATTAAAAGTGTAAAAAGAGTTTTAGATTATATGAATAATAAATGTTGGAAAAAAGAAAACATACCAGAATTACATAATAAAATAGTTCATTGTTTAAATAAACTGAATGGAAATATTGATGGAATAGAATTAACACTAGAGGAGGGACTAAACAATGAATTGGAGAGATGATTTAGCAGAGGAAATGGGTTATACAATTTGTCCTATTTGTTTTCCAGAATATGTTTACTGTGATGAGAAATGTGATAACTGTAAAGAATATATTGAATTTAAACAATTTTTAGAAAGGAAAGTTGAAAATGGAAATTAAAATTGGAGAATATGGAAGAACTAATAAAGGCAAAATATTTATATTTGCTTGGTTAGAAAATTCAGATGGAAAAAGATATACAAATAAAGTTTTATTAGGAAATGGAAAAATATTTGAAAATAAATTTTATTATTTTGACTACGGAGAAGAAATAGTAAAGCATAGCAAAAACATCATAGATTTAGTAGAAGTAGGCGATATAGTTCATATAAAAGATGTATTACATGAAGATATTACATATATATGGTCAGAAGATTATTTAAAAGCATTAAAAGAAGATATACAAAATGGAATAAAACTAGTATCAATATTGACAAAGGAACAAATGCAAAGCATCGAATATAAAGTAGAGGAGGACAGATAATATGAAATATAGATTTGGAAATTATGAAGTAGAATGTGATGAATGTGATTTAGAAAATATAGCAGATATATTCAGAGATATGTATTTAGGAATATTAGGAACAACAGATGAAGAACTTAAAGAAGCATTAGAAAGAGAAGGTTATGATGTTACAGGAAGCGAGGGATAGAGAATGAGTAAATATAGAAAATTACCAGTAGAAATAGAAGCAATACAATGGAACGGACAAAATGTAGTAGATACATATAATTTTTTAGAAGGAACAAATTATCAATGTGAGTCAGATGGAGTAAAAACAGAAGGGAAAAATTTTTATATTAGATTTGATAATGGCGGTTGCACATTAGGTTCATTAATAATAAAGACATTAGAAGGAGATATGAAAGCAAATTTAAAAGATTATATTATCAAAGGAGTAAATGGAGAGTTTTATCCATGTAAACCAGATATATTTGAAAAGACTTATGAGAAAGTAGAGGAATAGAGAATGAGTGAAGATATGATAAAAGATATTGAAAATATAAAAGAATTATTTAGAATTGCAGCAATAGATAAAGAAAATAAAACTAAAGTCACTTTAGATAGTAAAGCTTGTGATACATTTTTAAGATATATTAATGAAATAGAAGAAAAAGCATCAATGTATGATGGGCTTTGTGATTAATAGATAAAATAATGAAAAGATAAGGAGAATAATATGAAAAGTTTAGAAGAATTAAAACAAGAGGAAAAAATTAATGAAGATGAAGTAAAATGCTATATTAAATTAGTAAAAGGAGAAGATAGAGATGGACCAAGTTTACAAACATATGGAAATGAAAGAGATTTATTAATAGGTGCTTGTCTTATTATTGATAATTTAGTTCATGAAGGAGCGATAGATGCTAATATTGTAATATTAGAATTATTAGAAAGGCTAAAAGATAAAACTAAAGGAATAAAAACAATAGAATTGAAAGATGGAGGAAAAGGAATATGATTTTCAAAAAATCTAAAAATAAAAAACCTAAAAGAAGATATAAAGATAAAAGTTGTATAATACATTTTGAACAAGATATATATTCCGACAAAGCAATAGTAGAAATTTATGGTAGTGAAATAGATTTAGAAATTGGGTTACTTGGAATATTTGTAGCTTATATAAATAGAGGTCATACTTTTGATGATATTAGAGATATAATAAATAAAATGGAAAATAACGGAAGAGAGGTATTGTAAAATGTATATTATAAAAGATGACAAGAAAGAAGAACTAAAAGATGGAAGAACCTATGCTTCTATGGCAAACATATTAGGTGTTACTCAAAGATTTTTGAGTTTAATATTTAATGGTTGCAAATGTAAAAAAATGTTAGCAATGTCCTTAATCAATTTGAAGAATAAAACAGCCTTTAACACTCCAGAGATGCAGGAGCAATTAGATTATTATTTCAATAAAGAATAGGAGGGCTTTTCCATGGAATATATAGCAAAAGCTAATGAAAAAGAATTTTTTATCAACGAAACAAATAACAAATGGATAAAATGTGATGAAACTAGAAAAAGAGATGGTTCAATTTCAAGAAAATATAAGGTACTTCCCATGGAACTTGCAGATTTTATCAAAAAAAACCTAAAATATGTTTTTGTTAAAAGTGCTGCTAGTGAGCAACCTCTTATCTATGTTTATACAAATGGATATTATAAATTTATTTCAGATGATGAAATGAAAGGATTTATAAAAAGTTTTATACCGTATCAATTAAGGTACTCTAAAGATATAAACGAAGTTCTTTATGAATTAAAAACAGAAATGAACTTTGTAGAATACGAAGATTTAAATAATAATGAAGATATTATTAATTTTCAAGATGGATTATATAACATAAAAACAAATGAATTATTACCACATACACCAGATATATTGTCAACAATACAAATACCAGCGAAATATGAAGATATAAAAAATGCACCAGCAGATGCTCCAGTTTTCTTTGATTACATGATGACACTTTGTGATGATGATATAGAAGCATTTGAATTACTTATGCAATGTTTAGGAGTTGCAATTTCAAATGTTTATGCGTACAGAACAAAGAAAGCCCTATTTTTAGTTGGACAGGGAAATACTGGAAAATCCCAATTAAAGAGATTGGCAGAATACTTGGTTGGTTATAATAATGTATCTAACATAGATTTAAAAAAAGTAAATGATAAACACGGAACGGCATCATTATATCAAAAAAGACTAGCTGGTTGTAATGATATGAGCTATCAAAGAATAGAAGATATGAGTATTTTTAAGCAATTGACTGGTGGAGATGCAATAGAGATAGACTTTAAATTCAAAAATAGTTTCAATTTCCTTTTTAAAGGATTTTTATGGTTCAACTGTAATAAGTTACCAAGGTTTGGAGGAGATACTGGGAAATGGGTATATGAAAGAATTATGCCAGTATTTTGTAACAATGTAATACCAAAAGAAAAACAAGACCCAATGCTTTTTGAAAAAATGTTAAAAGAAAAAAATACAATTTTAGCATTAGCAATTCAAGAATTGCAAAAAGTAGTAAATAATAATTATCATTTTATAGAACCTGAAAAATTAGCAAGAGAAAGAATAGCATATGAAAAAGAAAACAACACATTACTAAACTTTATAGAAGAATGTTGTTATATAAAAGATGATACTATGCCAAGTTTAAGATTAAGAAGAAGTATATTCAAAGAAGCTTATGATAAATACATAAAACTTAATTGTAATGGTAGAGGAAAAATTAATACTTTAGATATGAACAATTTATTATCAACAAATTATGGAGAAACATTTATAAAATCAAATGGTATTTGGTACATGAAGAAGATTTTATTATTACCAGAAGCTAAAGAAGAATTAGGAATATATGAACCTATGGAAAATAATTAATTTTTTTTAAAAAAAGTGTTGACAAATTTATTTTGATGTAGTATAATGTATTTAATGAAGGGGGAAAACAACATGACACATGATATGACATTTTGCGTAGCGATTAGCTGCCCATATAAATTTACTTGTAAAAGACATATAGCAAATAATAATTTTGAAAAAGATGAATTAGTATCACAATGCGAATTTAAACATACATTAACAAGTTGTGATTATTATATAAGAAAGGAGGATTAATATGGAGTTAGGAAATTTAATGTTTAATACAAATCAAAATCAACAATATGATTGTCCTCATTACATTATAGCTTTATTAAAAGAAATAGATAATCAATTATCAAGAATTATGTGGAATAAAAATCAAAAAGAATATGAAAGCCCATTTGATAATACAGGAAATAAATTCTTTAATAAAGTTTTTCAAGTGCAAGCTTATGAATGGAATGAAGATATAGAACAACAATTTAATTTCAAATATAAAGACATTAAAATTAGTTGGTATAAATATCTAGGAAGAGATACTACAATAAATAAAGAAATAACCGCAGAAGAAGCAGCAGATATGTTTAATGATTGTATTGATAGTTTAAAAGAAGATTTTAAGGAGGAATATTAGTGAATATACTTTGCAAATTATACCAATTAGAAGTAGGAGGAACTAGAAATCAACCTAAAAAAATATTAAGCCCTGATGTAGAAATAAATTGGGAAGGCGGATATTATGCAACATTAGGAAGAACACATCATGGATTACAAACAGACAATCAAAAACAATATGATGAAATAATGAAAAAATGTAGTGAAATTGCAACAAAAATATTTGAATTATATGATATTTTAGAAAAAGGAAAATAGCATTGGAATATGATATTAAAAAACTAAAAAACGAATAAAATAAAATATAAAAGGAGATATAAATATGGAAGAAGATATTAAGAAAATGATTGAATATGCAAATAAAATAATTGAAATTGCTAATGGATTGAAAGATAAACAAAACGGATTAATTTATAAAAATAAATGCAAAAATTGTGGTAAAGAAATAATTGTAGCAAGGAAAAATATTCGTTTTTGTGATGCAGAATGTAAAAAAGAATATGAAAAGAAGAGGCGAAAAGAATATCAAGACAGAAGAAAACAAAATCTTACAGAAGAAGAAAAAAGAATACAAAACCAAAAATGTGCTGAAAGAATGAGAGAATTAAGAAAATTAAGAAAAAATATGAAAGTAGGCAAATAATATGGAAAAAGAAGTAAAAAAGTTTATTGATGATAACTGTCATGGTTGTGAATATCCATGCGAAAAAGGAATTGTAGAAACACCAGAATTTATAAGGTGTATAGATAAAAATGTTACAATTGAAAAGAATAAAAAAGATGATAAGGAAAATTTTCAATTAAAGTTATTATTGTTTAAATTGGGAATTTATTCAAATTTAAAAGGATACCATTATATTTTAGAAGCTACTGATATTTTAAAAAGACAAAAAATACATACAAAAATTACTACTATATACAAAAGGATTTATAAAAAAGCAGAAAATTCTATTTCTCCATCAGCAGTAGAAAGAGCAATAAGATACGCAATAACTTCATCATACAAGAAAAATGAAAGCTTTAAAAAACTATATCCTAAAGTTCCATCTAATTCAGAATTTTTATATGATTTAATTTTTAATATTGATATATTTAAAAAGGAATATAAAATATAATGATGCCATTAGAAAGTAGTGTTAAAGGAAGTTTATTTTTTAAAGATGAAGATGGAGAATATTCAGAAATAAAAGCTGTTTCAGAAATATCAGAAACACAAGCATCAATAGAAGCATTAGAAAAATTTTCAAATGCAGCAAAACAGGTAGGAATTGCAATGTCAGATTTTGCTAAATCATTAAGTGAATGTACTTTTGAACTTGAATGTGAAATAAAATATTTAACAAGAAAAAGATTTGTAAAATTATTGATGGGTAATGGGTATCAAAGAAATGAAGCAAATCAAATAGCAAGAAGAGTTTGGTTTAAAAACGGACATTATACATATTTTGATTTATTGACTTTAGGATTGTAATGTTCCACATGGAAAGGAGTAAGAAATGGATAACAAAAAAGAATTATTATTAAAATTACAAGAATTAGCCAAAAGAGGAGTTAATGGAGAAAAAGAAAATGCTGATAAATTATTAAAAAAATTAATGAAAAAATATAACATTTCAGAAGATGAAATAAATAATGAAGAAATAAACGAAGTAGAATTAGAATTAAGAAATGATATAGAAGTAAGATTAGCATCTCAAATATTATTTTCATTTTTTGATAATGCACCTCTATATAGAAGATGGAAAAAAAGAGTAAAATGTTATACAAAATTAACTAAATCACAAGAAATTGAATTTAGATATATGCTTTCAGTTTATTTAGAAGATTTTAGAAAACAAGAACTTATATTTTACAGAGCTTTTATAAATAAAAATAGAATTTTTCCAAAAGAAATTTTAGATGGCGAAGGTAGAAGCCCATATGATGCTTCTCCAGAAGAAAGAGCTGAAATATTGAAATCTCAAATGATGATGCAAGGAATTGAAATGACAAGAATAAGAAAAGCTTTGAAAGGAGAATAATAATGGGATTAAGAAATGGAAAAACAATAGAACTAGCAATGAAAATGTATAATTATATAAAAAATATTCCAGAAAATGTATTATTTGGAATTAAAAGAGAAAAAAACGCAATTATGGTTACTATGCAAGAAGTTATACCAATAGATTTTATAGAACACAAAATAAAAGTATTAGAAAAATTAAAAAAAGAATTTCCTAATAATGAAGAATTAAAAATAAAAATAATAACTTTAAAAGAATTATTGGAGGAACTAAAAAGATAATGCTAAAATTAAAATATTTGAAAGCGTTACTTTATGATAAAATGGGGAATCTAAAAAAGAAAGAGTATTATTTAGATAGATTAGAACAAGTGGATAAAGATAATCCTTTATTTGAAAACAAAATAAAAAGAAATGAAGTAGTAAAAATAAAAAACGGAGATATGATTGAATATATAAATTCTTCATATATTATGTTCTTTGGCTAATTGGAGGTAGTTTAATTGGAAAAAAATAAAAAAATTTATATAGATGTATTATTAAAAGATAATATGATTATGTGTTATCATATAAGCCCAAATAAAAGGACAATGCCACATGATTATTACAAAGATTTTTATTATGCTGGATATGATATGAGTAATTGTGATAAGGAATTTAAAGTAGAATGGATTTCTGTTGAATTTGAAGATAAAGAAACAGAAGATGGAATATCTTTAAACAATTATATTTTTGAAGAAATAGCAAGAACATTTTTTAGAAAATGGAAAATACACCCAAAACATTTTGGAAGTCCTGCGTACTAGAAAGGAGAAAATATGAAAGAAAAAACTCAAATAAAAATTCTAATATATATAATTATTATATTATCTTGTATATATCTAGGTTTTTTTGCAAATTCAATAGGAACAATAATAGCACAGGATAATAGAATAAATGATTTACAAGATGAAATAACTTTAAAAGAAATAGAAATTGACGGTTACAAAGAAACTATTTATCAATATCAAATAAAGGAGAATAAATAATATGGATATTAAAATTATAAATTCAAATAAAGAAGAAATATATATTCCTATGGCAGGATTAGATATTTCAGAGGATAATGGAATAATAACAGTAAAGAGTGGTTTTCAACATATTGGAGAATATAAAACAATAGGACCAATAAATTTTAAAACAATTTTAGATAAAATAAATGAAGCTTTTATAAAAAAACAAATTACTTTTGATATGACTAGTCTTATAACTTTAAAAGAGGAGGAATAAAATATGAATGATTGTTTATGGTGCAATATAGTTTGCGAAGGAACAGACTGCTCAAATTGTGATAAAAAAATTAACATAAATAGTAAAAGAGGTAAAAAAATGTTACAAGAATACAATGATGATGTGAAAAAAGCATTACAGCCAGTTTATGAGAAATATTTTAAATTATTTGAAAATGAAAATTAGGAGTTATTATGAATAAATTTAAAGATTTTTTAAGAATAAGAAAATTAAAAAAAGAAATAAAAAAACACGATAAAAGTTATATTGATAAAAAATATATATTAGGATATGATGCAAAAACTGGAATACCAATTTATTCATTTGATAATAAAAAAAAATCAAAAAAGTGTTGACAAATTTATTTTGATGTAGTATAATGTATTTAAAGGAAGGGAGTGATACATATGATTACAATTGAAGAAGTTTCAAAAATGATAATAGATTACAGAGTAAAAAATGATTTAAGTCAAAAAGAGCTTGCTGATATGTTAGATATTTCTAATAAAACTTTATGCAATATAGAAAATAAAGAAAATACAGTAAGAAATATTACTTTAGCAAGAGTTGCAATGAGATTAAAAGGATTAAAACAACATGAAAAATAATATCTTTAAAAGGGGAAAGGAGTATATTTTGGAATTTAGTGAAGAAGAAAAAGAAATGTATGACAATATGGATAAACAAAGTCAAGAGATGTTTAATAAAATGGCTTTATCTGCCACTTTAGGGATATTTAGAGGAATAGATATGGACCTTTATTTAGAAACAACTAATGAAATGAGAAAATTTTTACATGATTTTCAGTCAACATTAGTAGGAACAGATTTCTCGAATGATGATTTAAAAATTTTAAAAAGTTTTTTGCAACAAGGTAGAAAAGTTATTGATGATATAAAAAAGGAGAAATAAAATGTTTAATATTGGAGATTATGTGCTAGACAAAAGCACTAATGAAAAATATCAAATCTATAATAAAAATAAAAAATTTTATTTAGTAAGATGTAAAGATGGCTCAATGTTAGGGAAATTTGAATGGGAATTAGAAAAATATAATTTTATAAAAAAAGTATTGAAAGGAGTTAAAAATAAATGGAAGGAATAGTAATTAATCCAGATATAGACTTATCTATATTATTACAAGAAGGATTTTCAAAAAGATTTAGTGAACTTACAGGAGAATTATCATTTTATGTAGACCTAGAAAATCAAATAGAAATATATCTTGATGGAAGTATAGGAATTGGATATAGAGAGTTTTCTTCTGAAAGAGAAAAGCAAATATTAAAAATATTGAAATTATATTCTAAAGGAATAATAAAAATTAAAGAGGAAGAAGGTGTAAATTAATATGGAAAAGGTAGAAAATAATGTAAAAGAACCAGAAGTTTTAGAACTTCAAAAAGATGGAGTATCAGTATCTGATATTTCAGAAAATAAAGAAGAAAATAAACAAGAAGAAAATAAACCAGAAGTAATACAACCAAAACAAAATGCTCCAACTCCAATTCAAGAATTTTCAGACAATTGGAGAATGGCAACTCAATTAGCAAAATCCACAATAATTCCACAAACTTATCAAAATAAACCTGAAAATGTTATAGTTGCTATTGGAATGGCACAAAAATTAGGATTAGACCCATTTTCTGTAATGCAGAACTTAAATATTATAAAAGGAAAAACAAGTTGGTCAGGAAGTTTTTGTAGAACATTAATAGAAAAAAGCAATAAATATTCTAATCTTCAATTAATATTCGTTGGGGAAAAAGGAACAGAAAGTTATGGTTGTTATATGCAAGGAATAGATAGAGAAACAGGAGAAATAATAAAAGGACCAGAAGTTAATATGAAAATGGCAAGGTCAGAAGGCTGGACTAGCAATACTAAATGGCTTAATATGCCAGAACTAATGTTATCTTATAGAGCTACTTCATTTTTTGCTAGGGTTTATGTGCCAGAAGCATTAAACGGAGTTCAAACAACAGAAGAAATTGAAGATATATTCAATAGTAGTTCTAATAAAAGAGAAATGAAAGATGTTTTGTAAAATATTTCAAAAATGTATTGACATCAAATCAATAAAATGATACCATTACATTATCAAAGAAAGGAGGAATTTAAAATGCCAAATATTAATATACAATTAGGAGATACAAAAGGTTTGTCAAGAAGAATGGATTTACTTGGAAGAGCTGTAATTCCTATTGAATTTAGAAAAGAATTAGGACTAGATGAAGAAGAAAAACCATGGGTAGAAATGTTTTTGGTTAATGATGGAGTTTATATTAGAAAGAAAAAATTTATGTATAAAGGAGAAAAATAACAATGAAAATTAGTAAAATTAAGATTAGTAATTTATTTGGAATTAAGGAACAAAATTTAGATGGAAAGTCAATTGAAATTACAGGTTCAAATGGTCAAGGAAAAACATCAATATTAGATGCAATAAGATATGCTTTAACAAATTCAAGCGAAAGAGATTATATTGTAAAAAAAGGAGAAAGTGAAGGAGAAATATTAATTGAAACAGATACAGGATTATCAATTAATAGAAAGAAAAGAACACAAAGCTCTGATTATAAATCAATCAAACAGAATGAAAAAGAAATAAATAGTCCTGAAAGTTTTTTGAAAGAAATATTTACTCCTATGCAATTAAATCCTGTTGAATTTACACAAATGTCAAAACAAGAGCAAAATAGAATAATATTAGATTTAATTGAATTTGATTGGGATTTAAATTGGATTAAAGAAAAATTTGGGGAAATACCATCAGGTGTAGATTATTCTCAAAATATATTAGAAGTATTAAACGAAATTCAATCAGAAGATGGAGAATATTATAAAGCTAGACAAGATATTAATAGAGATATTAGAAATAATAGAGCTTTTATTTCTGATATAGCAGATGGATTACCTGAAAAATATGATGCTGAAAAATGGGAAAAATTCAATTTAACTGAAAAATTAAAAGAATTAATGACAATAAAAGAACAAAATGCTAGAATAAATGAAGCTAAACAATTCATTGCTAACTATGATAATAAAGTAAAAGGTTATGAAGCAGAAAGACAAATAGCAATTTCAGCAGAGGAAAAAAATATATCTATTGAAAGAGAAAATTTACAAAAAGAAATTGCTAGATTAGAGGAACAAATAAAATCAGATAAAGAAAAATTAAACAACTTAAACAATACTTTAGAAGATAGAAAGAAAATTGCTAATTTAGAATATGAAAAGAAGATTGCTGCTTTAGATGAAAGTATAGGAAGAGCTAAAGAATTTGCACAAAAAACTCCAGTAGATATTACAAAAATGCAAGCAGAATGTGATTTAGCAGAAAAAATGAAATCTTATATAAATGAATATAAAAGAATGAAAGAATATGAAAAGCAAATTGAAGAACTAAATATTCAATCACAAGAATATACTAGAAAAATAGAACTTGCAAGAAATTTACCACGGAGAAATTTTAAAAACAGCTACTATTCCAGTTAAAGGATTGACTGTTGAAAACGGAAAACCTTTGATAGATGGAAAACCAATTTCAAATTTATCAGAAGGAGAACAATTAATGTTATGTGTTGATGTAGCATTAAGTAAACCAAATAATTTAAAACTAATACTTCTTGATGGAGTAGAAAAATTAAGTGACAGTAATAGACAATTATTATATAATAAATGTAAAGAAGCTGGATTGCAATTTATTGCCACAAGAACAACTAACGAAAATGAATTAATGATTACAGAATTGTAGGTGTTTATAATGATAAATAACAATGATATAAAGAAAGCAATGAATGATTATACAAATTCAGAATTTTCTATAAGAATTTATAAAGAAAAAGGTGCAGAGAATACAAAACAAATTTATCAAGGAACAAAGGCAGAAATTGGAACTTGTATAGCAAGTATGGTTGAACAGCTTATTAGGAATGGAATTTTTACACCTGATGAAATGTTTTTTACAATAAACATGGCAGTAGAAAAATTAAAAAAAGATTTTAAGGAGGAAAAGTAAATGTCAGTTTTAAGGCAAATTAAAAGAAATAAATTAAAATTAAGACAACAAAACGACAAGATAAGAAAAGCTTGGAGGTCTAAACAAATAGAAAAATATAGTATTCAAGGATATTGCGACTTGATAAATAAAAATAATTCAAAAATAAAAAAAGTAAATGGTAAAAAAGTTAGAATTACTAGAAATAAATTAACACCATCAGAAGCTTATATGGTATAGGAGGAATTAAAAATGGAATTTAAAGTATCATCAAAATCAAATCCAAATTCAGTAGCAGGTGCTATAGCAGGGTTGGTAAAGG
>ENA-OOZG01000633-OOZG01000633.1-human-gut-metagenome-genome-assembly--contig:-NODE-633-length-28712-cov-13.811146_pt1 | contig 28712 bp, 13 predicted proteins | sample MGYA00241706_ERZ501384 | MGnify/ENA primary metagenome ERZ501384 (study PRJEB25962, sample SAMEA2042742) | human gut metagenome | biome: human gut; feature: human-associated habitat; material: faeces...
AGAGATTAGAGATCCGATCACTCTGATAGCTCCGATGGTTCCGATAGCTAACAGCTAACAGCTAACAGCCAATCTATGGCGGACACATTATTATATAGAGTGATCTCATCTATGCCTCGCTGGTCGCTCATGTGTAGTTCCTGACAGAGGCTTCGCTAAGAGACTCATCCTGTGGCTGTCTGCCCATACGCTCTCTCTTTGCAACAAATAGGGCGTTAAGTCGTCTTTACAATAGAAGCATGTTAATGAACAAACAGATTATACACTATGAGTAGCAAGAATTACCTCCGTTTGTGGGGAGTGATAGCACTCCTCCTCATCACCGCAGGCGTACTGCGTGCGCAGACCATCACGATCCAGGGGCGCATACTCGCCAGTAGCGACTCGACCGCGCTCGTCGGGGCTAGCGTCGGGCTATTTGACGACAAGGGGCAGCTAACCGCAGGTGTCTCGACAGAGAGCGAGGGGCAGTTTGTCCTGCAGGCAGACCCGCAAGTCGCTAGAGAGCTGCGGATCAGTAGCGTAGGTTACACACCGATCACCATCGAGATAGCGGGCGATGCACAAGGAGTAATCGCTCTCGGCACGCTCTACCTGTCTGAGGATAGTCAGCTACTAGACCAGGTGGTCGTGCAGGGCGAGCGAAGCCGTGTAGACAAGATGCTACTCTTCCCCAAGCAGGCAGAGCTGGCGCGCAGTCAGGACTTCCTCAGCTTGCTACAGACCATGCATCTACGTGGTCTGACCATTGACCTGATGAACAAGCAGGCGACTATCCGTGGCGGGGCGGTGCAGTGGCAGATCGATGGCGTACCCCGCACGATAGAGGATGTGCAGAGCATCGACCCTGAGCGTATCCTACGCATTGAGTACTCTGACATGGTCTCAGCGCGCTACACCGATCGGGGCATCGGGGGCATCGTCAATGTGATCCTCAAGGAGCGTCTGCATGGAGGCTCCGTCTGGGCGCAGGTGGAGTCGGCGCTGACGACGGGCTTTGTCAATGGAGCTTTGGGAGCTCGCTACGATCGGGGACGTCACTCCTTTACGCTCGACTACAACAATGGCTTCCGCAACTACCGCAAGCGCTTTGCCTACTTAGAGACGAAGTACATAGCTCCGCACGAGGAGCTGATCCGCACGGAGACGCCCGAGGCTAGCCCCTTTGGTTATTTGGTTCAGGACCTTAACCTCTCCTATTTATATAAGCCCAGCGAGCGACAGCAGTTTAGTGCTACGCTACGCAATGAGTTCTTAAATTACCACAGCAACTCCACCTCGCAAATAGCGCAGAGCGACAGCGACCCCTTTCATAGGGAGTCTAGCGTCAAGGAGCGTAGCTACACGCCAGCACTTGACCTGTACTATGCCAATATGCTGAGCAATGGGGGCAAGCTGGAGGTCAATCTCGTAGGCTCTTACAGCGGTGGTCATCGAGACTTCTTGCTACAAGATCAGATGCCCACGCAGCTACGTGAGGTGCAGAACTCTGTCGACGTGAGCCGCACGGCTCTCATCGGGGAGGTGGTCTACAACCATCCTTTCAGCAGTCACTTCATGCTCGCTACGGGCTTGCAGCATACGACCGCCTACTCACTCAATAAGTATGTCGAGGTGACGGACAATCTGCTGGAAAACAACAGCTACCTCTTTGCCAATGCGCAGGGGCAGCTCGGTAAGGTGCAGTACAGTATCGGTACGGGTGCTAAGCTCTTTGTCGTGCAGGATGCGACGGATAGGAAGCTTTTTGTGAGAAATCAGAGTACACTCTCGCTCTTCTACAGCCCGGTCAACCATCTGACGCTCGTCCTCAAGTCTACCTACCTGCCTACGCTCCCCTCGCTGAGTATGCTCTCACGGGTGCGACAGCGTGTGGACGACCTGATGGTGACGAGTGGCAATCCAGATCTCAAGGCAGCTCAGTCGCTCTACAACCGTCTCGGGGTGTACTACCAGACGGATCTCTTCACGAGCAATGTAGATTTCTCAATAAACAACACGTGGTCGCCTATCCTCTGGGATGCTACCTACGATGTGGCGGGCGGTTATTTCCTCAGCCGTGCTATGAATGGACGCTACAATCGCCAGTACAGTATCTCTTGGCAGGGAGGGCTAAACAACTTGTGGAACTTCCTGACGCTGCAAGGCACTGTGCGCTACGATATGTTTCGCACGCATACAGGTGTCGCCGCCTACAAGCTCAACAGTCTCTACTGGGATGCTAGCGTGATGATGAGCTACAAGGGGTGGACGCTCGGCTATGCCTATCTCCATCCGCAGTGGACGCTGTCGGGGCATACGAAGTCGCTGGGCGAAAACTCCTCCCGCCTGATGCTCCTCTACAAGTATCGTGACTGGAGCTTCTATGCGAGCTGCATATTCCCCTTTACGCCACGTGGTGCCGAGTATCGTAGCGAGTCTCTCTCGCACGTCATACCCAGTACGAGCCACGTTTACATCCTAGACAACCGCAATATGGTGACTGTCGGGGTCTCTTGGCGACTGAACTTCGGTAAGCAGCTCCAGCTCATCGACCGCACGCTCCAAAACAAGGACTCCAACCAGAGCGTCGTCAAGTAGAGACTGTTGCAAAAGTCAACAGTCTCACAATCTTGCTTGCAAGATTGTCCCGACTTTGCAGAAAGGATGAAGCGCAAGGCGCTGAGGGTGAGGTCTGACGGGAGCATACCTCCGTATGTGACCAAAGCCGAATCCCGAAAGCAACACAGCGATTCGCCTTTATGCAACAGTCTTATAAGCAAAATATAAGTATATTTGCCTCGTGACCAGTAGGAAGGGCGATCGCAAACGCTAGTTCCCGACCGCTTATCCCCCCGACAGAGCTGGGGGGCTTGTTTGCAACAACTAATAAGTAAACTAGTATAATCTATGAAGTATCGTTCGACTTTTGGCTTAGCCCTTATGCTTGCGGTGACACTTGTCACTCTGAGCGCTTGCGACAAGGAGCTGCGAGACCCCAAGGAGGGTCCTATCACTTTCTTAGTTGGCGGCAAGGCTCCCGCAGCCGGTACGCCTATGCCTAAGACCCCTAATATGTCTCATGCCTCTCTGCCCGCAGAGAGCATGCCACTGGTAGAGGCTGGCAATGCCTTTAGCCTTAAGCTCTTTGGGGCTCTTCTGGAGAATCGGGCTGCCAGTGCTAATCTCGTGCTCTCACCGATCTCTATTGAGACAGCCCTCGGGATGAATGCGACAGGTCTGTCGGACGAAGCTTTCGATGAGTACAGATCGGCACTGAAGCTGCCCGCTACACAGAGCATTGCCTCTGTAGCAAGATATTATCAGCAGCTCAACGCGGTGATGTGTAGTGCGGGTGAATACGCCTGCTACTTCCCGTCCAATAGCTTTTGGGTCTCCTCAAAGTATCAAAGTCACTTGATCGAGTCCTACCCACGGCAACTCTATGACTTCTTTGGTGCTCCGACAGCGACGCTCGACCTCAGCGATCCAGCCTCTTACGAGGCGGTCAATGCTTGGATCAGTCGCAAGACCTACGGCAAGATACCGCATATGCTCGACCCTAGTCGTGCTGGGGTGCAAGACCCGCTTGCCTTCCTAGTTAATACCGCATTCTTTGCAGCTGCGTGGCAATGGAAGACGAGCGAAGAGCGCACCCAAGCGGGTAAGTTCACCAATGGCGCTGGCGAGGAGGAGCCTGCTATGATGATGTCTATCTACAATGACAGCTCCATCGACTACTTTGCAGATGATCGCTTTGAGGCGCTTTCCGTTGGTCTACTAGCCAGTGAGGAGATGCGAGAGCATGGTGAGACGCCATTTCGCATGCTGCTCATCTTACCGAAAGATCGTACGCTACCGCTCTCCCAGAGCCTGCCGACCTCCGAAGAGCTACGCAGATTCACCACGGCTGGCAAGCGCTACGCACTAGATATACGACTGCCCCGCCTGAACGCTGGGATCCCCACGCTAGACCTGACGCCTGAGCTGATGGGGCTAGGACTATGCAAGACGCTGGGAGTACCTCTCACGGAGCTCAGCCGTATGTTTGATCCGAAGTTTCTAGCGCAGCAGATGAGCGAGCAGTCAGGTCGACAAAACCGCCTATACCACCAAGCGACACTCCAGTGGAATGAGAAGGGCGTCGAGGGAGCCGCTGCAACGGTTATAGGGCCCGTGATGCCTAGTGCAGGCGATCCGCTTGAGTCTCGTAGCATCGCTTTCGACAGACCATTCTTTGCTTCTATCGTACACCCCGAGACGGGCAAGATACTCTTCATCGCTGCTATCAACACACTACGCAGATGATGCGACCAATACACTAAACAGTTTAACTATAAAACGTTTCCCCTATGAAAAGAATCACATCAACCCTCCTGCTCCTCGTAGCAGGATTATTCGCCCTCACTAGTTGTGGCTGGGATAACCCCATCACGGGCGGTGACACGCCTCAGGAGCCCGAGCGGATCTCGCAGTGGATGCTCCCCATCGAGCGTTACGGCATCACTATTGATGAGGTGACGCAGATCGAGGAGGGACGCGGTAACAAGGTCGACCGCTCAGACGAGCTGATGATCCTCACTGCTACGCCTCAAGACACTAAGGCAGTACAAGAGATCGTTTACTACTTTGACAAGAACAGTCACTATCAGGTGGCTCGCGTAAAGTTTGCTTCACAAGAGAGTGCCAAGCAGTTCATCGATGAGTATCTGCTCAACAACGGCTTCGTCAAGAGCAACCTTCGCACCGCTAAGGCTTCGGAGGAGATCTACATCAGCGCACCACGTGGTAGCCGTGTCTCCTCAGTCATCCTCGTGGATGGTGAGCAGACCGAGCCGATCTTCTGGTGGACTAACAACGACAACAATAAGAGCAACTGGCTACGTGTCGATCCCCTTCAGGATCAGACTACTGGCATCTGGATGCCGCTCCTACCTTACGGAGCTACTCTAGAGATGGTTCAGCTCTTTGAGGCTCGTATGGGGCACACACTCGATGCCGAGGCGAGCAAGCCTGACAAGGGCGTCTTCAAGTTCAAGACGGGGCACGAAGTTTACACCGAAGTGACCTATTGGCTAGATCTCAATACGAATCACTTCCTCGAGGAGAGCAAGATCTCTTGCGACACGCTCCATCGTCCTACGCCTGAGCAGCTTGACGCTTACCTGAAGGCTCAGGGCTTCAAGCCTACAGGCCTCAAGGACAAGGAGGGCAACCCCATCTACTACGACAAGAGCATCAAGCTCATTGCCAACGTAGATATGAATATCCCTAAGGACGCCGAGGCTAAAAAGACTTTCCGCCCAGGTATCCAGTACTATACCAATAGTGATATAGAGCAACTTCTCCCCTATGAGGAGGTAGACTTCCCGATGCCACTCTTTGGCTTTGAGAAGGATAAGATGGAGGATATCATGAAGAAGTATGGCGATCAGGACTATACGGCTGCGGTCGTGGAGATGCTCTCTAACGAGCTACCCTTCCAAGGCGTTCAGACACGCTACAAGTACTTCCCATCGATCATCTTATTCCCAGCAGACAAGGACGAGTCGCTCTATGGTGCTGCGATAGTCCTCTGTTCTGACACAAAGGCACTTCGCTCTCCCGACCTCATTGCTAAGCTAGAGGAGAACGGGTTTGTCTATGACAAGAAGAGAACCATCGCACTGCCCACTTATGTCAACGAGTATGCAGGGGTTATGGCTCAGATAGACGAGGCCGGAGTATCTGGTGTAATGGGTATTAGCTTCGGACCTATCGAGGACTTCGGCACCTCATCTGCTTCACTGGCACGACGCCTGAAGCGATAGCACTAGACCGAGCGATATAACATCGACAACAATAATGCGGGCGGGCTCACCTTGTAGTGAGTCCGCCCGTTGTCGTCTAGAGAGACTGTTGCGTAAAGGCGAATCGCTGTGTTGCTTTCGGAATTCGGCTTTGGTCACATACGGAGGTATGCTCCCTTCAGACCTCACCCTCAGCGCCTTGCGCTTCATCCTTTCTGCAAAGTCAGGACAATCTTGCGAGCAAGATTGTGAGACTGTTGACTTTTGCAACAGTCTCATTATTACCTAGGCAGCTCCTCTGGATTATTTACCTTGCATCGGGTAGACAGTGTGCTATCTGAAGAAATATTACTATCTTTGCATCGTAATGAACCGGTTGAGGTCGTACGGCTCACGAGCAGTTGACTCAGCTTAGGTATGGAGGAGGAAGCCATGCGACAGCGGTTCCCTCCTTTTTGTATATAAACCATCGAGTATCATGATAGATCTAGCAGTACTCCGCACAGAAATAGAGCAGATGCTCCACGAGGACGAGTTTGTCGTGGAGATAACTAGTAGCCCAGGGGATCAGATCCGCGTAGTTATCGATGCCATGGGAGGCTTGCCCATCTCTCGCTGTGTCGAGGTCTCTAGAGCCATCACGCAGCTACACGATCGTGACGAGGAGGAGGACTATGCCCTCGAGGTGTCGTCACCCAGTCTCTCCGATCCGTGGCAGGTCTACGAGCAGTACACACGTCATCTGGAGGCACCCGTGCAGGCGGTCGATGCGTCTGGTATGAAGTGGCACGGCAAGCTCATAGAGGTCGGTGACCGAGGTGCTGATCAGCTCCCCGAGTATGTCGTCCTAGAGATCGAGCGCACAGAGACCATACAGGATGGCAAGAAGAAGAAAAAGCAGCAGATCATCGAGCCACACCGCATCGAGCATGATCAGCTCAAGCGCATCTCGTACGACCTAGACAAGGCACTCTGATAGCGATCCCCCCTCCCCCACCATTACTTAGATATACTAGTCCCACAGACAGAGACCCAACATACATATATGGCTAGAAAGAAAGAAGCAACGAGCTTAAAGGTTCTACTCACTGAGTTCAAAGAGCTAAAGAACATAGACGAGGAGACGATGCTCCACGTATTAGAGGACTCCTTCCGGAGCATCCTCGCTAAGATGTTTGGTTCAGACGACAACTTTGACGTGATCATCAATGCGGATAGCGGAGACTTTGAGATCTGGCGTACCCGCGAGGTGGTTGCCGACGACGCTGTCGAGCGGGAGAACGAACAGGTAGCCTACACGGAGGCTCGTGAGATAGATCCCGAGGCAGAGATCGGAGATGATGTGACCGACTCGGTAGACTTCCTCTCCTTCGGTCGGCGTGCCATCGTCAATCTACGCCAGACCCTCTCGAGCAAGATCTTGGACCTGCAGAAGGAGCACTTCTACCAGACCTTCATAGAGCGTGTAGGAGAGCTGATCACGGCCGAGGTTTATCAGGTGTGGAAGCGTGAGACCCTCCTCGTCGACGAGGATGGCAACGAGCTCATCATGCCCAAGAGTGAGCAGATCCCTGACGAGTACTTCCGCAAGGGCGATAGCGTCCATGCCGTCATAGCTCGTGTAGATAATGAGAACAACAACCCTCGTGTCACGCTCTCACGTACTAGCCCTGAGTTCCTCAAGCGTCTCTTCGAAATCAACGTCCCCGAGATCGCTGACGGACTGATCACCATCAAGCGTGTAGCACGCATCCCAGGCGTTCGCGCCAAGATTGCCGTCGAGTCGTACGATGATCGCATCGATCCCGTCGGCTCTTGTGTCGGTATGAATGGTAGCCGCATACGTGGCATCGTCCGGGAGCTACATGGGGAGAACATTGACGTCCTCACCTACACGGCAAACGATAGTCTCTTCATACAGCGTGCGCTGAGTCCGGCTAAGATCTCTTCGATCGAGCTCTATCCAGAGACCGCCAAGGCAGAGGTTTACCTACGTCCAGAGGATGTGCCTCTAGCTATTGGTAAGAACGCCAGCAACATCAAGCTAGCGTCCGTCCTGACAGGCTTTGAGATTGAGGTATTCCGTGATGCAGCTGATACGACCGAGGAGGATATCTACCTCTCCGAGTTTAGCGATGAGATCGAGGACTGGGTGATCAAGATGCTTCTAGACATAGGTCTCAACACGGCTCGTGCCGTCCTGACCACATCTCGCTCAGAGCTTCTTAAGAAGACCGATCTGGAGATAGAGACCATCGACCGTGTCCTCCGCATCCTCTCGTCCGAGTTTGACCTTGAGGAGCTAGAGGAGATGGGGCTACCACAGGAAAACATTGACCTGCTCAAGAGTCCCGTGCCTACGCAAAGTGAGATCGCAGAGGCGATCATCGAAGACCTCAAGGAAGACGAAGCCACCGAGGAGTAAGCAGAGCACACCACCAGCCACTGTATAGGGGTGACCGTGACTGGACCCATTCATTAAGGATAAGAAATACCGAACCCCACCCGTAGACGAGCAATCAAGAGAAATATATGTCCATAAAACTGTTTAGCCTAGCCAAAGAACTCAACATCGGAGTCAACACGCTTGTCTCCTTCCTTAACGACAAGGGTAAGGAGGTAGACAACAACCCCAACACACGCATCACGGAGGATGAGTTTAATCTCGTCTTGCGCGACTTCACGCCGACCTTTGATGAGGAGACTGTGGAAAGAACCAAGAAGAAGTTTCTCCGCAGCAAGAGTGCGCCTAAGGCTAAAGCAGAGGAGCCTGCCAAGACAGCAAAGACCGAAGCTAATAGCCCCGAGGTGCAGCCCACCAAGGCTAAAGCTTCAGCAGCTAAGCAGGGCAAGACAGAGCCAGACATCCCCACCACGGCGGCAAGCGCTTCGCAACTAAACGTCGTAGGCAAGATAGAGCTGGACAAGCACAACAACCCCGTCTCGGGCTCTACTACCAAGGCGACGGCCACGACTCAGGAGGAGGAGCCCGCCAAGCCTAAGGCAGCAGCTAAGACGAGCAAGACCAAGAGCACGACTAAGAGCACGACCAAGAGCGCGAGCACGGCTAAGCAGAAGGAGGCTACGCCGGAGGAGCCTGCCAAGCCGAAGGCAAGCACGACAACCGAGCAACCGAAGGCTAGCACGACCGCTGAGCAACCGAAGGCCGCTACGCCAACCAAGGAGACTAAGGAGACTAAGGAGGCACCCGAGACAAAAGAAACAAAGAGTGAGACTAAGCCCGCAGAGAGCACCAAGCCCTCGACTGAGGCTTCGTCTAAGGAGCAGGAGAGCGACGCCTCTAAGGAGTCAGCACCCGTTGCTTCTAAGGAACCTGCACAGAGCGAGACTAAGCCTGAGCCTGCCCAGGAAGAGCCAAAGCAGAAGGCTGCCGAGCAACCAGTCGTTGCCGCATCAGAACCAGCTGCCCAGGAGGCTCCCGCAGCGAAGCCCCAGGCAGGTGCACCCACCGAGACTACGAAAGAGAACAAGGGTGAGGATGCGACCGAGATCTTCCGCATTGCTAAGAAAGAGGACGAGCCACAGCTCAAGGTGGTCGGCAAGATCGACCTCAGTAGCTTTAGCAGCTCTCGCTCTCGCAAGTCTAACAAGGACAAAGAGAGCAGTCGTCGCAAGCGCAAGCGCATCTCCTCAGGAGCTGTCGATGTCAAGAGCGAAGGTGCCAAGATACAGGACGACCGCTCAGGCAAGAAGGGCGGTCACACAGCAGCTCCACAGCGAGGTGAGCGCGGAGGACGCAACGAGCGTCGCACTGGACGTAAGAGCAGACGTCAGGAGCCTGTCTTGACTCCCGAGGAGCAGGACGAGCTAAGAGCTAAGCAGGTCAAGGAGACCCTAGCACGGCTCAACAACAAGCAGACCGTCTTCGGGCGTGCTGCTAAGTCTAGACGTGAGAAGCGCGAGGCACGTCGTGCCGAGTTTGAGCGTGAGCAGGAGCTCTCCACACAGGACGAGAAGGTACTCAAGCTGACTGAGTTCGTCACCGTCAGCGACCTGGCCAACATGATGAACGTGCCCGTCACCGACGTTATCTCTACCTGTATGAGTATCGACATGATGGTGTCGATCAATCAGCGTCTCGATGCCGAGACGATCAATATCGTTGCCGAGGAGTTTGGCTACGAGACTGAGTTCGTATCGGCCAACGTCGTCGAGGCGATCACCGCCGACGAGGAGCCAGACAAACCTGAGGATCTAGAGCCTCGTCCACCCGTCATCACCATCATGGGTCACGTAGACCACGGTAAGACGTCGCTACTCGACTGCATCCGTCGTTCGGACGTTACTGCAGGCGAGGCGGGAGGTATCACGCAGCACATTGGTGCGTACAATGTGACCCTCTCTGATGGTCGTCGCCTCACCGTCCTAGACACACCTGGTCACGAGGCCTTTACCGCTATGCGTGCTCGTGGTGCGCAGATTACAGATATTGTGGTCATCGTCATTGCGGCAAACGATGCCGTGATGCCCCAGACCATCGAGGCACTCAACCATGCGAGTGCCGCCGGCGTGCCGATCATCTTTGCGATCAATAAGATCGATGTCAGCGGTGCCAACCCCGATAAGATCCGCGAGCAGCTCGCTGGTATGAACTACCTCGTCGAGGATTGGGGTGGTAAGTACCAGGTGCAGGAGATCTCTGCGAAGAAGAACATCGGCATCCCTGATCTACTAGACAAAATCTTCCTCGAGGCTGAGCTCCTCGAGCTTAAGTCCAATCCTCATCGTCGTGCCTCCGGCTCGGTCATCGAGTCTTCACTAGACAAGGGCAAGGGTTACCTCGCCTCCGTCTTGATCCAGCGAGGCACCCTCCACATTGGAGACTTCATCTTAGCTGGTAGCTACTACGGACGTGTCAAGGCTATGTACAATGAGTACAACAAGCGTGTCGACACCGCTGGGCTATCCACGGCCGTCTCCATCCTCGGCTTCAATGGGGCGCCGACGGCAGGCGATGACTTCAACGTCATGGAGAGCGAGCAGGAGGCTCGTGAGCTAGCGGTCAAGCGTGAGCAGCTACAGCGTGAGCAAGGCTTGCGTACGCAGAAGATGCTTACCCTCGACGACATCGGTCGTCGCATCGCTGTGGGCAACTTCCAGCAGTTTAACCTCATCATCAAGGGCGACGTGGACGGTTCCGTACAGGCACTGTCCAACTCCCTCATCGAGCTCTCGACGAAGGAGATCCAGGTGAGCGTCATCCATCAGGGTGTCGGCCAGATCACCGAGTCAGACATCCAGCTGGCTACGGCATCAGACGCTGTGATCATCGGCTTCCAGGTTCGTCCTAGTGCTCAGGCTCGTAGGCTAGCCGAGCAGGAGGGTGTCGAGATCCGCACCTACTCTGTCATCTACGATGCTATCGAGGACGTACACGATGCGCTCGAGGGTATGCTCTCGCCAGACATTCGCGAGCAGGTCACAGCCAATCTGGAGGTGCTGCAGACCTTCAAGGTCAGCAAGATCGGCACCATCGCCGGCTGTATGGTCACCGATGGCAAGATCAAGCGTACCGACAAGGTGCGTGTCATCCGCGACGGTGTGGTCATTCATACAGGCGAGCTAGAGTCGCTCAAGCGCTTCAAGGACGAGGCCAAGGAAGTGGTCTCAGGTCTCGAGTGCGGTATCAATATCAAGAACTACAACAATATAGAGGTGGGCGACATCATCGAGTCCTTTGAGGAGATCGAGGTTCGGCGCAAGCTCTAGTCCCCTACCCCAATACATTCGTCTAAGTGGCGACTGCTTCTCACAGAGGAGCAGCCGCCACTTTTCTTTTGTCTCATCCCCACTTCAGCTAGGTTCATACGGGTGAAACTCTAGTGCCATCCCCCATTGGCACTCTAGTTCCATACGGGTGAAACTCCAGTTCCACCCCCCATTGGCACTCCAGTTTCATAGGTAAGAAACTCTAATGCCATAGGTGAGAAACTCTAGTGCCATACGGGTGAAACTGGAGTGCCAGCGGGAGGAAAGAGAAAGGAGAGGGGATTTATTGTTACCTTTGTGGTAGGAGACTGTTGCCACGGCCTCCGTAGAGGATTGCTCTGCCACCTTCGCAGAGGATCACTCTGCAGGCTCCGTGGTAGAGATGACAGGCTTCTCTCTCCGCATTTACCGCTTCACCGTATGTCTCACACGACTCCCCCATTATCGTTTGTACCCTCTCCGCAGCCCGAGGGTTATCGCTACTATAATATACAGAGCGACACCGACCGCCAGCTCTTGGCCAGTCAGTGCAAGGAGCGATTGCAGGCCCTGCACCGCATACCCGTCGAGGAGCGGGCGCAGTATCATAGGGCACTGCAGGAGCTACTCGGAGAGCTCGGCGAGGGGAGTTGGCTGGTGACCCCATTCTTCTGCGACTACGGGAGCGAGATTGAGGTGGGGAGTCATACCTTCATCAATAGTGGTTGCACCATGCTCGATGGCGGGCATGTGACCATTGGCGACCATGTACTCATCGGTCCCTCCGTGTCGCTCTACAGTGTGGGGCATCCGCTCGACCTCGAGGAGCGCGCTGCCGGCTGGGAGTTTGGCATCCCGATCATCATCGAGGATCATGTCTGGATCGGTGGTGGCTGTACGATCCTCCCCGGCGTAACCATTGGCCGAGGCTCCGTGATCGGTGCGGGGAGTGTCGTCACCAAGAGCATCCCCCCGATGAGCCTGGCCGTGGGCAATCCCTGCCGTGTCATTCGTTCGCTCAGCGATTCTGCCGCCCCTCAAGATTAACCCGTTACTTTTACCCTATCTGAACTATGCCTACGCTCTATCTGCTTGACGCTTATGCACTGATTTACCGAGCTTACTACGCCTTCATCAATCGTCCCCTCGTGGATGCGCAGGGGCGCGACACGAGTGCGCTCTATGGCTTCGCCTCCACGCTACAAGACATCATTGACAAGGAGCGACCCGACTACATCGCCGTGGCGATGGATATGCCAGGGGGCACCTTTCGCCACAAGGAGTACCCAGAGTACAAGGCCAATCGTCCCGAGACGCCCGAGACGATACGCTTCTCGATGCCTTATATCAAAGAGTTGGTGCAGGCTTACCAGATACCTCTGCTGGGGGTCGAAGGGTACGAAGCGGACGACCTGATCGGCACGCTGAGCCGCCAAGCTGTCGAGGCGGGCTACAATGTGCGCATGGTCACGCCAGATAAGGATTACGGGCAGCTCGTCGGACCGCATGCGCAGATGTTTGCACCACAGCGCACGGGGTCAGGCTTCGAACTACTAGGCGCTGAGGAGATTACCGCTAAGTACGGCATCCGCTATCCGCTGCAGATGATCGACTACTTGGGGCTGGTGGGCGATAGCTCGGACAATGTGCCCGGCTGTCCAGGCATTGGCAAAGTCGCTGCGCAGCGACTCCTCGAGGAGTTTGACTCGATCGAAGATATCTACGCACGCATTGACCAGGTGAAGCCGACCTATGCGAAAAAGCTCCTCGCAGCCAAGGAGCAGACGATGCTCTCGCGGCATCTCGTCACCATCGTGACCGACGTGCCTGGGGTCACCTTTGATCCCGACCAGATGAAGTGGCGAGGCCCCGACCACGCCGCTGTGGAGCGCATCTTCAAGGAGTTTGCCTTCACCTCGCTACTGAAGCGCATCGGCAAGCCCGCAGAGAGCACTCCTCAGGTGGGTCTCTTTGACCTTGGCGGTAGTTCGACAGTACCAAGTTCGCCAGCCACAATTGAAGTGTCGGGTCCCGTGAGTGCCGCAGCTCCTATGGAGAACTATAAGACAGTTGGCGTGACCTTTACCGAAGTCAAAGGTTACGAGGCAGTGAGCCAGCTCGCTAAGCAGTTGGCGGGTAGCTCCGTTGTCGCCTTTGACACTGAGACCGATGGCCTCGATGCGCTCTGTGCGGGTATCGTCGGCATGTCGCTCTGTGCCGATGAGCAGCAGGCTTACTTTATTCCGCTACCCGAATCGGCTGAGGAGGCTGCGCATATACTCTCTCCGCTGGCCGATCTGATGCAGGACGAACATGTGCTCAAGGTGGCGCACAATGCGAAGTTTGACCTGGAGGTGCTGACACGCTACGGACTGCCCGAGGCGCGCCCGCTCTACGACACCATGCTGGCGCACTACCTGATCGATGCCGACCAGGGGCACAGCCTCGACGAATTGGCCGGTGGCTTGCTCCGCTACGACACGATACGCTACAAGGATCTCTCGCCTCAGGAAAACTTTGCGCTACGCACCGACGTAGACCCCAAGCTCCTCTGTGACTACGCCAGCGAGGATGCCTACGTGACGCTACGCCTCTACCACGCCCTGCACAAGCAGCTCTCCCCTACCGAGCAGCGTCTCCTCACCGAGGTGGAGATACCGCTCCTCTACGTGCTGATGCACATGGAGCAGCGTGGCATCGTCCTCGACATCGAGGCACTGCAGCGCTCCCGTCAGGAGCTACTCGAAAGCGTCCTCCGCCTAGAGCAGGAGATACAGAGCTACTCCTCACGAGGGCTTAACCTTAAGGTCAATAGCCCGAAGCAGATCGGTGAATTGCTCTTTGACGAGCTTAAGATTGTGGAGAAGCCACGCAAGACTAAGACTGGTAGCTATGTGACCAACGAGGAGACGCTCCTCCCGCTGCGCTCGCTCCACCCTGTCGTCGCACTCATCCTAGACTACCGTGAGGCGCGCAAGTTGCTCAACACCTACATAGATCCGTTGCCCAAGATGTGCTACCCCGATGGCAAGCTGCACACTTCGTACAATCAGGCGGTCACCGCCACGGGCAGGCTCTCCTCGAGCAATCCTAATCTGCAAAACATCCCCATCCGTAGCGACCTCGGCCGTCCCCTGCGTCGTGCCTTTGTCGCTGATCCGTACTACACCCCGCGCCTTTCGGCTTGCGTTCCTGTGGATCACACCCATGAGGAGCCGATCGGTGCTGTCCTGCTCAGTGCGGACTACTCGCAGGTGGAGCTACGCGTCATGGCGCATCTGAGCCAAGACCCAGCGATGATACACTCCTTCCTCTCGGGCGACGATATCCACACGGCGACAGCCGCTAAGGTCTTTAAGGTGGCTCCCGAAGAGGTGACCCCGCTGATGCGTAGCAAGGCGAAGACGGCCAACTTTGGCATCAACTACGGCATCACGCCCTACGGTCTGAGCCAGCGTCTCAACATCCCCGTTGGCGAGGCTGCCGAGCTGATCAAGGAGTACTTCGCCACTTTCACCCATATACAAGCCTTTATGAATGAGGCGATAGCACTGGCCACCGAGCGAGGCTATACGGAGACCGCCTTCGGTCGTCGCCGGCAGCTGCGCAACCTCCGCACGGCGCGTGGAGCCCAGCGTGGCAATGCTGAGCGCAACGCGATCAACGCACCCATCCAAGGCACTGCCGCAGACATCATCAAGATCGCTATGATACGTGTCGAGGAGGAGCTGACGAAGCAGCAGCTACGCAGCTACCTCGTCCTGCAGGTGCACGACGAACTGGTCCTCAACGTCTATCTCGACGAACTGGAGCGTGTCACGGCCCTCGTTCGTGAAGCGATGGAGGGGGCTTGGCCCGAGTGCTCCGTACCGCTCGTCGTGGAGATCGGCACCGGCAAAGATTGGCTCGCAGCGCACTAATTCGCCTGAGACGCAGAGGATGATGACCCCGCTCACCCACGCCACACAGCGGCTAGCACGCACCCTGAGCCGTAAGGGAGGAGATCGCCTTAAGCTCCTCTCCGTCCTCGGTATGCACCTCTTGAGGAGACGCTACATAGGCGTTTTCATAGACCCTATCTTAGCCTGCAACCTCCGCTGTCAGATGTGCTACTTTAGCGATCCTGAGTATAGAGCTACGCTGCGTGGCAAGCTGACCACGGACGACTGCGAGGCGATAGCGGGTCATCTCTTCCCCCAGGCACTCAGGCTACAGATCGGTTGCGGTGCCGAGCCGACGCTCACCCCAGAGACTATGCTTCGTCTTGTGCAGCTGGGCCAGGAGTACCACGTTCCGTGGATCTCCGTCATAACAAATGGCAATGCCCTGACCGAGGAGACCCTGCGGGCACTCGTGACAGCGGGACTGAGTGAGCTGACACTCTCGCTGCATGGCACCACGCAAGCGACTTATGAGCGGCTGATGGTGGGTGCCGAGTGGCAACGATTTGTCACGCTACTAGAGTGGTTGAAGGCGCTAGACAACCCACCCGCCGTACGGCTCAACTACACGGTCAATCGCGACAATCTGGAGGAGCTAAGTCACCTACCCGACTTAATCCGTGACTATCCCGTCCGCACGGTGCAGATACGCCCCGTGCAGAAGATCGGCGAGAGTGCCTACAAGGAGTTCGACATGGCTCCCCTCGTAGTGGCCTACGACCGGGTCATAGCGACTACCATAGAGCGGCTTCGTGCTGAGGGGATAGAGGTCATTTGCCCCAGCAGTAAGAAGATGAGCCAGACAGCCAAGCCGCCCCGACGCTTGGCAAAGCTCTTTGAGGAGGCGACCTATTACTACATCTCCCCGCAAAGCTTCGGGCCTCAGGGGGTGGACTTTCGCGCGGTCTCGCTCAGGAGCTATGCTCGCCAGTCGCGCCTCGTCGGGCGGCTGCTTCGTGCCATCTTCACCCAGCGCAATGCCTACGCAGAGCGCGACACCCACACGACCAAAAAGCTAAACTACTAGTTCCCCGCTCCGCTCTCCCGCCGAAAGCGTGCGGGTCAGGGCTGACGCATTATGATCGCTCTGTCAGGAGCTACACATAAGGACGAGCGAGGCATCAACGAGGTCATTATATTATAATGTGTCAACCATGGATTGGCTGTTAGCTATTGGCTATTAGCTATCGGAACCATCGGAACTATCAGAGTGATCGGATCTCTAACCTCTAATCTCTAACTTCTAACCTCTAATCCCTAATTACATATCTTTACAGGGAAATTCGTCCGATTCCCTCCTTTCTCGAATATCCACGTGGGAAATCTCAAATCTCCACGTGGATATTTTTTATTTTCCACGTGGGCGTGATTCATTTCTTCCGAAGTTTCATTTCATTCCTCCGAAGTTTCATTTCATTCCTCCGAAGAATTTTTTATTCCCCACGTGGAGATTTCGAGATATCCACGTGGAAATCACTTTTCCCCGACACTGTGTATATTCAATTAGTAAATGCAACTCATACCTACAAAAAATGGATCGCACCCTAAGCACAATCCAACATATTATTCAGAGAAGCAGAGAGAGAAAAGCTCTCCCTCTTGCTCCTACTGAAGCGGATAATTGTTATCTTAGCGGTCGGTCCAATGAGCACCAAGATATGAGTCAACTAACCGCACAGCAAAGATACACAATTGCCCAATTACTCAAACAGGGTAAAACTCAAAAAGAGATTGCTCTGACTATAGAAAAAGACAAGTCGGTCGTCTCTAGAGAAATCAAACGTAACAGCAACAAAGATGGAACCTATACAGCCACTGGAGCCCAAATGAAAGTGGACAAAAGAAAGAGACGCTTACGATCTTATCGAACATTCACCAGTGAGATGGAACGAATTATAAAACTCTTTCTTACCAAGCATCAGTGGTCTCCAGAGCAAATCGTAGGACACTGCAAGAACAAGGATATCCCAATGGTCTCAGTCGAACGTATATACCAGTTTATCCGCGAAGATAAAGAGTGCGACGGCTCTCTTTACAAACACTGTCGCCACAGCCTGAAGCATCGGAAACGCTCTGTCGGAAAGAACGCCGGACCTATCAAAGACAGGACCTTCATCGATGACAGACCTAAAGAAGCCAATGGCGATCGCTTCGGTGACTGGGAGCTTGACCTAATCGTGGGGCCAAACAACCAAGGAGCAATGGTTACCCTTGTAGAGAGGAATACGCTAATGACTCTGATTCGGAAACTGCCCAACGGCAAAAAAGCAGAAGACGTAGCGAACGCCGTCTTTTCAATGCTAGCTCCGTATAGGAAACACAACGCCTTATTAACCATAACCACAGACAATGGCTCTGAATTCGCCCTACACAAAGAGATTGCCAAAGCTCTCAACGTAGACATCTACTTCGCACCCCCATACTGCTCTTGGGAAAAGGGCTGCATAGAAAACACCAACAAGCTCATAAGACAATACATTAAGAAGAAAGTCGCTTTCAACAACTACTCCACAGAGGAGGTCCGAAGAGTGCAAAAGCTCCTTAATAACAGACCTCGAAAGAAACTAAACTTCCTAACTCCCGGACAGCTTTTTTATCAGAAGCTCGACGAAACCAATTCAGTTGCATTTGATAGTTGAATCTACGCTGCGCCATGTCGATATGTCGCCAACTCTAAATTATTGTAACGAGCTAGCGTCGAGTTTTCCCAACTAACAGCTAATTTCGTATCTTTGAAAAGTCAAGACAGCTCCCGTAACAAAGGAATATTCACCTGGACAATTGCGATCTGTCACCAAAGGAACCTCAAATGATTAGACTAGCATTATTAACTCTCTTCTTTTTTCTTGGATCTTCAATAATGGCTCAAGAAAAGCGTCTCACTCTAAGATGCTTAGACGTCTCTTATGAAGCGTCTCACAACTCAGCTTTTGTGAATAGGGCTATCCGATGTCGTAATGAACTAAATGGGGATACATTAGTTATGAACCAAAAGATTCCAATCGTCGAGACATCCGATGAATTTAGAATTTACTTAAGGGGATTTGATGGATATTTCATAGAGAAGGACGAGCATTTTACAATTGAAGTAAGACCAATAAATGTATCTGCCATGAAGGATGTGCCATATAACTACTATGAGATAAACTGTGTTTTTGAAAACGACACATCTCCTCGTTTTTATGAGATAACAAAAAACACGAGCTACAAATACATTGGTAGTTATGAGCGATACGTAGACATAGAGAATGAATTATACTTGGTAACTGAAGTTACAAAGTCGCATTGCAATAAGCCGTAAGCTTTTAGCCCTCAACAGCCAACAGCTAACAGCCAACAGCCAACAGCCAACAGCGTCAGATACCGAAGCGGTCGGTCGAGAGCTGTGTAGGCTCCTTCGTCTGCACCTTGTCAAAGCTACCGAACGTGTAGCTCAGATGGAGTGAGAAGCGGGTATTGTAGCGCGAGGGTCGGAAGTCCACCTGATGGATGCCGTAGTTGACCCGCACCCGTGGCACACCCGCATTGAGGAGGTCGTCTCCTCGCAGGGTGAGGCTCCACTTCTTATCCTGGCTGGTCCACTTAGCACGACAAGCGAGGTTGTATATATCGCCTAGACTATAGTAACCCTGTATGGCTCCATGCAGATAGCTCCCGTCTAGCCCGATGGTGATATTGTGCTTTTGGCTGAGCCTAAACTCATTAGAGAGGGCGACATAGTACTGAGGCTTGGTGCACTGGTAGGTCGGCTCGTAGGGAACGTCTAGCTTGACCGAGTTAAGCTGACCATTGAGGGTCAGGCGCGCGTTCCACCACTGGGTCTGAGGCAGTGGCACGACAGCTCCGATACTAGCATTACTGGCATAGTGCCAGTTCCACGTTTTGTAGACCAAACGACTTCTATCAGGGTCTAGATACAGTTGCTGCTCGAAGCGATGAGGCTGATAGTAACCGCTCAAGAAGAAGACATACCGCTGCTTGAAGATGTAGTTCACCTGCCCAAAGTACGTCACGTAAGGCCTAATCTGTGGATTACCCTCCCAGAGTTGATAGCGATCATCCGCCCGTGAGAAGGGCTCACGCTCCCAATAGCTCGGGTCCCTCTTGCTGGACTGGATATTCATCTGTAGGACATGGTTGGGATTGCGTGCGTAGCTGAGATTAGCCTGCGGGATAATCTGAAAGGTCTCCTCCGCACCTATATAGTTCGCATAGTCACCAATCAAGGTTAGCCCGAGGCTTAGCCCATTATTAAACTGCTTTTTACCGCCTATATAGAGATCCGCCAGTAGCTCTTTACTGGTTCCTGACACTGCTCCGTTTGGCACTTGCTGACCATTTCGCCAGAGGTAAGTTTGTCCATTGATCGTCTTGGAGCAGGAGACCTTGGTGCCGTACGACAGCCCCCAGCCACCATCCCAGCTATGACTATTGTCGATATGCCCACCCCACACCTGCGAGAGCTGATCGCTCGTATAGCTCGTAGCATAAGGTGAGCGAGGAGACTGCTCCATCCCATAGAGCACCTCTCTGTGATCCCGATAGTGCGTATAGAAGAGACCCGCCAGCAAGTTGCCACCCATTCTGTAGTTTATGGCGACGTGATGCGTATTATCATTGCCTTTATTGAGCGACTCTAGAGGTTCGCGCTCCTTTTGATTGACTTGGTAGCGGAGCGTTCCCTCGGGAGGGGTCAAGCTCCCGTAGTAGTCGACGGATAGCGCATGCCGCCCAAACTTATACCCCAGCTCGGCAAAGAGGGTGTGCTGATTGTAGTTCGTGTAGCCACTGTTTTCTATCGCAAGCCCCTCATTATAGCGACCAAAGGGAGCTATATCGTAGATTAAGTCACTTCGGGTTTTACCTAGACTAGCCCTATAATTGGCAGTGACGGAGAAGCCATTGGGAGCAGAGTAGTTGACACTACCACCCGCAGCGTAGTTGCTGTAGTACTGATTGCTATACTCGGTAAAGAGCTGACCAGAGGCGCCACTCAGAGGGCTGCCCGCAGCTTGCCCCTTGAAGACAACATTAATCGAAGCGCCCTTAGCCCGATAACGGGCAATGGGAGTATAGGAGATCTCCACACTAGCGACCATCTCTCGGGGAATGCTCTTGAGACGCTCGAGTAGCATATTTTGAGGAATGTCGGAGGGCTGACCATTGAAGACCAAGGTATAGCCATTGGTCCCCACGAGCGTCGGCACATCGCCCTGCATCGACATACCAGGGAGCTGACCCAGCATCTCATAAGCGGTGGTGACGGAGCTATGCGCGAAGAGCTGATCAATATCGTAGCTCGGAGTGGTACCATCGACGAGCTTCATGAGCGGACGCTCGGCTTTGACCACCACCTCGCCCAGCTCACCTATCGCTTGATCCATATAGAGCAGGTCAGGCAGCGGAGCATCCAGGCTCACGCGGAGCGTCTGATAAGCCAGATGGTTCACCTGGAGCCAATGCGCCCCCTCACCCGAAAGCTCAAAGGTCCCCCCGTCGCTCGAAAGCGTCGTGGAGACCACGGTCGAATCTGCCGAAAGCAATATGACGGTCGCCATAGAGATAGGCTCCTCGGTCACCCTATCTCTGAGCTGCCCACGATAAGTCTCTCCCTGCTGCGGGTGTTGCGTCTGCGGCTGTGCGCTCTGAGACTGCTGGGGTTGTTCATTCTGAGATTGCTGGGGTTGTTCATTCTGAGATTGCTGGGGTTGCCCTTTGACTGTCTGTCCGTTGGAACCTTCTTTAAGCGTTTGTCCGCTGAGGCTTTGGGTGAGCATCAAGCTAACCACAACCAATATCGAGAGAAGTACGCCCTTTCTTCCTAAGATCATCGCTATTTTTGTCTGTTTGTCTGTATGTTACTGCACTGCTTGTCGCAAAGGTAGCTTTTTTTTAGATGCGCAAGCCAACACTGACCTCAACTCCGCAAATCTCACAAGTAGCCAGATGAGACTAGTAGCCCGCCGTAGCGGTGCACGGCTCGTACCTAGCAGAAGAGCGTTCGCTACATGCGTTAGCTGTTAGCCTTTGGCTAGTGTTACTGCGCCCTGTAGGGACGCACGAGAGTGTCTAGCCGGAGGGCGTCCGTCAGGACGAGACGACTCCTCCATAGGGGCGGACCTATGTGTCCGCCCGCCCGTTGTATCAAAGCTAGACTGCGCTCTCTGATCGCTCTGATTGCTCCGACACCCTCCGATCGCTCCGACCCTCTCCGATAGCTCCGACACCCTCCGATACCGAACTTCTAATCTCTAACCTCTAACCTCTAACCTCTAATCTCTAATCTCTAATCACTATCCTATGGATAGGACCTCGCAAGAGGTCCGACGCATCGTAGCCGTCGGTCGGAGGGGCAAAGCCCCGAACGACCGATGGGGACAAGACGATAGCAGTTTATCGACCCCTTGTGGGTCGGACTAAACAAAGGCTACAGCCCCAGTCCGACACCTCCGATTTGCTAAAGTTCTCAAGTTCTTTTACTACCTTTGTGGTGCGCTTGAATAGGTGTCTAACCTCAGCGGAATTGTACCGCTGTTTAGGCAACCGCTCAAGCGTTCTTTTTATCTACCCCCCCCCTCTGTCACCCTCAACGCCTTGCGCTGGAGATTGATCATCCAAGAGCTTATCTCAAATCTTTTAGTACCTTTGCTACTGGGAGAGAGCTACTGTTGCTGGGGTTGGTGCCAGAGGTATCAGCTAAGTTGCCCTTCAGTGGCTCTCTTCTCTGAGAGCTACTGTTGCTGGGGTTGCTGTCTTTGACACCAGCCAAAGTTCCCTTCAGTAGCTCTCTTTTTTGTAGCCTCTGACGAATACATCTTGCCAGGCTGAGCATCATAAATCTCACGGGCACCCTTACCCTGTGGGCAATTCGACTTACAGGCTATCTCTGACTCTCAATCTCTTTTACTATCTTTGTGGCGAGTTCTAGGTCTAGATAGGCCACGTCGGCGAGATTGATTCGCCGTTGGTCTATCTGATTTAGAACTCTTTCTTTATCCACACTTCTCAGCTTACCCGAGGCCACTAAGGGAGCGTCTTCCGTCCCTTGCAGCTTCTCAATCTCTTTTACTACCTTCGTGGTAGGCATAAGCTTCTGCTTAATATTTCCGCCTGCAAGATAATTGGGCTCTTGGGTTGAAAGAAAAGCAGAAGCTTTCTCCTTGTTTACTGGCCTCCATTTATCCCCTCCCGTGATTCCCCCTGCAAATCGCCACGGTGCCGGGCATGCTCCAAGACAAACTCCACATAGTTGCCTCCAGTTCGCAGATGCACTCGCTAGGGTCCTCCATTTTCATCGACAACCTTCGATACATCACCAACTTGCAAGAGTGACACAAGCTTCGTATCTTTGTCCCTAGAAGCATCGGAGATTACTCCTTCTTGACTTCTTGAAGGCTCATAGACAACTACGGCTTTTGCCAAGCCGTTAAGGTTGTCTATGAGTTTCCCTTTTTCTATCCTCGTAAGGCGATGATCATAATACTTACTATCCCTTAGCACCCCAACAACCATCTTAACCATAAGTTTCTCATCCCTTTTCATTAACTTTGTCAGCGAAATAGGGTTGTTGGTCAGCGTCTGTGACATTCCACCTTGAGAAGTTGCGGGCTTTGGGGCTAGCGACTCTATTTCACTAATATGATGTCGATTACGACCACCTTCATTACGACAGACAGAATAGTCGTCTTAATCCTATAAGTTTTCCACCCTACCTTCAGACCACAAGCACAGCAACGAGACACATCATACTTGAGAAATTGCATTAGCGGGTAGAATGTACGCTAATCAGCCCCCCCTTCGCCCCTACCGGACTCTCAATCTCTTTTACTACCTTTGTGGTTACAGAAAGCTCTTGGTTATATGTGGCACTCGCAATTAGAGCGAGAGCGCTTATATAATCGAGAGCTTTCGCTATCTATCTGCCTTACGAGACTCCCGATAGCTGATTTCTATTTTCTCAGGGTCTCAATTTCTTTCACTACCTTTGTAGGTACAGAAAGCTCTTGGTTATATATGGCACTCGCAATTGGAGCGAGAGCGCTTATATAATCGAGAGCTTTCGCTGTCTATCTGCCTTACGAAACTCCCGATGGCTAATTTTTATCTTCTCAAGGTCTCAATTTCTTTCACTACCTTTGCCACTAGAAGGAGATGTTGTGGAAGAGTCCCCGTTAGTATTCCTGTCCTCAGTCATAGTACTAGACAAGCCGGTCTTGGCAGGTAGACCGTCTTTCGATACGAGTACAGATCCACCCTCTCCTGTTGGCGAGTTAGGCGTAGGGCTGGAAAGGGCACCAGCCTCCTCAGTTGACTCTGAGGGCAGTATGAGGAGTTGCCCGTCCTCACGTCTAGAAGTCTCGCCTTGAGAGCTGTCAGGAAGAGCAGAAAGGGCTGCTGCCGCTTCTTACGAAGTCTGTATGAGGACTTGCCCACCCTCGCTGACAGAACCCTCTCTTAGAGAAGGAGCTTTCTCGGTAGAGTTCCCGCTGAGGCTCGCAGGGCTACCAGGATATCCAACCTGTGTTGTCATATCCTCTTGGCTCTCGGTAGCAGGGTCAATGCCTAGTGCGGGTACGGCAGACCAGTGGAGCCCCTTCTCTTCACTTTCGACTAATTGCTCCCTACGGATAGCCATAGCTCTATCCAACCCATCAGATAGCAGCATATCTATCTTATAGCGTCCTAGTCGAGGTCGCCCACGTCAGCGAAATTGGTTCGCTGTTGGGCGATCTTTGCTAGGACGCTTGCTATATCAGGACGCTTGCTACATCTAGATAGAAAGCAACTGGACACAAGACCTTTCCCCTAATCTATCCAAGACAACCGCAAGCGGTCGTCTCCCCCAGCCCCCTCCGACACCTCCGATCCTATCCTTCCGACACCCTCTGATTGCTCAGACCCACTCCGATACCTCCGATCACTCCGATCCGCTCCGCCCCACTCCGACAAAGCTGGTTTAGAGAGAAAAAAGAAACCGACCTATGATTAGGCCGGTTAGACTTGTTTGTATTGTAGTAAGGTAAGGACAGCAACCAGAGGGTAATCTACCGTCCCTACGAGGCTTGAAAGCCAATTTGTTGTAGACAAAGCCCTCCGGTGTTCAGCTACTCGAGACTCATTAGAAAGAAAATTCGGCTCAGAGCCTATTAAAGTATTAGCGTCACAGTAGCCTAGCTGCCTTATTATGCCTACAAAGGTATGAAAATTTGACTTACTAGAATCGTCCTCCTTCTGCACGAAATATCAACGCTTTCGATTACCTCCGACATCTCTGCTCCACTCCGATAGCTCTGATCGCTCCAATCACCAACAGCCAAGGGCCAAAAAAAAGAGTCCCCAGACAGGTATCGTACCTATCTGAGGACTCTCCAATGGGAAAGGCGGTTACCTACTCTCCCGATTTTACTCAGTACCATCGGCGCTATTGGGCTTAACTGCTCTGTTCGGAATGGGAAGAGGTGGATCCCCAACGCTATAACCACCTTAATGGGGCGACATACGTAGACTTATATAGTTACTCTAGATAGCGAATGAGTCAACATAGCTGCAAACTCACGAATACGCTGCTTCGTTTTTAGGCGTACACTCTAAGTAAGTCGTATAACTCAACTCTCTTAGCGAATCGTTCGGGTAATTAGTACTACTCGGCTTTGACATTACTGTCTTTACACCTATAGCCTATCAAGGTCATCGTCTTTGACCACCCTCAATGAGATCTTATCTTAGGGTCGGCTTCGTGCTTAGATGCTTTCAGCACTTATCCTAGCCCGACTTAGCTACTCGGCATTACACCTGGCGGCATAACCGATAGACCAGCGGTCGGTCCAACACGGTCCTCTCGTACTAGTGTCAGAGCCCTGCAAATCTCTACGCCCACAACAGATAGAGACCGAACTGTCTCACGACGTTCTGAACCCAGCTCGCGTGCCACTTTAATGGGCGAACAGCCCAACCCTTGGGACCTTCTCCAGCCCCAGGATGTGACGAGCCGACATCGAGGTGCCAAACCACTCCGTCGATATGAGCTCTTGGGAGGGATCAGCCTGTTATCCCCGGAGTACCTTTTATCCTTTGAGCGATGGCCCTTCCATACGGAACCACCGGATCACTATGCTCTAGTTTCCTACCTGTGCGACTTGTTTGTCTCCCAGTCAAGCACCCTTGTGCCATTACACTCTACGACCGGTTACCAATCGGCCTGAGGGTACCTTTAGAAGCCTCCGTTACGCTTTTGGAGGCGACCACCCCAGTCAAACTACCCACCATACAGTGTCCTTGCCAATAAGCAAGTTAGTACCCAAACATCAAAAGGGCCGTATTTCAACAGCGACTCCTGAAGCACTGGCGTGCCCCATTCTCAGTCTCCGGCCTATCCTACACATCTGATACCCAAGTACAATGTAAAGCTATAGTAAAGGTTCACGGGGTCTTTTCGTCCCGTTGCGGGTAATCGGCATCTTCACCGATACTACAATTTCACCGAGCTCACCGTTGAGACAGTGTCCAGATCATTACACCATTCGTGCAGGTCGGAACTTACCCGACAAGGAATTTCGCTACCTTAGGACCGTTATAGTTACGGCCGCCGTTTACTGGGGCTTCAATTCAATGCTTCTCTTGCGATGACATCTCCTCTTAACCTTCCAGCACCGGGCAGGTGTCAGGCTGTATACGTGATATTTCTATTTTGCACAGCCATATGTTTTTGTTAAACAGTCGCATGGGCCTATGCTCTGCGGCCAGTGTCGCCACTGGCGTCCTTTCTCCCGAAGTTACAGGACCATTTTGCCTAGTTCCTTAACCGCGAATCTCTCGAGCGCCTTAGTATACTCAACCCAACCACCTGTGTCGGTTTGTGGTACGGGTAATATATCAATTGTTTAGCGGGTTTTCTTGGGAGCTGGCTTACCTACATTATCACTTTGTGCATGCACGCAGTGTACTTTCAGGTTCGACTCGGTCTGCGGATTTGCCTACAAACCAACTATCTACACCCTTTAACCAACTATTCCGTCAGTCGGCAGTAGTGTCACTTCTCCGTCTCCACATCACTCAATATATTAGTACTGGAATATTAACCAGTTCTTCCATCGGAATCGCCATTAGGCTTATCCTTAGGCCCCGACTAACCCTGATCCGATTAGCGTTGATCAGGAAACCTTAGTCTTTCGGCGAGGGGGTTTCTCGCCCCCTTTATCGTTACTTATACCTACATTTGCTTTTCCTATCGATCCAACACAGGTCGCCCCTGTATCTTCTGCTCAATAGGAATGCTCCCCTACCGATGTATTCACATCCCACAGCTTCGGTACACTACTTATGCCCGATTATTATCCACGCCAAAATCCTCGACTAGTGAGCTGTTACGCACTCTTTAAATGAATGGCTGCTTCCAAGCCAACATCCTAGCTGTCTTCGCATCTTGACTTCGTTTGTCCAACTTAGTAGTGATTTCGGGACCTTAGCCGATGGTCCGGATTGTTCTCCTTTAGGACATGGACCTTAGCACCCATGCCCTCACTCCTTGGCTATGACTTGTACGCATTCGGAGTTTGTCTGGACTTGATAGCCGGTGAAAGCCTCGCATCCAATCAGTCGCTCTACCTCATACAAGAAACACCAAAGGCTGCACCTAAATGCATTTCGGGGAGTACGAGCTATCTCCAAGTTTGATTAGCCTTTCACCCCTACCCTCAGTTCATCCGAAAGCTTTTCAACGCTTACCGGTTGGGTCCTCCAGATAGTGTTACCTATCCTTCAACCTGACCAAGGGTAGATCACTTGGTTTCGCGTCTACCTCTACCGACTAATCGCCCTATTCAGACTCGCTTTCGCTCCGGTTCCGTACTTACCTGTACTTAACCTCGCCGGCAACGGTAACTCGTAGGTTCATTATGCAAAAGGCACGCAGTCACCCCACGAAGGGGCTCCTACCGCTTGTAAGCAGATGGTTTCAGGGTCTATTGCACTCCTCTTATCGAGGTTCTTTTCACCTTTCCCTCACGGTACTTGTTCACTATCGGTCTCTTGGAAGTATTTAGCCTTACGGGATGGGCCCCGCAGATTCACACAGGATTTCTCGTGTCCCGCGCTACTCAGGTGGTAACTCTGTCTATAAACTCGTTTCAAATACGGGACTGTCACCCTCTATGGTCGACATTTCCATGTCGTTCTTCTACAAGTGTATAGTACATTAGTGTTACTCCTACAACCCCGTAGATGCCGAAACATCTGCGGTTTGGGCTACTCCCCGTTCGCTCGCCACTACTAAGGGAATCACTTTTGTTTTCTTTTCCTGAGGGTACTGAGATGTTTCAGTTCCCCCCGTTGACCTCTCTTGCGAGATACTAGACCTCCAGTCTAGTGGGTTGCCCCATTCGGAAATCTGCGGATCAATTCGTATGTGCCAATCCCCGCAGCTTATCGCAGCTTATCACGTCCTTCGTCGCCTCCAAGAGCCTAGGCATCCGCCATCTGCCCTTATAACTTTTCGCCTTGAGCCTTGCATCAACTTACGTCGATACAATTCTCAGTTGAGTTATACTACTTAGCGCACGATCTAAAATCGTTACTCGCTTTGTATTCGTTTGTTCGTACTTATTGCTAAGTACGCTCGTTACTCGTTTCTATTCTATTGTTTCTATTGCTACGTATGTCAAAGATCACTCGATGCTTCGCTTCGCTTGCGCTCTGCCTTAGCATCCGTGTGGAGAATATCGGATTCGAACCGATGACCCCCTGCTTGCAAAGCAGGTGCTCTAGCCAGCTGAGCTAATCCCCCGTCCATCTGATTTATAAGATATACAAGATGTCGTCCCTTTGTAGTCCCAGGCAGAGTTGAACTGCCGACCTCTACATTATCAGTGTAGCGCTCTAACCAACTGAGCTATAGGACTCTCTAGTCTGTCATACCTCAGCATGACCTAGGGCGTATATCCTATTCATGGGTTTATCGCTCTACACGTGGACGACGTCTCGAGACCGCTCTCTATTCCTGCCTGCTTATCCAGCTGACAGCCTCTGAGCGTTGCCTCAGGGTCGCTCTCGCTTCATCGATGCTCCATGTTATATGGATTTCATAACTAATACTGTCTTTATTGTGTGTTACCTACTTGACGATCTCCTATCCATGTCTCACTGCGTCTGATAGACTTGTAAGAAAAAATAGCACCAATCTTAGAGATAGGTCTTGATGAGATCTCGACAACAAGGGATCGCTCCCTCTTACGTCTCAACCTCTCAGTGCCTCGTGTCTCCAGAAAGGAGGTGTTCCAGCCGCACCTTCCGGTACGGC
>ENA-OOZG01000639-OOZG01000639.1-human-gut-metagenome-genome-assembly--contig:-NODE-639-length-28618-cov-3.671708_pt1 | contig 28618 bp, 20 predicted proteins | sample MGYA00241706_ERZ501384 | MGnify/ENA primary metagenome ERZ501384 (study PRJEB25962, sample SAMEA2042742) | human gut metagenome | biome: human gut; feature: human-associated habitat; material: faeces...
GCACGCCGCCAGCGTTCATCCTGAGCCAGGATCAAACTCTCTGATAAAATGTTTGTTCCAAGTTCAAAATCAACATACTAGCTAATTTATCCCTTTTACTGTTTTAAAGGATCTTTCGATCGTTTTGAATTACTTATTCAGAACTTTCGAGGATGTGTTTCACTGTTTAATTATCAAGGATCTTTGCTGTTCCGACTCGGATCAGCTCGTTTATTTTATCACAGAGCTTTTCGTTTGTCAAGAACTTTTTTAATTTATTTTTTGAAGCTCTTTCGAACTTCTTTGCTGTTCTCTCGATCAGCAACTTGTTTATTTTATCAAACTCATTTGCTTTTGTCAAGAACTTTTTTCAGGTTTTTTTGAAGCAGTTTTTGCAACCCGCGGCAGCCACCCGGCTCCGAACTAGGTTTTTCTGTTTCAAAAGAACTCATTCACTGTAGCTCTCGCTGACAGCTTAGTTATAATAACACCGCCAAAAGCAAAAGTCAACACCTTTTTTCGAATTTTCTTATTTTTAGAAAAATATAGTTAATTCTGCATATTTTATATTTTATCTGACTATTTACAATCTATCCAAAACCGTCCAAAAGAAAAGGCGCCTTCCGGCGCCCTTTCCCTTTCAACTCTTATTTCTCACGTTTACGATAAACAACTGCTCCGACCACTGCTGCTGCAGAAACGCCGAGCAGGATCACCCACAGCATCACCTGTGTGCGGTCTCCCGTGTCCGGACTTTTTGTTGCTTTCTTCAGATAGAATACGGTATCCGCCTGGCCCTTGCTTGAAACGATCGAAATCGTATGCTTGCCTTCTGCCAGACTCTTTGTATACTCTGCCTTCAGCGTAACCTGCGTATTCTCTTTTCCAGCCGTCACATAATTCTTCGCATCAACCTCTTTCTGGTCGATGAGAACCTTTTTGAGATCCTTTGCTTCAAAATCTGCGGTGAAGGAAAGCTCCTTGCCCTGCATACCTGACTGATTGACTCCTTTGGTAATCTTCGGAAGATTCTGCGCAGTCATCGGTTTCTGTTTCAGGCCGGCAATCGCTTTTTCCAGCGCTGCCGCATAACCATCCACCGTCTTCTGCTCCGTGATATTCTTTCCGCGTACAATCGCTGCTTTTGCATCATTGACTGCTTTTACGCTCTCGTCCGTGTATTTCTTCAGATCGTTTGGAATCTTCTTCACTGCGGCATCTACTTTGCTGTAGTCCGCATCTTTATACGTAAGGCCGGCAATCGCTGCCTCGATCTTTTTTGCGTAACCGTCTACGCTCTCCTGCTCTGTGACCGGCCGCTCGGTTACGACGCTGTTCTTTGCATCTTCCAGTGCTTTTACAGACGCATCGGTATACAGACTGAGGTCCGCCGGAATCTTTTTGATGGCTTCCTCTACTTTGGAATAATCTGCTTTCCGAACCTGCAGTCCTGCCAGTGCATTTTCAATTGCTGCTGCCCAGCCGTCTACTTCTGCCTGATCCAGAATGGTTTTTCCGCTTTCTACGCTGTTGATCGCTGTCTGAAGCGGCTGAATGCTTTCTTCCGTATAAATACTCAGATCATTCGAAACTTTAGCAAGAGCCGCGTCTACGGTGCTGTAGTCCGCCGGTTTCAGGGTCAGTCCGTCAAGAGCTGCTTTCAGGTTTTCTGCAAACTGATCGACTTCCTCCTGTCTGCTGTCATCCAGATCCCATACAATGGCTTCTTTTGCCACATTCAGTGCTTTTACGCTCTTTTCGGTATAAATGGATAAGTCTTTCGGAATCTTTCCCAGGAGTTCTTCCACTCCCTGATAATCTGCCGGAACCGGTTTGCGTACCAGTGCTGCAATTGCATTCTCCAGTGCTTCCGCATAAGCAGCAACTGCCTGCTGCTCTTCTATCGTTTTGGTGCGGTCGATGGATGCGATGACTGCATTCAGTGCTTCCACACTCTCTTCCGTATAGATAGAAAGATCTCCCGGAACTTTGGCAAGTACTGCATCAACTTCTGTGTAATCTGCGCCAAGAAGCGTCAATGCGTTTACTGCTGTCTGAATGGCTGCCGCATAACCATTTACGGTTTCCTGTTCAGCTGATGGCAGGTTCTCTTTTACCGCATCTTTTGCTTTCTGAACAGCTGCCGCGCTTTCTTCTGTATACCGGCCCATGTCCTCCGGAATCAGCGCCAGCGCTTCTGTTACTTTGGTGTAATCTGCGGCTTTTACAATCACAGTGAATTCCTGTGTGAAGTCAACGCCGGTTTTCTTTCCGTCTTTGATTGTCGCCAGAAGTTTTACGGTTCCGGCATTCGTTACTTTCAGGTTTGTGCCGTCTAAAACAGCACCTGTCATTCCGGCATCCGTGATTTCCCATGTGATCTGTTTCTGATCTGCATTTTCTGGAACTGCTTTGCCCGTCAGTGCGGTGGTTCCCGGGATTTCTTTCGGTATGCCCTGGATTTCTGTTACAGCTGCGTACTCATAGGTTCTTATCTGGATTTCAATGGCATCTTTTGTTTCCGTTTCTGCGATCTTTGTTACAATCCAGCTTCCGTTCCAGCTGTCTGCCTTTTTAAGCAGATAATCTGCCGGAGCCTTTTTGGCCTTTTCCGTAAGATCCTTCAGATTCCAGGAAGCCGCCGCTGCGATCACAGCCTCTTTTTCTGTTTTTATTCTTTCTTTGTCATCTTTCTGATCTTTCTTTTCATCCGGATTTGTTTTTTCTGAAAGTATTCGGATTTCTCTGTTCTCTGCATCATTTTTAATCTCCGTATCTTTGCCGAGAACGTCGCCTGCTTTCAGCGAAAGCTCTCCGAACTTCCACGTTTTGGCTTCCTCTTTTGCGAATGCCATGGTTGGGAACATCGTCACGATCAGAAGCATGGACAGTACAAACGAAAGCATTTTTTTCGTTTTCTTCATAACACAAATCCTCCTTTCCTTTTGATTGTTTTGCAGCCGCCAGGGGCCGCAGTTTCTCTTGTTACTTTCATTATACGTGTGTCAGAAAAAGAGTCAACGGGCCGTAAAAATTCGTAAGAATTCTTGTGCATTTCCGCTAAAATACTTTCAACGTTTTTTCACAATACTTCCATGAATTTTTACGGCCCGTCAGATTTTCTTAAGATATTCCTTTATTTGTGATGAAGCACATATTTCACATACGCAATTCTACGGCTGTCCGGTGCCCAGGAGTTGACGTTGATACTGCCCTGGCCGCCGAAAAGATCCAGCAGTTTTTTCTTATTCTGTCCGTCATAATCCATCATTCCAAGCGATACATACATGTTCGGCAGATGCTCATTCGGTTCCAGCTCACCTTTAGCGAAGGTCAGGTAAATGACGTGTTTTCCATCCGGCGAAACGTGGCCGAACCAGTTGTTGGCATCGGAATCGGTCATCTGGGTGAGACCGCTGCCGTCACGGTTCATCCGCCATACCTGCATCAGACCGCTTCTGGTGCTGTTGAACCAGATGTGCTTTCCGTCCGGTGAATACTCCGGACCGTCGTTGTAGCCTTTGCCGTCCGTCAGGCAGGTTTCCTCGCCGCCGTCTGATGGAATCGTACAGATCTCAATGCGCATGGTCTCCTCCTCCGGCTTTTTGCGGAAGGCACAGTACGCAAGCTCTTTTCCGTCCGGCGACCAGCCGTGCAGATAGCTGAGACCCGGTCCGGTGAGGTCTTTTGGTTCACCGCCTGTCATCGGGAGCACGTAGATGTGGGATTCATACGTTCCATCTGTGAGTTCCGGCGGCATGCAGCTTACCGCCAGCAGCTGGTTGTCCGGTGACGGAACGTGATCATTGTTGCACTGCACGCAGAAACCGGTATCAACCTGCTCCACATGGTCTTTGTCGATCTCATAGCGGTAGATTTTTCCATCCGCATTATAAAGCAGGGTGTTTCCATCGTTCAGCCAGTTCGGTGCCTCGATGATTCCCGGAAACTCATGCAGCACGGTTTCTTCTCCGGTCTCCACATCCATCGTGCAGAGAATGCTGTCGGTGTTGTCTCTGTCCCCTGTCCATCCGGAGAGCATTTTTCCGGCGCGGCAGGTATCCTCCAGTGTTGCCGCATCCATATCCACAATCTGCAGTGCACCGTTTGCGCGGGCGAACTGGAAGCAGGCTTTCAGATCAACCATACCTTTTCCAAGCGGCGCTTCCTGGCCGGTGATTTTCATATCTTTATAATGAACGGCTTTGACTCGGTCCGCATGCGCCCAGAGGAACTCTTCCGGGTCGACGCCGCCGCAGTACATCCAGCCGGCATCTACTTCTGCTCCGACTTTTTCACCGCAGGCTTCCAGTAGATATTCGTACGCTGTTTTTCCATTCACGCGGATACAGATATCTTCTTTTTCGTTGTGGACCAGAAGACCTGCTCCGGCTTTTTCCAGTTCTTCTGCCAGTTCGCGGTATCTTGCAGCGGTTTCGTCCAGAACATCTTTTGTCAGGCGTGCCGGGCTCTTTACGACAAACCAGGAAATGTGGTATTTCTGCGCCAGTTCTGTAAGAATGGCAAGTTCTCTTTCATAGTGGTATTCATCCAGGAAAATGTGGACCGCATGAACCTCAATGTGGTATTTTGCAAGCAGCGGCATTGCCTGCTCCAGATCCTCCGGGATTCAGAAACCGTAGTCCCTGGCATCAACACGGAATCCGAGACACGGCTCGATCTGGCGGTAGCCTGCCTCATAGATTTTCTTTAAAAATCCTTCGGGATCCTGTTTCCATTCTTTGGATACCCCATACATCTGTACACCAAAATACATATTTATTTCCTTCTTCTCCAGATCCGCTGTTTCCCCATTTTCAGCGGATTTTCTTTTCCTCCATTTTACCACATTTCTTCTATTATAGATATGATTTTTCCTGTCAGTTATAAGAAACACGCTTTGCGTAAAAAAGGCGCCCCGTATGTGTTTTTTCCACATACGGAACGCCTTTTTCCGCCATTTTTTTCAGGGCTTGGTTATTCTTATACAAACTGGTTCGTTTTCTCATCGTACTCATAGTCGATGAGTGCCAGTTTTTCCCGCAGATCGGATTCCTCTGTCTGCATGGCCGCGCAGAATTCTGTGAGCGACGGGTAAAAATCTCTTAACTGCGTATTGACATAGCTCAGCAGCATTACGGGATCTTTCGGCATCATTCGTCTACTACCTCCACACCTGGTTTGATCATTGCCTTCAGGCCGCCGTTTTCCACATCCAGAAGGATCGTATCGCCCTCGCTGACCTGACCGCCAAGGATCAGTTTTGCGGTGCTGGTTTCTACCTCTTTCTGTACGAAACGTTTCAATGGACGGGCGCCGTAAACAGGGTCGTAGCCGCCCTCAATGACAAACTGTTTTGCAGCCGGGCTCAGTTCGACGGTAAGCTCCTGGTCTGCCAGACGTTTGTTCAGTCCTTTCAGCAACAGATCTACGATATGACCAATGTTGTCTTTTGTCAATGGTTTGAACATAATTGTTTCATCCAGACGGTTCAGGAACTCCGGACGGAAGTGTGCACGCAGATCCTGCATGACCAGGTTTCTCGCCTCTTCGGAGATGCTGCCGTCGTCCTGAATGCCGTCCAGCAGATACTGGGAGCCGATATTGGAGGTCATGATCAGGATCGTATTTTTAAAGTCTACGGTACGGCCCTGGGAGTCGGTGATACGGCCGTCATCGAGTACCTGCAGCAGAACGTTGAAGACGTCCGGATGCGCTTTCTCGATCTCATCGAACAGAACAACAGAATATGGTTTTCTGCGCACTGCCTCGGTCAGCTGGCCGCCCTCCTCGTAGCCTACATATCCCGGAGGCGCTCCGATCAGACGGGAGACGGAGTATTTCTCCATGTATTCACTCATATCGATTCGAACCATGTTGTTCTCATCATCAAACAGCTTTTCTGCCAACGTTTTCGCAAGCTCTGTTTTACCGACACCGGTAGGTCCAAGGAACAGGAACGAACCGATCGGTTTTGTCGGATCCTTGATTCCGGCTTTGGAACGGATGATCGCATCCGAAACCTTGGTGACTGCCTCATTCTGGCCGATAACTCTCGTGTGAAGTTCATCTTCCAGGCCGAGGATCTTAGTTCTCTCGCCTTCGGTCAGTTTTGCAACCGGGATTCCGGTCCAGCGGGAGACAATTCTGGCAATCTCTTCATCCGTTACACTCTCGTGTACCAGGGAGAGATCTTCATTTTTAACTTTTTTCTCTTCTGCTTCCAGCATCTGCTGTAATTTCGGGAGTTCACCGTACTGCAGTTCAGCGGCGCGGTTCAGATCGTAATCATTCTTTGCTTTCTGGATCTGGCGGTTCATGTCCTCGATCTGCTCACGCAGTTTGGACAGTTTCTCAACGGAACTCTTTTCATTTTCCCATTGTGCCTTTGCAGAATTGAAGGTATCCTTTAACTCAGCCAGCTCTTTCTGCAGTGTTTCCAGACGCTCGCGGCTCAGATTGTCGGTCTCTTTTTTCAGTGCGGCTTCCTCGATCTGCATCTGCAGAATCTTACGGCGCTGCTCATCCAGCTCGGCCGGCATGGAATCCAGCTCTGTTTTGATCAGAGCGCATGCCTCGTCGACCAGGTCGATTGCTTTATCCGGCAGGAAACGGTCGCTGATGTAACGGTTCGAAAGGGTTGCGGCTGCAACGAGGGCACCGTCAGTGATTTTTACGCCGTGGTAAACTTCGTAACGCTCTTTTAAGCCACGCAGGATGGAAATCGTATCCTCTACGGTCGGCTCATCAACCTGAACCGGCTGGAAACGGCGCTCCAGGGCGGCATCTTTTTCGATGTACTGGCGGTACTCATCCAGCGTTGTGGCACCGATGCAGTGCAGTTCGCCTCGTGCCAGCATAGGTTTCAGCATGTTTCCGGCATCCATCGCGCCGTCGGTCTTTCCGGCGCCGACGATCAGGTGCAGCTCATCGATGAACAGAATGATTTTTCCGTCGCTCTTTCTGACTTCCTCCAGAACGGCTTTCAGACGCTCCTCGAATTCGCCGCGGTATTTTGCTCCGGCTACCAGGGCTCCCATATCGAGGGAGAAAATGGTTTTATCTTTCAGGCTCTCCGGTACATCGCCGTTGGCGATTCGCTGGGCCAGGCCTTCTACGACTGCGGTTTTACCAACACCAGGCTCACCGATCAGAACCGGATTGTTTTTTGTCTTACGGGACAGGATACGGACAACGTTCCGAATTTCGGTATCACGGCCGATAACCGGGTCCATTTTCTGGTTTCTGGCTTTTTCTACGATATCCTGGCCATATTTTTCCAGGGTGTCATATGTTGCCTCCGGGTTGTCGGTGGTAACTCTCTGGTTTCCGCGCACGGTGCTTAATGCCTGCAGGAAACGTTCTCTTGTGATGCCGTACTCCTGAAACAGTTTTTTCATGGACGGGCTTGGGTTTTTCAGCATTGCCAGGAAGAGGTGTTCTACGGAAACATACTCGTCTCCCATGGCTTTCGCCTCATCCTCAGCATTTATCAATGCTTTATTCAGATACTGACCGATATACGGCTGACCGCCGGATACTTTGACGCGGTCATTCAGCGCCGTCTCGACACGGTTTAGAAAATGATCTTTGTTGATTTCCATCTTTTCGATCATTTTCAGAATCAGGCTGTCGTCCTGATGCAGGAGGTTATACAACAGATGCTCCTGCTCTATTTCCTGGTTGCCGAAATCGTATGCGGTCTTTTCCAGGTCCTGTACAGCCTGCAGCGATTTTTGTGTGAATTTACTGATATTCATAATCGGCTTCCTCCTTATCTATTTGGGTGCTAACATTCGCTCCGAACAAAAAGAGCGTTGATGTGAATTTTCTTTTCTTTCTTTGTTCTATCCGTACTATAACACTAGTTATTAGCACTGTCAAGAGGTGAGTGCTAATTTTTTTTATTTTTTCCCGACGCTCCTTTTCTCCCTCCCCCCTAAAAGATTTTTATTCATCGCCGTACACAGCAATAAAATGAATCAGTGCCTCTGTTTCGGAACTGGCATACTTTTTGGCAGATGCTTCCAGCGGCTGTGATTGATATGCTTCAAACGAATCGCCCTCGTCGCGTCCAGATATGTAGCGATTATCATTTAGTTTCCACTTCCTCATTTCTTCAAAATAAGCAGTATTCGCCATTTCCGAATTCCAGTCCATTCGCTCCAGCAGATAATACTCCATTCCATGATAACATTCTTCGCAAATTCCCGTAAAAAATTCTTCTGCTGTCTGAGATGTTAAATGCTCTGGAGCATACCATATTTCGTTCTCTTCGTTATTATATAATGCAACGCAATTCGATGATCCTGTCTCTTTCACATACAGCGGAATTTCGGGAATTCCAAGTCGTTCTGTTTCAAGCCGTACCATCTTCTGTGCTGCAATTGTTCTTTCTTCCAGTGTTTTTTGCCTCCATTCGCTCTCCTTTAAGCTCAGCAGAAATTCTTTATTTTCCTGAAAAATGTTCTCCTGATTCTGGACGAGATTATAGTCCTTTTTTCGTTCGTAAAGTTCTGCCACTCCGGACGGAGACTCAAGCTTCCAATATATCATCATACAAGTCGGTACCATACTCACGCATACTGAAACAAACAGAAATGCGTTTAAGTCACTTCTTTTTAATCTCCAGAATTTTTTCGGAGAATATTTTCGTTTTTTTCTATGTAAATCTCTTAAAACCGTAACAAGAAATATCCCATCCAGCACTGCAAGAAACAACACAATTTTCAGTGAATATTGGGCAAATAAAAACAGCATCAGTATGCTCGGCGGAAATGCATAGAATAAAACTTCATTTGCAGTTCCATCTGCGCAGTAGCTTCGAATGGGTGAGGCCAGCCACAAAATCAGGCACAGCGCATAGACAAAAAGCATTGTCCCCGACGAAATATGGACGGAACATTCTGTAATATATACCTCAACCTGTTTCACATACATCACATACAAGATACAGATCGGATATAAAATCGAGCTTTTGCTCAACCAGTATGCCGCTGATTTTCTTTCCCGTCTTCTTTTCTGTTCCTCCATATCAGATCCCCCCTGATTTTTCTTTTGTTTTATTCGGAATACTTGTATGTTTATTTTAGCGTAATTTTTCGTTTTTGCCTATCCTTCGTTTTTCAGTTGAATCTTTCTGTAAAAACCAAAATTGCGAAACCCTGTTTTGGCAGGACTCCGCAATCTCTTTTTCCTATTTACTTTATGATACATGACAGGCAGCATATTTCATTTCGTATCAAACCTCGTCGCAATCATATGCACCACATACGGCAAGAGAATGACCGGGATTGCAAGGTAGGCGAGAATGCTGTACGCTTTCTGGATCAGCGTCAGCAGGCCGAGCTGGGCGATGAGGAAGTCTGCGATGCAGCAAGCGAGGGCGGCGAGGATCTGGGTGCGGCTGATTTTGCCTGCGGTTTCTGTTCTGCTGCTTCGTTCAGCGAGACCGGCGTGAATTCGTTTGACCATGGCGGCAACCATGTTGACGGCTGTGGATACGGCACCGAGGATGATCAGTACGGAAATCAGCGGTGGCATGAATTTACTGCCGACGCCCTGCTGAACTATAAATAATGTCGGGACGCTCTGCTGGCTCATTTCCGGGTTCTGGTATACGGTCATGATTCCAAGGACGACCATGATCATCAGAAGGGCATTTAATACGGCACCGACTGCCATGCTCTTTCCGGCATCCTGCGGTTTTTCGAAGGATTTGGCATGCTGGACGAAGACTGCGACATTGGCAAGCTGGAAGGTTCCGTAGAGGAATGCGGCGTACAGGGCTTTGCCGAATGGGAGGTCTGCGGTTTTCATGGCGTTTACAGTATCGCCGATCTTTCCGGCTCCGGCAATGATGTTCGGGACGTAGACGATCAACAGACCGGCGATAATGCAGATGGACAGCACTGACGCTACTTTCCGCACCAGATCCGTTCCGAATACCGAAACGACGAAAATAATTTTCCAGTTTCATAACGATTCTCCCTTCTTCCTAACAAGCAAAAGGGCATACTGACCTTCTGTTGGTCAATACGCCCTTGTATCTCCGATGTGCTTTAGTATATCACAGTTTTAACGCGAATGCACTCAATTTTAAGCAAAACGCAAAAGATCCCGGGATTTTTCTCTCCCGGGATCTGAAAATTCTTACTATGTAATTCTTTTTTAAACCACACGTCTTACCGCAAGAATCGTGGTATACGCTGCGTTGCTGCTGATCTTGATACCGTCGCGCTCATTGCTTGCGTGTACGATTGCACCGCCGCCGATGTAGATGGCTACGTGGCCGCTGTAGCAGATAATATCGCCCGGCTGAGCCTCTGCATAAGATACACCGCGTCCTACACCACGCAGTGCACTGGAGGAATGCGGAAGGTCGTATCCGAAGTGTGCGTAAACGCTCATGATAAAACCAGAGCAGTCAGCTCCGTTGGTAAGGCTTGTGCCGCCCCATACGTATGGATTTCCAATAAACTGTGTTGCATAGGATACGATGGCACTTCCGGTTGCGCTTCCGGTGCTGCTGGAGCTGCTGGAATCATCCGAGCTGCTGGTATCGCTGGACGAAGAATCATCGTAAGAGCTTCCTCCGTTAGACGGTGTTGTTGTCGTGATGGAGCTTCCTGTGCTGGACGGTGTGTTGTCTGCCGTTGTTGTATTATTTGCAGCACTGCTTGCGGCTGCTTCTGCTTCCGCCTGTCTTGCAGCCTCTGCCTGGCGCGCTGCCTCGGCTGCTTCTGCTGCCTGACGTGCCTCTTCTGCTTTTCTTGCTTCCTCAGCGGCTTTCGCTGCTTCTTCGGCTGCAATCTCTTCCTGAATCTGCTGGATCTTTGCGTTCTGCTCTGCCAGGACTGCGTTGTACTGTGCAGCCATGTCATTCAGGTCTGCAATCTGGTTCTCGTAGTCATCGGAAACGGCTTTCTTCTGCTCGAGCATTTCCTCGAGGGACTGCTGCTGTGCTTCCTGCTCTGCCTCGCTGGCTTCCAGGTCTGCTTTCTCGTCTGCGAGCTGATTGCTGTAATCCGTTACCTGCTGTACCAGATCCATGTACTCCTGCAGGCACTCTCTGTCGTATTTGTATAATTTCTGGGTGTACTCAGCCTGGTTCAGGATGCTGCTTAAATCTTTTCCTTCCAGAATCAGTGCTGCCCAGCCGTTGTCTCCGCCGCTTTCATAGAGGAATTTGATACGTTTTTTCATCTGCTCGTACTGCTCGTCCTCTTCTGCCTGTGCGTCACTTAATTTTTTCTGAGTATCTTCAATCTCAGTCTGTTTCTCTGCAATTTCATTTTTCAGATTTTCAACGGATGCCATGGTTACGACAAGCTGTGCGTCCAGGTCATCAATCTCGCCGGTAATCTGATTCTTTTTGGTTTCCAGATCGTCGATTTCTGCTTTTGCGTTGTCAAGCTGTGCGCTGGTCTCGGCCTGTGCTGCCTGCTGCTGCTGTAACTTCTCCTGTTTGGAGGCGCTTACTGTCATTACCTGAGCTGCACTTACGATTACTGCTAAACTTAAGGCAAGAAATTTTTTTCTCATTCTTTCACTCCCAAATTGATTCGTTGTATGTAGGATTTCTGTTTCCAGTTTTACCTGTTTCTTAGAAATTCAATTATTCTGTAACAATTTTGAAATATTTTTCCCAATTCTTTTACATAATATCACAATTCACAAATGGATGCAAGGAAAAATATCCCGCCTTTTTGTAAACAATTCGTGAACAGTAACGATACATGTTATTTTACCTTCTGTACACTCACACAACTCAATTTGTATTGATCCGGCGAGGAAAGCGCATCGCCGTCGGGGATTGAAAAGTCCTCTGCGGAGAATTTCGCACAGAGTGCCCGGTACTGATCCTCTGTAAAAGACGGCACCGCATCCTGATTCCATTCCAGACTGATTTCCTGATCGGTCACGCCGCGCGTTACAATTTTCCCGCCTTCAAAATCCTTTTGTTTCATTTCTTTTAACGCATTGTAAACTGCAGTTCCATAATCCAGACGTACTTTCAACACGGCATTGGCGTACTCCTCCACGCCGCCGTTTGCGATCAGTGCTCCGCCTGCCGCAGATGCTGCTGCGCCAAGTACATTCTGATACGATGCACCGTCCGAGAAGAGAATCTGTCCGCTCTCACCGTACCAGCTTTTGATTTTTTCCAAATACGACGGTGATACGCTGCTGCTTTTCCGATACGTATAATCCAGCGTGATGCTGTTTTCTCCAAGTCCCAGATCCGCAGCGGCCGCCTCTGCACCGAGTGCATAACCTGTCCCGTACTTTGTTCCGTTCTCTTCGTTTTTCTGTCCGATATAGCCCAGGTGCGTGTAGCCGGCCTGTACTGCCGCATAGCCTGCCAGGTAGCCGGCCTCTGATGCATCAATTTCCAGGCTTTCTGTATTTCCGCGGAGACGGCTGCGGCCGCTCTCACTGACCGGTTCTGCCTCCAGCAGCAGAAAACGGACATCCTTCCAGTCGCGCTGTGCATCGTAAACGGCGCGGCTCATGCTCGTTCCGGCACAGACGATAACGGATGCTCCCTTCTGCGCCGCCTCTTTGATGGTATTTTCATAGTCCTCTGTTGTCCGTCCTGCCGGAACACTTGCTTCATATTTCAGACCGCTCTCGTCTCCATACTGCGCAAGACCGTTCCATGCTGACTGATACACGGCATCGGAAGCTACCTCACTGCCGTCGGTTACCAGCACCAGATCCACTGGTTCCGTCTTTTCTTTTCCGCAGCCGCCCAGCAGCAGCAACGACACTACGCCAAGACAGAGCGCCCATTTCCAGCTCTTTCGCATGTTTACTCCCCTTGTATTTTTATTTTCCAGATTTTTTCTTTTGTATTTCTGATCTGCGTCTTTCACGCACCTTCTAGTATAGACAATTCCAGCGCAAAAAGAAAGAGAGAATACACGAACTACAAAGTTTTTTTGTATTCTCTCTTATTTTTTATAGAAGATATTTTACTGGAACAGATCGTTCAGGATTTCTGCCGGTTTCTTCCTGCGGTAGCCTTCACTGTCACTTAAGATACTGCTGCTCCAGGTGAAATGATTCACACCGGTCAGATAGGACCGGTCAAGAACTTTTACACCATACCGCTCATACGCAACCGGATAATACATTTTCATGTATTCATTTGCCAGCTCAATAGCTTCACTGTTAATGCTTCCTGTTGAAGAAACGGTTCCGCCAAGCTGAATATACGGCGGTGTCGCATGAATGACAACCACGCTGCCGTCCGAGCACTGGCCAATGACAATCCAGACATGACCGCTCTTGCTGACCACATCACCCGGCGTAAATTTCTGGGACGTATCGCCTGTCACGCAGGTTCCCCAGCCTTTTCTTGCAAAGTAGGCCGGCATTCCAGTGGAGGTTGTCGTTGCATACTCTTTCGTCACCTGATGTGCGGTCCATCCGACATAGCCGGAACAGTCAAGACCTTTTCCGTACTCATACAGATGATCGGAATAGTTGTAGGTGGAATTCTGTGTATTGAAGAATTGTTTCCACTGCGCATTGACGCCGTAACTCTCTGCCTCTGCGTCTGTGTGGCCGCCTCCCCAGATATACAGGGTGTTTCCAAGCGGAAGCAGTGCATTTTTCAGAAAGTTCCGTACGGTGCGGACACCGATCTGCGCGGACGGTTCAAATCCGTCCGGACTCTGTACCAGCTTGCCGTCCTCATCGAACACATACGTTTTTCCGTCGATCACCTGTTTTCCGGTTATCATGCCGCCCCAGCTTCGGAAATAGTATGTATTTCCGCCAATCGACTGCCAGCCGATTGCCATTTTCGAGTCAGATCCAAGGTAATAGAGGTTATTATCATAGGTAATAAACGCATTCTTGTACATGCCGCCCCAGCTTCTCGGATAATAATAGTTATAATCCCAGTATACCCAGCCGCTTGTCGCCATAACGCCGTTTTTGTCTACATAATAATAGTTTCCGTCGTACTGAAACAGCTCGTCATCTCTTCTGGTTCCATTGGCGTTGATCCAGTAATACGTTCCGTCCAGAAGCAGCCAGCCCGTATGGCTTGTGCCGTCCTCATCGAAATAATATGTTTTTCCGCCGTTCTGCACCCAGCCGGTGGCAAATGTTCCATCTGAATTGGCATAGTATGTTTTACCGCCGATGGTAAATGTCTGATCATGGTACAGACCGCCCCAGCTCTGGAATGCGTATTTTGTTCCGCCGATGGTATGAATTCCGGTGTACATGCCGCCCCAGCTTCGGAAATAGTAGCGGTTTTTGTCGTAGGTGATCCATTCAGACGATGCCATCGTACCGTCTTCTTTCATCCAGTACCAGTTGTTGTCATATTTCACCCAGCCGGTCTGAAGCGACGTATCCTTGTTGATCCAGTAATACGTTCCGTTGGTCAGATACCAGCCCTCTTTTGTAATCTGCTCGCCGTCTTCCAGAAAATAGTATTTCTTTCCATTGATATCGCAGACACCTGTATAGAAGGTTCCGTCATCCTTTGCCCAGTATTTCTTTCCCTGCCAGGTAAAAGATTCGTTATGGTAAACGCCGCCCCAGCTGTGGAAATAATATCTTGTTCCGTCAACCTCTTTCATTCCGGTGTACATCACACCGTCACCGTCGAAATAATATCGGTTGTTGTCATACGTGATCCATTCAGATGCAGCACGTGTGCCGTCCGCTTTCAGCCAGTACCATTTGCCTTCCAGCTTCAGCCAGCCGGTCTGAACAGAACCATCCTGATTGATCCAGTAAGTCTGATCTCCCAGCTGAACCCAGCCGGTCTGGCTGGCATGATAGATCGATCCGTCATTCTGCGCTATGTAGGTTTTTCCTTTTACGGTAAAGAAGGTGTTTCGATATACACCACCCCAGCTCCTGAAATAATACTCGTTTCCTCCGATGCTCTGGAAACCGTTTTTATAAATGCCGCCCCAGCTCTGGAAGTAATACAGATTGTTGTTGATTTCTTTCCAGCCGGATGCCATCATGACACCATTATCATCAAACCAGTACCAGTTATCATCGTACAGCAGCCAGCCGGTCTGCAGGACGCCGTCTTCTCTTACCCAATAATATGATGTGCCTTTTTTCAGCCAGCCTTTTTGTGTGATCTGCGCTCCCGTAGTATCATCAAATGCGCAGAGATCACCATGTCCATTCATTGTTCTGACTATTCCACGGGCAACGATACCATTTTCCTGTACATAGTACATTTTTCCGCTGATGCTGAGATACACATTTTTCTGAATGCCGCCCCAGCTCTGGAAATAATAGAGGTTTCCATCTACTTCCTGAAAACCATTTTTATAGATTGCTCCGTCTCCCTTGGCATAATAAAAATTATTATCGTATGTGAACCAGCTGTTTTCTGCCATGCGGCCGTTCCGGTCCGGATCCAGCCAGTACCAGTTTCCATTCCGGTAAAGCCATCCTGTTTTCAGCTGTCCGTTCTCATAAAAATACCAGCCGCCGTCGCCTGCCTTAACCCAGCCATTCTGACTGGCCCGCACAGCAGCAACGCTGTCCTGTGAAGCCTGTGTCTGCGTTTCACTCTGTATCCCGCTCTGCTGATCCTCTGTCTCCACAGACTGGTCCATCACCGTGCTGCTCCCCACAGCACTCGCGGAAACAGTCGTCGGATGTACGCTGAGCATCAGCACCATAAAAAGTGTACCGCCCAGAAGACTTCTCAATTTTTTCTTCGATGTCATTGGTAAGTAACTCCCTTACTATATTATATCTGCTTTTCTCTCCATGTTATCATTAGAAATTATATTATCTTTTGTAATATTTTGCAATAAAAACGTAAAAAAAGAGACATTCACGAAGGAATGTCTCTTTTTTCTGTGTTTCATTTCATGCTCTATTCTGTCTTTTCAAGACAATATCCTGTGTTATTAGAACAGTCCTGTAATCTTTCCAGTAGCGTCTACATCGATACGCTCTGCTGCCGGAACTTTCGGCAGACCTGGCATGGTCATGATGTCACCGGTCAGGGCTACGATGAAGCCTGCACCTGCGGAGATTTTCAGGTTACGTACGGTAACTTCGAATCCGGTCGGTGCGCCGAGTTTGGTCTGATCATCGGTCAGGCTGTACTGGGTTTTTGCCATACAGATCGGGCAGTTGCCAAATCCGAGAGCCTCTAACTGTTTTGCCTGTTTCTGTGCATTTGCGGTCAGGACAACTCTGCTTCCGCCGTAGATCTTCTGAACGATGGCGTTCAGTTTCTCTTCGATGGAGCCTTCCAGATCGTATGCATAGGTGAAATCGTTCGGCTGCTCGCAAAGACGGACAACTTCTTCTGCCAGGGCTACGCCGCCCTCGCCGCCTTTTGCCCATACCTCGGACAGAACAACGTTGACGCCGAGCTCTTTACATTTCTCCTCAACCAGCTTCAGTTCTGCTTCGGTATCGGTCGGGAATGCATTGATTGCAACAACGCAAGGCAGTTTGTATACGTTTGTGATATTGCTTACATGTTTCAGAAGGTTCGGCATACCTTTCTCCAGAGCTTCCAGGTTCTCGCCGTTCAGTTCTGCTTTCGGAACGCCGCCGTTGTATTTCAGGGCACGAACAGTTGCTACGACTACAACTGCATTCGGTTTCAGGCCCGCCATACGGCATTTGATGTCGAGGAATTTCTCAGCACCAAGGTCAGCACCGAAGCCTGCCTCTGTGATAGTGTAATCTGCTAATTTCAGGCACATTTTGGTTGCTGTTACAGAGTTGCAGCCGTGTGCGATGTTTGCGAATGGTCCGCCGTGAACGATAGCCGGAGTTCCTTCCAGAGTCTGTACCAGGTTTGGTTTCAGGGCATCCTTCAAGAGTGCTGCCATAGCGCCCTGCGCATGCAGATCTCCTGCTGTTACCGGTTTCTGCTCTGCTACTTTTCCGTAGGTATATCCGATGATGATCTTGGAAAGTCTTTCTTTCAGATCTGAGATGTCGCTTGCCAGACACAGAACTGCCATGATCTCAGATGCTACGGTGATATCGTAGCCGTCTTCTCTCGGCATTCCGTTTGTTTTTCCGCCAAGGCCGTCTACAACGCTTCGAAGCTGACGGTCATTCATATCTACGCATCGTTTCCAGGTGATCTTTCTCGGATCGATATTCAGAGCGTTGCCCTGGAAAATGTGGTTGTCGATCATAGCTGCCAGCAGGTTGTTTGCTGCACCGATTGCATGGAAGTCACCGGTGAAGTGAAGGTTGATATCTTCCATTGGAACAACCTGTGCGTATCCGCCGCCTGCTGCTCCGCCTTTTACACCGAAGACCGGTCCAAGAGATGGCTCGCGAAGTGCAACCATTGCTTTTTTACCGATTCTGGAAAGTCCGTCTACCAGACCTACAGAAGTTGTTGTTTTTCCTTCTCCTGCCGGTGTCGGGTTGATGGCTGTAACGAGGATCAGTTTTCCATCCTCCGCATTGGTGTCTTTTAACAGGTTGTAATCAATTTTTGCTTTGTACTTTCCGTACTGCTCCAGATATTTGTCATCAATACCTGCTTTTTCTGCGATCGCTGTGATCGGCTGCATGGTACATTCCTGTGCAATTTCAATGTCTGATTTGTAACCCATTGTTTTAAAATCCCCTTTCTTTTTTCCGCTTTGTCCGCCGATTGATAGCCATATTTTACCATGTTTTGTAAGATGATTCAATTGATAATTATTTATTTCACAATCTTTATACGTTTTGTACCAAAAAATGCAGAAAATTCCGCCAAAAGGCGGAGCGGCACAATTCTGCATTAAAAAAAGAAGGATTCCCGGCTTTTTGCTGCCGAAAATCCTTCTCTTTTTTATTTTTTAAGAATACTGCGATTCATCCACCTCAAACGGTTCGTCGCACGGTCCTTCGAGGAGGCGGTAGCTGCCCTGTGTGGAGAAGTAATACCATTTTCCGTCGATCAGTTTCCATCCTTTTACGGCGTAGCCGTTTGCGTCAATGTAGTATCTCTGCTCGGTGTCGTTTGCATAGCGGTGCGGGTTCAGGGAAACCCATTCGCTTTTGGCCCAGCGGTCTTCGTCTTCGATGTAGAACTTCCAGCCCTCATCAGTTTTGGTCCAGATGGAGGTTACCTGCTCTTCCATTTTTTCGAAGAATTTGGATTTCTGGGAGAGATCATCATTGAGCTGGTCGAAGGTCAGCTTCTCTGCAAGCGTCTGTTCACCTGAAAACAGGTTCGTTCCAAGACCGAGGCGGTCACCCTCAATGGTAGCTCCGAGACTTGCGATGGTGGTCGGGAACATGTCCATGGTGGTGAAACTTCTGTTTTTCTCCTGCTGCGGCTGGATCGGAGAGTTGATGATCACGTTGTATACGGTTCTGGTGTAGTCCGGATCAACGTTCTCACAGAAATCGGAATCCATCGTCAGATGGTCGCCAGAAATTACGATCGTTGTGTTCTCGTAGAAATCCTGCTGCTGAATCCAGGAAACGAACTCGGTGACCTGCTTGCTGGAGCAGTGCAGAACCATTCCGTACTGGTTGTCACCGTCGTTTTCTTCATCGCAGAGCTCACACGGATAGCCATCCTCAAAATGGGTGTCTGCGGTCAGCATGGTGAAGTTGAACGGCTCTCCCTCTGCTGCGATTTCGGTCAGACGGTCTTTGGCAAAGGAAAAGAGTTTTTCATCCTCATAGCCCCACCATTCGTAATATCCTTCCGGGATCAGGCCTTTTTCCATAGCCCAGTTGTAATCGTCTACTTCGTAGTCGCCGTGCTCTTTAAAGTACTCTTCCCGGCCGCCGAACTGTCCGATTGAACCGATGAAGAAATACTGCTTGTAGCCTTCATCCGCCAGGACATCACCCAGGGTATTGATTTCCGGGAAGAAGCTGGCCTGATATGCCATCTCATTTCGCTGGATTCCGATGCTGAGAGGCAGACCGGAGGTCTGTGCGAAAATTCCGGCAATGGTCCAGGTTGCGTTTACGGTAGGCTGGCCGCCGCCGAGCAGCTCCGAATTGGAAAAACTGATGTTGTCTGCGGCAAGCTGGGTCAGCTCCGGGATATAGTTTTTATCGAATGCTCCGCCGGAGGCTTTGTCTGCGTAGGTGCTCTCCATGGATTCCAGATAGAGATAGATCAGATTTCGTTTCTGTTCCGGGAACGTGATATTCACGCGGTCCGGATCTACGTAGTTGTCTTCTACCACGGTATTGTACGTGCTCTGATTTTTCAGATAATCTTTTACGTCCAGTGCTGCCCACACGTCATTGATGGAATAGACGATGCTGGCGGCTCCTGCCGCGATACAGATCATCCCGAACGCCACATGGGCTTTGCGTTTTTCCCGAAGAAAAATGCTGACCAGAATCAGAAGGATGAGTGCTGCCGCTGCGATCAGCGCACTTGAGCAGACATAACTCATCAGAAGATCATGGCTGGTTCCGGCAATCGGGGCCTTTAACTGGTAAACAAGCTCTTCCATGCTCAGATTCGGCCATGTTTTCCGCATCCAGCGCTCGGACGTAAACAGCAGCACGCCAAGCGTTCCGATCACCACTGCAAACACAGCCAGCAGAATGCGCCCTGCTTTTTTCGTTTTTTTCTGTTTCTTGTGTTTCATCTTCCTGCCTCCAAAAAGCATTACAGCTTACAAAATTTTAACTTTTCTTTACAATCGCCTTACGTATTATAACAAAGACCGTTTTAAAAAGATAGAAAATTTTTATAAAATTTTTGCACAAAAAGTACAGCCAAAAACATATTTTTTGTATGACACATAAAAACCCGCCCGGCACCGCAAATCTCTTCGCGGCCCAAGCGGGTTTTTCATCTCTATTCCGGGAAAGCCTTATCAGCTTGCCTTGTTCTTTCTCTGTTTGATGACCTTCAGTCGTGTGAACTCCTCGCGCTCCTTCTCCTCCAGTGCGTCCGCGATATCCTTGGACAGCTGGGTGTAATGCGGAATCGTGATGTTCTTCAGCGCGTTGGCGCGCTTCTGTGTTTTCTTGATTGCCGCAGCAAGGCGGTATGCCGAGTTCTCAATCATGGAAAGGTTTAAGGTCAGGTCTTTTACTTTTTCAAAGGCCTGTCTTGCCTGATCCAGGGACTCCTTCGTGCTGTAGTAAGCATACGTTGGGGCCTGTCCGGACGGATCAGCCTCTACCAGCGGAATTTCCACGCCCATGATACTCCTTGTCTTGATCCGGATGGATTCCTCCACCGGAACGGTATAGGACACGGTCTGTACGTTGGTGATACCGATTTCCATGTTCGCAATCTGCAGTGCCGCATAAGCCTCGCGGAATGTCACATCGATCTGACGCTGAATGTCTTTTGCCTCATCGATCAGGCCCATGAGCTCGCGGATCAGAATATTCCGCTTCTTGTCCATCAGCTCGTAACCCATGTGGGCAAGTTTCAGAGAGTTCTTTGCAAGAATCAGGTTTCCCTTGGTAGGAAAGGTATTCGGGTCCATTCCGATCTCACTCCTCTCGCTTACTCATTCATGGCATCGGCTTCTGCCTTTGCTTTTGCTACTGCATCAATGGTGGTCGGATGATAATACTGATCCAGAACCTTGGTGTTGACACGGTCGAGCTCTTCTCTCGGAAGCAGTCCAAGAAGCTCCCATGCCTTGTTCAGCGTATCTTCCATGGAACGGTTTTCATCCATTCCCTGGCCGATGAATTCATGCTCGAATTCATTACCGAATACCAGGTACTGTTTATCGATCGGAGAAAGCTCATCCTCACCGATAACGGATGCCAGGGAACGCGCATCTCCTACCTTTGCATAGCAGGAGAACAGCTGGTTCGCTACGTCCTGATGATCGGCTCTTGTGTAGCCCTCACCGATACCATCCTTCATCAGACGGGAAAGACTCGGCAGTACGCTGATTGGCGGGTAAATAGACTGGCCGTGAAGCTGACGGTCCAGTACGATCTGACCCTCGGTGATGTAACCGGTCAGGTCAGGGATCGGGTGCGTGATATCATCGTTTGGCATGGTCAGGATCGGAATCTGTGTTACGGATCCCTCTACACCCTGTACGATTCCGGCGCGCTCATACAGCGTAGCCAGCTCACTGTACAGGTATCCAGGATAACCTTTACGGGAAGGAATCTCTCCACGGGAGGAGGAAACCTCACGCATAGCCTCGCAGAAGGATGTGATATCGGTCAGGATAACCAGGATATGCATGCCTTTCTCGAATGCAAGGTACTCGGCAGCTGTCAGCGCTACCTTCGGAGTGATCAGACGCTCTACAACCGGGTCGTTTGCCAGGTTCAGGAACATAACAACGTGGTCAGATACACCGCTTTCCTCAAAGGTCCGGCGGAAGAACTCTGCTACGTCGTATTTAACACCCATAGCGGCAAATACGATTGCAAACTTCTCATCAGAATCTCCAAGGGATGCCTGCTGTACGATCTGTGCTGCCAGCTGGTCGTGCGGAAGTCCGTTTCCGGAGAAGATTGGCAGCTTCTGGCCACGAATCAGGGTAGTCAGACCGTCGATTGCAGAAATACCGGTATGGATATAGTTTCTTGGGTATTTACGGGTAACCGGGTTCAGCGGCAGGCCGTTGACGTTTCTTCTTACCTCTGCGTCAATTGGTCCCATGCGGTCGATCGGTTTTCCGATACCGTCGAAGGTACGTCCAAGGATTTCTTCGGAAAGTCCGATCTCCATCGGATGTCCGGTCAGACGGGTATGGGTATTGGTAAGAGACATGCTCGAAGTTCCCTCAAATACCTGAATAACGGCTTTGTCTTCGTATACAGCAACGATACGTCCCAGTTTTTTCTCATTGCCGTCTACGGTAAATTCTACGATTTCCTCGTAGGAAGCATTTTTTACACCTTCCAGAACAACCAGAGGGCCATTGACCTCACTAAGGCCTAAATATTCAATTGCCATGATGAATTCCCTCCTTAACCATTCTTCTCGAGTACCTTATCGTAGAAGGTGTCGATATCTTTTTTGTATGTGTCAAACAGATCCAGACGGTCATTCGGTACATCGTATTTAATAGAAACGACGCGGTCGAAGATCTTGTCCTCTTTCAGTACGGACATTGGCATGCCCATCGTCACGAGCGCTTTGGATTTCTTGTACAGATAAAGAATAACTTCCATCATCTTGTACTGTTTTTCCAGAGATACGCAGGTGTCATCCGGATGGAATGCGTTCTGCTGCAGGAAGCCCAGTCGAATAACTCTGGCGATTTCCAGGGTCAGCTTCTGGTCATCCGGAAGAACATCGCTACCGATCAGTTTTACAATTTCCATCAGGGAGCTCTCGGAGTTCAGGATTCCCATTAACTGGTTCCGCATATCTACAAAGTTTTTGTTTACGTGATCTTTGTACCACGGCGACAGATCCTGCAGGTATTCACTGTAGCTGGTCAGCCAGTGGATCGCCGGGAAATGACGGGCGTAAGCCAGAGATTTGTCCAGTCCCCAGAAGCAGCGGACGAAACGTTTGGTGTTCATGGTAACAGGCTCGGAGAAGTCACCACCCTGCGGAGATACGGCTCCGATGATGGATACGCTTCCCTCTGCGCCGCAAAGGGTCTGCATCATGCCGGCACGCTCATAGAAAGCGGACAGACGGGATGCCAGGTATGCCGGGAAACCTTCCTCGGCAGGCATTTCCTCCAGACGGCCGGACAGCTCACGGAGTGCCTCTGCCCAACGGGATGTAGAGTCTGCCATGATTGCTACATCATAGCCCATATCGCGGTAATACTCAGCCAGTGTCAGTCCGGAATACAGAGATGCCTCACGGGCTGCAACAGGCATGTTGGATGTGTTGGCGATCAGGGTGGTACGATCCATCAGCGGGTTGCCGCTCTTCGGGTCGATCAGTTCCTGGAACTCCTCCAGAACCTGTGTCATCTCGTTTCCACGCTCACCACAGCCGATGTAGATGATGATATCTGCGTCAGACCACTTGGCGATCTGGTGCTGGGTCATGGTTTTTCCGGTTCCGAATCCTCCCGGAACAGCAGCAGTGCCGCCCTTGGCAATCGGGAAAAGAGTATCCAGGATACGCTGGCCGGTAAGAAGCGGAACGCTTGCCGGGAAACGTTTGTAGGTCGGTCTCGGCACACGGATCGGCCATTTCTGTGCAAGTGCCAGTTCTTTTTCAGTTCCGTCATCAAGACGAACGGTAACGATGGGTTCCAGAACCGTATAAGCTCCGTCAGGAACGGCATGGATAACAGTTCCGTGTGTGATCGTCGGCGGAACCATGGACTTGTGAAGGATAGAAGCGGTTTCCTGTGTCTCGGCGATAACCGTACCTGCGCCGATGACATCGCCTTCTTTTACTGTAATGTGTGTTTCCCATTTTTTTTCGGTGTCAAGAGAGTCAACGCTGACACCACGGGAAATATATTTTCCAGAGGCCTGTGCAATCTCTGCCAGAGGTCTCTGGATACCATCAAAAATATTGTGGATGATTCCCGGACCAAGGAGAACGGAAATGGCGTCTCCTGTTCCGATCACGGTTTCTCCGGGTTTCAGTCCGGTAGTTTCCTCAAAAACCTGTACGGTGGTCATATGTTTCTTAAGACCGATGACTTCGCCTACCAGTTTTTCAGGGCCTACATAGACCATCTCGGAGATCTTGAATCCGGTGTCGCCCTTTAAGTAGATAACAGGACCGTTAACACCGTAGATAATACCTGTTTTACTCATGTGCTGGACCTCCGTCAAATTTGAATTCTCTGTAAGCTGCCTGGTAACCTTCCTCAAAGGAATTGTCTATGAGGATGTTTTTTTCAGGGATGATCGCCTTGATTCCGCCGATAAAGGACTCGTCGGAAAGCTTCAGCGGAAAGCCGGTTTTTACAGTGAGAGATTTCAGACGAGGTTCATCTTCTTTTGAAAGATAGATCTGGATCTCATCGTGTTCCGCGAAGCAGACAGCTTCTTCAATTTTTGTACAAAGATATTCTTCATAACGGGAAGATTCCATGAATTTCAGGATCTGTTCCCGGACTTCAGCAAAAAGTTTTTCTTTTAAGCGGCTCTGTCTGGCAGTCCAGTCACGCCGGATGTGAAGCTGCTCTGCGGAAAGTGCCTTGTTGATCTCGCGCTTTGCGTTTGCAATCTCGGCTTTGCGGGAGCTGGCGGCGTTTTCCAGAGACATTTTTTTATGTTCCTCCAGTGCGGCATCCAGGGAGTCTTTGTGCTCCTGTACATCTTTTTCCGCCTGACGGCGGGCTTCTTCCACGGAGGTGTCATAGAAGTGCGTAAGCTTCTCTTCAATTGTCATAATATCACCTGCCTATAATTTTAATCCGATGGCCTCGTTTACATAAGAAGTAATGAAATCGGGCCTGCGGCCGGTACCATGTCTGTCAGGAATTTCAATGATGAGAGGTGTTTTATGATGAAGTTTGACATCATCGATGATCTCAGGAAACTCCCGGCCGAATTTTTCGGTCAGGAGTATGATTCCAATCTCTTTGTCTGCGATGGTGCGTTCCAGGGCTTCTTTCAGCTCGTCGTGTTCATGGACGATCACACCTTCTACACCGGCCAGTCTCATTCCTGTCAGAGTATCAATATTGTCACTGATCAGATACATTTTCATATCAAAGTTTACCCAGGATCATGAAGGAGATGATCAGTCCATAAAGAGCAACACCTTCGGCAAGACCTACGAAGATAAGAGATTTACCAAGGATGCTCTGATCCTCACTGATTGCTCCAAGTGCTGCGCTTGCCGCACTGGCAACGGCAATACCACCACCGATACAGGAAAGTCCGGTAACGAGTGCTGCTGCGATGTAGCCCATACCTGTTGCAAGGCCTGCGTCAGCGCCTGTAGCAGCCTGTACGGAAGCTCCGCCTGCAAATGTTACGGCAATGGCGACAAGCATGATACCGAAGAAGAAAAAGGCATTGACACCAAGTGCTGTTTTGTAGCGGCCACGGCTTTTTTCGCCGAGAAGATAATAACCAAATGGAAGAATGATGCTGAGTACAAGTGCAACTGCGATTGTGATCTGTGTAATGACTGTCATGATGATGACCTCCTTAATATTCGTTTAATTGGCTGCCTGGATCAGAAGGAGTTCTGACTCTGGCATTTTATTTGTTTTTGGAGCAGAACGGCTCGAATTTCCGGCCGCTGCCTTTGTAAAAACGGCTGAACATTTCGTAATATTCCAGACGGAGTACCTGGATACCTACGATCAGGCCCTCCATGGCGCATACAAACAGGTTTCCGAGAATGATGACGATCCAGTTTGGACTGCCGTTCTCCGCACCCGCAAGCATAAGTACAACTTCCATCATGGCTGCGTGGCTGACTGCAAAAGCGCCGATACGCACGAAGGAGAGTGTATTGGAAAAGTAGCTCAGGATAACCTCAAACAGTTCAAAGATACCCTGTACGATAAACATGCCTTTTTCTTTTGGCATAACCTCGGCTTTTTTCTCTACCAGGTTTGTGAGCGGCTCCTTGAAGAAAATAAGAAGCAGCGGTAAACCGAACATAATGGCAAGAACTGCACCGCCAGGAACTGCATGCCCGGATACAAAAAGTCCGATGCAGAGAACTGCGGAACCATAAAATACAAGTCCTGCCACTGCGTTGGTGTCGAACCAGGTTTTTTCAACATCGTGCATCTTAAAGGAATTGATGATGTTGAAAACCATGCACAGGAGGATGATTCCCATGCCGAAGCCGATGGCAACGATAAATACGGTATTCAGTTTTCCGATAAAAGGTATGGTCGTCATACTGTCTACGGGCCGCAGCCACAAAGCAGGTATGAGATCCTCAAATCCAAAGACACTTCCGAACATCAGGCCGAAGAATGTGGAAAAGACTCCGGCGCAGCTGATGATTCCGGCAAGATCGATATGTTTCCGTTTGTACAGGAACAATCCTCCGATAAAGAGCAGGAGCCCCTGGCCTGCATCACCGAACATGGCTCCGAAGATAAAGGAGTAGGTGATGGCAACGAACCAGGTGGGGTCCATTTCACCGTAAGCAGGAAGTCCGTACATTTTTACGTACATTTCAAATGGTTTGAAAAGTTTTGGATTTTTCAGTTTGGTTGGCGGCTGATGGTTCTGGTCGTGCTCCGGCGTATTGGTATCTTCTCCGTCTACCAGGCAGAAGATTTTTTCGTCGGATGAGATATCGGCTTGAAAAGCTCTGGTGTCGGCTTCTGTCATCCATCCGCAGAGAATATAGAAATTCTCATGCTTTCCGGTGCAGGCTGCCGCTTTCCGGACATCGAAATTTCTGGAAAACTGAAGAAGTGTGTTTCTGGCGGTAACGATGGTTTCTGCCTGATCCGCAAGAAATCTCTGGTATTTCTGTTTCTGTGCTTCCAGATGCTTCAGGGCATCCTCGTATTGTTTGCTTACGCTTGAAAATGCCTGCTGGGCAGTTCCGGTATAATTATCCGGCACAAAGATCTTTTCAAAGTGCATAGAAGAGTAGGCGGCATCAATTTTGTGCGCATCATGCTTCGGTACGAAGTAAACGCCCCAGACGTATTGGTCATCTTCATCGCATTTAAGGAAGATCGTGTTCAGATTGTCGTAAATATATTTCTTGAATTTCTCATAATACTGTTTCTCGATACGTCCGAAATGAAAATGGATATACTTCAGATGAAGTATGGATGAAATATCATAATCAATATTTCGGAAGGGACGTATGATCCGCAGTGATTCTTCCAGAGAGGAACATTTTTCTTCCAGTTCGGACTGTTCCTTCTGGAGCTGATCCGCCTGGGAGCGGATCTCCTTTACTGTGGAAAGTGCTGTTTCAATACCCGGGCTTCTGTTGGAAGTGGACGGAGGAGTTTTCAGCTCCTCATAAATGGTATTGATGGAATTTAAGGCATCTCTGTAGGGGTTGACATCCAGGAAAGGCGTCAGACTTTCTACTGTGGTCAGCTCTGAGAGAGCGTTTTCCAGATGGATCTCGTACTTGCACAGGTAGGTGTTTACAACCCGGTCGATATCTGCCTTGGGACCGGTGATGCTTAGAAAATTCATTTTTTCAATCACGTTGCTACCTCCTGGTTATTAACCGTTGCGTATATAACGCAGGGATTGTTCTGGGTCCACGCCATAGCGCACGCATTCAAGGGCAATGGTCAGACGGTTGACTTCATGTTCTTTGTGATATAAATAGGAATAGATGACTGCTACGGAATAGGGATCCTTGCGTGCTTCCTGTTCCAGTATGCTACGAAGAATATAGTTATAAAATTCTTCCAGACTGGCAACGGTCAGCTGTTCGTATTTCTTACCATAATAAGTTCCATTGAAGATACGACGGAACTCTTCTGGTGTAGGGGCCTCCACAAGGGTGGTGATCTCCTCTTTGCGGAGCTTGTAGTTCATGGGGACCAGCAATGCGTAAATAGCAGCCGGTTCCATCTGAAAGCAGCGTTTGGAGCGCTGGATGAACTGCAGGTTCAGCATATCGAATTTTTCACCGTAAGCCTTGGTGATCTGTTTCAGATCGTTACCTTTGAAAAGCTTCTTCCGCACATTCCAGATCTGTGAAAAATACGAAAGGTCAAGTGCCATGCCGAAGTCAAAAAGCGTGGCATTTCCACGTTCGTTGACCTGAGACAGCGGAATAAAAAAATCATTTCCCTTCAGTGCCGCAATGAATTCATCCATATTGGTGCAGGCGGTAAGCCTGTCAATGTCCAGCTTGGAATGATGTCTGAAAAAATCGCGGTAGGGAGAAATATCTACGGGATCGGTGTCCCGGTGGTCAAAGAGATTCGTCATGATTTCTTTCAGGACGCGGATCTCATAACGCTTCGAGTAAAGCGACAGGAACGTTCGCTGTTCCTGATTTGCAAAGTGGTAAAGCCTTGAAAAATTCAGGAAGATGGATTTCTTCAGGAGTTTTTCTATCTGTCCGCGGTGAAGATCATTTTCATCGAGACCGGACCAGATATTCTGATATTCGGGAGTCCGTTTCAGGTAGGCTGTTACCTGGGGGACATTGGGAAGCTGAACGATTTCTTCCAGCTGCTCATCTGTCACAAGACGGCTCTGCATGGCTCGGATCTTAGTGGAGAGTCCGCTGTATGAGAGGACAGTGCCCATTGAATCACTTCCTTTCCCTTCAGGTTTCGTTGATGCCTGTTATTTTCTGAAACAGCTCACTGCAAAGACTTTCGTGATTGGCTTCGTAATAGGCGTCCAGCCTGGACAGCTGGTCTTCGGTTTCTGTGCGAAGCTCATTGATCCGGGCGTCTTTCTCGCGTGCCAGATCTTCACGGATCTTCTGGATCTCAGTGCCGGTTTCTTTTTCAAGTGCGGCATCGAATTCCCTGGTCTGTTTTTCTGCTTCTTCCGAGAGAGCCTTTTTTTGTCGCGCAGCGTCCTGCATGATGGCATTGGCTGTGGCTTCGATTTCCGAAAGCTTATTTAGGATTTGTTCCATAGTGCCCTCCTTGTTTGGCTATTGTTTATAATTGATTTTTATATGATACACCTTTTTTATGGTGAAAACAACTAAAAAGTTGTTAAATTTTTTGCAAAGTTTGAATAAATGTGTTCAAAAAAAAGACGGAAAAAGAATATTTGTTTATTAGACGATATATTCTTTTTTGGGGAAAAATGAAAACCGCAAAGGGGCCGTAAAGCCACGGCCCCTCTGCACACC
>ENA-OOZG01000642-OOZG01000642.1-human-gut-metagenome-genome-assembly--contig:-NODE-642-length-28564-cov-10.106528_pt1 | contig 28564 bp, 19 predicted proteins | sample MGYA00241706_ERZ501384 | MGnify/ENA primary metagenome ERZ501384 (study PRJEB25962, sample SAMEA2042742) | human gut metagenome | biome: human gut; feature: human-associated habitat; material: faeces...
GTTAGTTTTATGTGGGTGGCTTTCTCCCCCAGCACCTCAAAATAGGAATTAGCCCGCATTACAAACGGCCAACTCCTGTTTTGGAGATGCTGGGATAGGTGTGTGGAGCAGTCGTTGCGGGGCAGGGTGCAACAAAATCTTGGGATGAGTCTTTTTTTTCTGTACCTTTGTGATACACATGGTGACGAAATGACGCACGACGAGCAACTACAGGTGGATGCACTCTACCAGAACGCTCTGCGACTCATCGAGCAGCGGGATGCGCTGCAACAAGAGATAGAGGCGCAGCGCGGGGAGATCGCAGACCTCAAGGCACGGCTCAGTGAGCAGTGTGATGAGCTGGAGGGACTCGAGAGTCGCAACCGGCAACTTTTGATGGCGCGTGCGCTTATCGTCAGTGGTACTGATATGGGCATCGCTAAGGAGCGACTGTCTCAGATGATCAAACGAATGGACCAAAGTATAGCTCTCCTAGAGCTACAGCATAGTACAGCTACAACTCAGCCACACTAATGGCACAAATGGATCAGCATAGCACTAAACCAGAGCATCGTCAGGACGAGATGCAGAGTATCACGCTACTTGTCGATGGTATTGCTATCCCCATTGACGTGCCGCGCAGCGAGGAGCCTTACTATCGTCGTGCACAGCATACGATATCGGCTCTCGTCAAGAAGTATCGTGCAGCTTACCCGCAGCCTGCGGAGAGCGATGAGCAGTTGCACTGGCTTATGGCGGCTGTAGATATAGCCGTACAGTGTGAGGTACTCAAGGAGAGTAAAGACACGACAGAGCTGCTGAAGCGTCTCTCTGAGGTAAATAGCCTACTAGAGCGACAATTGTAGGCTACGGGAGGACGTCTCTTTCCTTTGTTAGAAAGGACTGGATGTATAGCTTGGATCCATGCGTTTGACCACTAGGACTTCTCTCATTAGGGTGAGTCTGTATCTCTACCAATCATGTCAGAGACATTGTAACGGATTAGATATACACACTTTAGTGATAACGATTTATGGAGATTAGCATATACCTACTGATACTATTCATATTATTAGCCCTCGTCGTAGGCGGTGGAGCCGTATGGCTTGCCGTGATGCGCCTCTACAAGCAGCGAGCGGAGCGCATCCTAAAGGAGGCCCAGGAGAGTGCCGACCAGGTTATCCTCGAGGCTCATAAGACTAAAAAGAAGGAGCTACATGAGGCTGACAGCATCTTAGAGAAAGCTAAGCAGGATGCTGAGATAATCAAGCAACAGAAGGTGATTGAGGCTAAGGAATACGCCTTGCAGCTCAAAGGGGAGCTGGAGGAGCGTTTGGCCGATCGCACCGCACAGGTACAGAGCCGAGAGACAACCTTACAGCAGCTCGAGCAGACGCTCACAGCACGTACCAAGCAGCTGGAAGATGCCTCGTCTGACCTAGAGCGTGAGCGCAAGCAGATGGCTCAGCAGGAGCAGCTAGTTGCTCAGAAGCAAGAGGAGCTAAGCGCCGCCATCCTCACACAACAAGCTAAGCTGGAGGAGATAGGTGGCCTATCCGCAGCGCAAGCTCGCGAGCAGCTCATCGAGTCCCTACGCCTAGAGGCTCGTGATCAGGCGGCTGCCTACACAGCAGAGGTGATCGAAGAGGCTAAGATGAATGCTTCGCAAGAAGCTCGACGACTCATCGTAGCGACGATACAACGTATCGCTACGGAGACCTCGGTAGAGAACTCTGTCTCAGTCTTTCACATAGACAATGACGAGGTCAAGGGGCGCATCATCGGCCGTGAGGGACGTAACATACGCGCTCTAGAGGCTGCCACGGGTGTGGAGATCATCGTAGACGATACGCCAGAGGCTATCGTGCTCTCAGCCTTTGACCCAGTACGCCGTGAGATAGCTCGTCTGGCTCTGCACCAGTTGGTACAAGACGGACGTATCCACCCGGCTCGCATTGAGGAGGTGGTAGATCGTGTGAGCAAGCAGATCGAGGAGGAGATCATCGAGACGGGCAAGCGGACGATCATCGACCTCGGCATACATGGTATGCACCCTGAGCTAGTGCGTCTGGTGGGTAAGATGAAGTACCGCTCTTCCTATGGACAGAACCTCCTGCAGCATGCGCGTGAGACGGCCAACCTCTGCGCTACGATGGCCTCTGAGCTGGGGCTTAATGCTAAGAAAGCTCGTCGTGCAGGCTTGCTACACGACATTGGCAAGGTGTCTGACGAGGAGCCTGAGCTACCACACGCTATACTCGGCATGAAGATCTGTGAGAAGTACAAGGAGAAGCCCGACATCTGCAACGCTGTCGGTGCTCACCATGAGGAGGTGGAGATGGAGACGCTCCTAGCACCTATCGTGCAAATCTGTGACTCCATAAGCGGTGCTAGACCAGGAGCTCGTCACGAGATCGTCGAGGCGTACATCAAGCGTCTCAAAGACCTCGAGCAGCTGGCACTCTCTTATCCAGGCGTGGTCAAGACCTACGCGATCCAAGCGGGTCGTGAGCTGCGTGTCATCGTTGGTGCCGATGAGATCGATGACCAGGCTACCGAGACGCTTTCGGCAGATATCGCTCACAAGATACAGACCGAGATGACCTACCCAGGACAGGTCAAGATTACGGTGATCCGTGAGACTCGTGCCGTGAGCTATGCTAAGTAGTGAGCTTATGACCAGCTCTAGTATCGATCTATACCATAGTACAAGCCCCCGGAAGGTGATCCTCCCGAGGGCTCAAGCCACGATATAAAGAGTCAAACGTCTAGAGAGACAGATGCGTCGCAAGGTAATCTCTACGGTCGATAGGTACATCTTTACTCAGTTTCTGGCGACCTATTTCTTCTCCATTGTCCTGATCTTGGCAGTGGCGATAGCCTTCGACGTAACCGAAAAGCTAGACAGTCTTTTACAGCCGGAGGTCCCACTACGTGCCATCATTTGGGACTACTATGCGAACTTCGTTCCTTACTATGCGAACCTCTTTAGTCCGCTCTTTGTCTTCATAGCGGTCATCTACGTCACCTCGCGTCTAGCAGAGAATAGTGAGATCATCGCTATCCTGAGTTGCGGTGTGAGCTTCCGCAGGCTCCTCAAGCCGTACATGATGGGCGCTGCCGTGATCGCGATACTGACTTTCCTCTTGAGTAGCTTCGTCATACCGCCGGGGAATCGCATCAGGATAGACTTTCAGAATAAGTATATCAAGGACAAGCGCATCACCTACGCCAATGCGATCCAGATGCAGGTGGCGCCCGAGACCTTTATGTTTATGTCTTATTACAATGATGAGAGCAAGGTCGGGTACACCTTTTCGATGGATCGCTTTGAGGGCAAAGATCTCAAGAGTCGCGTGATAGCGAATAGTATCGTCTACGACACCCTCCACAACTGGCAGCTAGAGGACTATACGATTACATACTTTGGCGAGAGACAAGACTCGCTCCGTAGGGGCAATCAGCTAGACACCATCATACCGATCACGCCCAAGGACTTTCTCGTCACCGAGGGGGATGTCGAGATGCTCACCACGCCACAGCTATACCACACGATCGAGCAGCAACGTATGAGAGGAGCCGCGACCCAGCTCTACGCTATCGAGCTACACAAGCGCATAGCGATGATCCCCGCCTCCTTCATACTAACGCTCATGGGCGTCTCGCTCTCGGCTCGCAAGCGCAAGGGCGGCATGGGGCTAGCCCTCGCAGTGGGCCTGTCGCTCAGTTTCCTCTACATTCTCTTCATGACGGTCACCTCCTCCTTTGCGGTTACGGGCGCCATGGCACCAATGGTCGCAGCTTGGCTGCCAAACTTGGTTTACCTAGCCATCTCCTTCGTACTCTACCGTCTTGCACCTCGCTAGCGAAGAGACTAGCGGCGCCAGAATGCTGGTGCAAAGAGACTCAGCACGGTGAAAAGCTCGAGACGACCTGCCAACATAAGGAAGCTCAGCACAAGCAGGTCAAAAGAAGAGGCATCCGAAAAGTTGAAGACATAGTCTCCAAAGGCTGGGCCCACGTTACCGATGGCCGATACCGCAGCAGTACTGGCGGAGATAAAGTCGTTGCCTGTGAAGGTGAGACAGAAGGTGCCTAGGAAGATCAGTGCGATGTAACCAAAGAAGAAGCCCATCACCTTGTAGACCACTTCGTCGGGGACGCTCTTGCCATTGATCCGCAGAGGAGCCACAAGGTTTGGAGAGACGCGGTGCGCGATTTCCTTGGGGAGTGTCTTGGACATAATGACGAAGCGAATCACCTTGAGACCTCCCGCCGTGGAGCCTGCGCAACCACAAATGAGCATGACGAAGAGCCCGCACAGCATAAAGAAGGGGCCCCAGCTAGCGTAGTCCGCATAGATATATCCCGTGGTAGAGATGAGCGATATAATCTGAAAGAAAGCGTCGCGGATAGCTTTCCCTAGGTGAGGCTGTATCTGGCTGATGACAAGGTGTAGGGTCACGAGCGTAGCTGTGACAAGGATGATGCCGAGGAACCAGCGGGTCTGCTCATCCTTAAAGAGCTGCTTGACCTGCCCCTTGAAGGCAAAGTAGATGAGCGTCATATTGAGACCACCGATCACCATAAAAACCATCAGGATCGTCTCAAAGTAAGGACTATTAATCACCTCAAAGGGCTGATCATAGATAGAGAAGCCTCCTGTCGAGAGACAGGTGAAAGCCATGCAAGTAGCATCAAACCAAGGTATCGGCGTGAGCCGTAGCAGTACGATGAGTACCAAAGTCAGGAGACTGTAGACAGCAGCCAGTCGTATGGCGACCTCCTTGATGCGTGGCATAAAGCGGTCATGATCTACGCCCGTCACCTCGGCTTGGTAGAGGAGTCCGATGTCTTTGCCCAGCACGGGACTCAGTGCGAGGGAGAAGACGACGATCCCGATACCTCCCTGCCACTGCATGATAGAGCGCCAGAAGAGGATCCCCTTGGGGAGATGCTCTACCGATGTAAAGGTGGATGCACCCGTAGTGGTAAAGCCTGAGACCGACTCAAAGAGCGCGTTACTAAAGCGTGGCAGATAGCCTCCCACCAAGAAGGGAATCATACCGATCAGTGCCACCACCAGCCACGTCATCGAGACAGCGAGCATAGCCTCACGACGCCCGAGCTTGTCGCTATGCTTCAGCCGTCCAGATAGGAGCAGCACTATGCCTACCAGCAGGGATATCCCTAGCGTGACCAAGAGTGGCACTACAGTGTAGTCTCGCATCAAGAGCGATACGACAACACTGAGAAGGAGGAAGATACACTCGATCAGACAGATACCCCCCACGATGCTCCCTACGAAGGGTAGATTGATACGTCTCATGAGCTTGGTTGGATCAAAAAGAGAATAGAGAAATTAGAAAGCCGAGGGGCTTTAGTCAAATAGCTTAGAGAGCTGCTCCATAGGTGTATTGGTACAGAAGACCACGACGCTGTCGTAGGGCTGTATCTCCATATCACCGTCGATCAGCATCGGCACACCATTGCGCACCAGACCTCCGAGGGTGATACCCTTCGGTAGATCCAGCTCTTTGACCGGACGTTCAGTAATGGTAGATCCACTCTTAGCCTGTAGCTCCGCCACATCGGTGTGAGCGATGGTGAGCGACTTGACAGTCTTCGTGTCGGAGCCGAGGAGTGCGTGAAAGATGTTGCCCGCAGCGATCACCTTCTTATTGATGATCGTACCGATGTCGAGCTTCTCAGCAAGGGGGATGTAGTCGATGTTCTCCTCTTTTGCAATCGTCTTAGCCACCTGAAAGCGCTTAGCAGCGAGACAAGCGAGGATGTTTGTCTCCGAGTTCTCCGTTAGAGCCACAAAGATGCTCTCCTCGTCCAGTCCTATCTCGGAGATGAGGTTGAGGTCACGTCCGTCACCATCGTAGAGCTTGACATTAGAGGGGATCTCGTCTTCGATCTCCTTGATGCGCTCTAGATCACGCTCGATGAGGTGGAAGTCGATATTGCTCGGAGCCTTGGAGACGGTGCGAAGTGCGATGAGACTTCCCCCGAGGATGACCACTCGCTTCACGGGGCGCTGATCCTTGTCGCAGTACTGACGGACGAGGTCTATGTCCTTGTTGAGACAGGTGAAGAAGACAACGTCGCCATGCTCTATAACCGTCTGACCATCAGGTATGAGCGTCTCCTCGCCACGCTTGATAGAGACCACGTGAAAGGCTTTGTCGTCCAGTCCCTTCGTCCAGCTCAGCGGGCGCCCCACGAGGATGCTCCCCTTACGCACCTTGACACCCACGAGGACGAAAGCCCCGTTGAGTAGCTCCACATAGACTCTCGCCCAGGGGTGCTTGAAGCTGTTGGCTATCTCCTCAGCGGCCAGCTCCTCTGGGTAGATAAGCTGGTCTATCCCGAGACTCCCGAAGAAGCGACGATAGTGCTCCGCCAGATAGCGGTGATTATTGATACGAGCTATGGTTCGCTTGGCACCTAGTTGCGCCGCGAGCATACAGGCGAGTAGATTCTCCGCCTCGCCGGGCATCACGCTCACAAAGAGATCGCAGTCATGCACCTCCGTCAGCTGCAGATCCTCCAGCTTCGTCGGGTCGCCCACGATCGTGTAGGCATCAAACTTGCGCTGTACACGACGCAGCAGCTCCTTGTCAGAGTCAATGAGTGTCGTGGACTGCTGCTCTTCGCCCGATAGCTTATAGGCTAGGTGAGTGCCCACCTCGCCAGCACCAGCAATAACTATTCGCATAGCTCAGCTTTGATTCTATTATATATGGTGTCGGCATCGATGCCGCAGTAGCGTCGCTGCTCGGCTACAGTGCCTTGCTCGACAAAAGTGTCGGGCAGACCAAAGTGTATCATCCGTCCTCGGAAGCCCTGACGCTGCGCCAGGGCAGCGATCCGCTCGCCCACCCCACCGATGAGCGTACCCTCCTCAAGCGTGGCAATGCAGTCGTAACGCTCTAGAGCAGTCGTGATCAGCTCTTCGTCTAGAGGCTTCGCAAAGATCAAGTCATAGTGCGCTACCTCGACACCCTCAGCGAGCAGACGCTCACGCACTTCCTCGGCAGTCACACCGATGGTGCCGATAGAGAGCAGAGCGATACGTCCGCCCTCGTGCAGTGCACGTCCCTTGCCTATCGGTATAAGCTCCGCAGGACAGTGCCAGTCAACTAGCGACCCCTCACCACGCGGGTAGCGGATAGCCATCGGGCCCTCCTGCCCCTCGTAAGCGGTACGCATCAGATGACGCAGGTAGTGCTCATTCATCGGAGCTGCCACCGTCATATTCGGGATGGTACAGAGATAAGCTAGGTCGAAGGCTCCTTGATGGGTCGCTCCGTCCTGACCGACCAAGCCCGCACGGTCAATGCAAAGAACTACGTGGTAGCCAGGCAGGGCGACGTCATGTATCAGCTGATCGTAAGCACGCTGTAGGAAGGAAGAGTAGATGACACAAAACGGGATCATCCCCTCACGCGCCATTCCTGCGCTAAAGGTGACCGCATGCGCCTCCGCAATGCCCACATCATAGCTTCGCTCAGGGAAAGCTTGCATCATCACATTCAGCGAACTGCCCGACGGCATCGCTGGCGTGATCCCAACGATCCGCTTGTCCTCAGAAGCCAGCTCGGTGACCGTCGTCCCAAAGACCTCTTGAAACTTCGGTGGATGCGCGCCTCGCTCGCTCTTGATGCGCTCTCCCGTCTTCACGTCAAAGCACCCAGGAGCGTGCCATACGGTCGCATTCTCCTCAGCCGGTTTATACCCTTTGCCCTTGATCGTCCTGAGGTGTAGGATCTTCGGTCCTCGCATCGGGAGAATACGTCGTAGCGTCTCCACGAGATGCTCTACGTCATGTCCATCGACGGGACCAAAGTAACGAATTCCTAGGCCGTCAAAGAAGGAGGAGTGGTTTTGCGTCAAGAGAGACTTGACGCTATTGTTGATCCGCTGGATGTTTTTCTTGCGACGATCGTTCATCAGGTTCATCTGTCGCAAGCCTCGGTAGAGGTCGTAGCGGATCGTGTTGTAGGCATGGCTGGTATTGAGATCGACAAGATACTTGTTGAGTCCACCCACATTGGCATCGATCGACATGTTATTGTCATTGACCACCACAAGCAGATCGTTGGGATAAGAGCTCACATTGTTTAGCCCCTCGAAGGCTAGCCCGCCCGTCATCGATCCATCGCCGATGACAGCTACGACGTGACGCTCCTCCTGCTTGAGCTTAGCGGCGATCGCCATACCCAGCGCTGCGGAGATTGAGTTCGAGGCATGCCCTGCCGGGAATGTGTCGTACTCACTCTCGCTCGGGAGCGGAAAGCCCGAGAGCCCGCCCCACTGTCGTAGCGTCTCAAAGCGATCGCGTCGACCTGTCAAGATCTTGTGCCCATAAGCTTGATGCCCCACATCCCAGACGATACGATCGTAGGGGGTGCGACAGACGTAGTGTAGAGCTACCGTGAGCTCTACCGCACCCAGACTAGAGCCCAGGTGCCCCGGCACATGCGAGAGCACCTCTAGCTCATAGCGGCGCAACTCACGGCACAGCTCTGGGAGCTGCGAGAGAGGTAGCTGACGTAACTGATGAGGTGTATCGATCTGCGAGAGTATCGGGTAGTCGCTAGCGTTCATGATGTCGTGTGTATCTATTTTTCGAAGAGTAGCTCCTCCGCGTCGGCAGTCGCTGACTTACGTAGCAAGCTCCCGCCAGGTGCCTACCCTTCTTATCTTATGCAAAGATACTAATATGCGGCAACACCTCAAACGAGACCGTCCTCCATCCAAGTGCAAGAGCACTCAGATGGGGGACGGCTTTCTGTCTAGTTAAGTGTGTAGCGACCGCGTGTGACGGTCCCTAGCTAAAGGGAGCGGAGGAGGCGTAGCCCTAAGGCCAGCATCTCCGTGTAGGTCTTAGCCCTCGATAGCACCTGAAGGGCAAGCAGCAGCGCATGCGCCGCAATCGATGCAAGTATCAGCGTCGATAGAGTAGATATCGCCCTCAGAGATTGCGCCTACGGGGCACTCATCGATACATGTGCCACAAGCTACACAGCTGTCAGTGATTACGTGTGCCATAATTCTATTGGTTTTTAAGTTGCGTATTAAGATTATCTATGATGTTACCACCGCCTTGGGACACCAAAATAGGTTGTCTCTCATGCTTTGGTAGTGCAAAGATACAACAAACTTCTGAGAATACCTACTTCTAGGTATTGGAATGATGTTTTTTTCTTCGCAAAGGCTAGAGACACCCTGCTGATACCTGCTTATTGGGATGCCTCTCCAGGTTGCCCCTACCCCTCTACCCTTCGACCTCGCTACCGATCATCGTTGCCGAGGTAACACGCTCCACACGCACGGTCACTAGCTTGCCGATCTGGTTATGTCCCTTGGGGAAGACGATTACCTTGTTTTGTTGGGTACGCCCGAAGAAGTCATCGCGCGAGCGCTTGCTATAACCCTCGATGAGCACCTCAAAGCTCTTGCCCACGTCACGCTCATTACTCTCGAGGCTCAGCTCGTTTTGCAAGGCAATCATACGATTGAGTCGCTCCACCTTGACCTCCTCAGGGACATCGTCGACGAGATGACGCGAGGCGTAGGTGCCGGGACGCTCGGAGTACTTAAACATGAAGGCACTATCCAGCCGTGCCAGCCTCATCACCTCCAGTGTCTCCTGAAAGTCCTCTTCCGTCTCACCCGAGAAGCCACAGAAGACATCAGTACTCAACCCGCAGTCGGGCATATAGTCGCGGATGCGCTCCACACGCTCTAGGTACCACTCACGCGTGTAGCGACGGTGCATACGCTCTAGGATACGATTGCTCCCGCTCTGCAAGGGGAAGTGGATATGGCGACAGATGTTGGGATAGAGGCTCATCACCTCGAGCGTCTCATCCTTCATATCCTTAGGGTGAGGCGAGGTAAAGCGAATGCGCATCGTCGGCACCGCCTCAGCAACGCTGCGCAACAGATCGGCGAAAGTGTAGCCGGTGCCCGTCTCAGACTGCCAGCAGTAGGAGTTGACATTTTGCCCCAGGAGAGTCACCTCACGGTAGCCCTCTTGCGCCATACGCTGCACCTCACGGATGATACTCTCGGGATCACGGCTGCGCTCACGACCTCGTGTGTAGGGGACGATGCAGTAGGTGCAGAAGTTGTTACACCCACGCATGATCGAAACAAAGCCACTGATATGCAAGCCAGGGAGACGCACAGGGATCACATCGCTGTAGGTCTCACTCTTCGACAGCTCAATGCTAATAGCCGGCTCACCCGCCTCAGCGGCAGCAATCAGGTGTGGCAGATCGGTGTAAGCATCAGGTCCTGCCACCAGATCCACACCATGGTCCCGTATGAGCGTTTCCTGCACACGCTCTGCCATACAGCCCAGAACACCGACGATCTGCGGATGCCCCGAGCGTCTGCGCTGACCATTGAGATTGTCCAGACGACGTATGATACGCTGCTCCGCATTGTCGCGCACCGAGCAGGTATTGATGAGTACGGCGTCCGCCTCATCGATCTGATCGGTGAGTTGATAGCCCGCCAGTTGCATCTGCGCAGCTATAATCTCGCTGTCAGCCACATTCATCTGACAGCCGTAGGTCTCGATATAGACCCGCTTGCTTTCTTGCTCTACTCTCTCGGTCATAACAAGCGCAAAGGTACGAAAAGACTAGTTGCTAAGCCGCTCCCTCCGGATCCGCTTGTAGAGGACGACGTATAGAGCGATCGCTACACCTTCAGAGAGGATCGTCATAGCGATGATGATCGGCTGTTGCTCTAGGTCGTAGAGCCACCCCATGAGGAAGGAGCCGAAGAGTAACGACAGACCGTAGATCGTGTTAAAGATGCCGAACCCTATGCCACGCTTGCCGAATGGCGTGATGTCTGCGATGGCGGACCTCATGACCGTCTCGTGCGCTCCCAGTACGCCCCCCATCAGCACCATGCCGATCCAGAGCATACTCACCGAGTGAGACAAGGTTAGTAGTGGCACGAAGGCTGTCAGAAGCGGAACAATGAGCAGGATCAGCACACCGCCCGTCTTGTGTCCCAGCTGTCGCTTCAGGCGATCGTACCCCTTTCCGATGAAGATGGCAACGAAGGCATCCACCGCCATGGCGACAGCGTAGAGGATCGGCACCATCCCATCAGATACGATCTGCTGCGTCTTAAGATGATAGCCTATCAAGCTGAAGTTGATTAGTCCGAAGGCAACGAAAAAGGTAAATGCCGAGTAGATCCAAAAGATCGGTTGTAGGCGAGGAGGCTTCTGGGAGGTGTCTACCTGCGGGGTGAGTGCCTCTCGTACGAACTTACGATGCACCAAGACGAGGACCACCATCAAGATGATAAAGGGGATGACTAGTAGCTGGTAGCCTAACTGAAAGACCTCTAGGCCGCTACTCCCCACGAAGTAGAAGAGTGCCGTAAAGATGAGAGGTCCTAGGAATGCGCCCAACTGATCCAGTGCCTCCTGAATGCCGAAGGCGTACCCTAGACCGATCTGATTCTCTGCAACGGCTGAGAGGATCGTGTCTTTAGCTGGGCTACGTAAAGCTTTGCCTATTCGCTCGAGGAGGATAAAGGTGTAGAGCCACCCCCACGAAGTGGTCAAGCCCATCAACGGAATCACCAGATGCACCCCATAGCCCACAAAGAGGAAGAGCCAGTAGTGCTTGCTCTTGTCCAGCCAGGCACCTGAGAGCAGGCGCAGCGCATAGCCTAGGAATTCACCCAGCCCGAAGACTAGCCCCACCTGTGTCGCCGAGAGTCCTACCAAGCTGAGGTACTGCCCGTTGACACTGCGAGCGGACTCATGCACGAGATCTCCCAGCATGCTGATCACCCCAAAGAGGAGTACGATCGTCAGCGCAGGAGAGCTACCCCGCAAACCTATCTTTCTTCGTTGCTTAGTCACTGCTTATACTACTAGTGCTCAGTCTAGTAGTTGACCTGCTAGGCTGTCTGATTACGTCGTAAAGACAAAGTTACGACTATAATCCCACACCGCCTAGTGTCCGCAAGTCGGGACGCTCACCGCTAACCTCTCGACTTCTCCCTCGGCTTTGCTATCGGCTTGCTATGCTGGCAGGCAGAGCAACCGGCACAGCCTGAGGCTCCTCGCGGGCGACGGATCAGTCGCCACAAGCTACGAGCGATGTAGAGTAGCGCGACAACGATGATGAGTAGTACGATGACTGTCTGCAAGTCCATAGCGACACCTATTATATAATGAGTAGTCCTATCAGTCGTGCCAGATAAGCGACGATCCAGGCCAGCACGCAGGTGTAGACGACCACAAAGAGGCCCCACCAGCCACTATTGAGTTCCTTAGAAACGGCCACCACAGTGGCAACACAAGGCATGTAGATGAGCACGAAGATGAGGAAGCAGATCGCTATCAGAGGAGTGTAGAGCGGTTCGCCCGTAACGGGGTCTTTCTCTTGGCGCATCTGTCGGGAGAGGGCTGAGCTACCCACGGCAAAGTCTTCGCTCTCCTCGTCCACCGTCTCATTGCCCGTGTAGATGACGCTAAGGGAACTGACGACCACCTCTTTGGCCGGTAGACCAGCTACGAGTGCCACGCTGAGCTTCCAGTCGAAGCCGAGCGGTGCTAGGACCGGCTGCACCGTCTGCCCGATACGTCCTAGGTAAGAGCCCTCTTGCTGCTCCATGTGCGCTTGACGCTCTATCTCGGCCACCTGCTCGCTACGCTCACGCTCGGTGAGTGCGCTCTGCTGCTGCACCTGCGCTATCTGCTCCTCCGCCCGAGACATCACCTCCTCACGAGGATAGTAGCCTAGAGCCCAGATGACAATCGATGCCACGAGGATGACTGACCCCATCTTGTGGAGATACTCGCGCGCTTTGTCCCACATATGTATGCCCACGGCACGCGCCATCGGGATGCGGTAGGGTGGTAGCTCCATGACGAAGGGGAGATCCTCCGACTTGAAGAGAACCCGACGGAAAAGCTTTGCCATCAAGAAAGCTAGCAGGACACCCAGAGCATACAGTCCGAAGAGTACCAGCCCCGCATGCTGTGGAAAGAAGGTTCCCGCTATAAGGATGTAGACTGGTAGCCTAGCACTGCAACTCATCAGCGAGGTAACCAGCACCGTGATGATGCGGCTCTGTCGGCTCTCGATCGTACGGGATGCCATCACGGCTGGCACATTGCACCCGAAGCCCATAATGAGCGGTATGAAGGACTTGCCGTGTAGCCCCATGCGGTGCATCAGTTTATCCATCAGGAAGGTGGCTCGTGCCATATAGCCCGTGTCCTCCATAATGGATATGAAGAGGTAGAGGATGAGGATGTTCGGTAGGAAGACGAGGACACCGCCCACGCCACCGATGACACCCGTCACCAGTAGGTCTCGTAGAGGTCCTGGCGACATCAGCCCGTAGACCCACGCGCCGAGAGCGTCCACGCCTTGCTCAATCCAATCCATCGGAAAGGCTCCCAGCACGAAGGTCGCCTCAAACATGATAAAGAGGAAGGCGAGAAAGATCGGATAGCCCCAGATGGGGTGTATGAGCAGGTTGTCTATACGATCCGTTATGGTGCGTATGCGTCGCTTGTTCGGGCGGTAGGTCTCTCTGAGCGCGCCGGCGATGAAGCCGTACCGCTGATTGATGATATAGTTCTCCAGATCCTCCTCGTTGGAGTGGTTCTTGCGCAGCCTATTCTCCTCGTAGGCTGTGGCGGTGATGAGGTACTCACCCTTCGCTTGTTGCTTGATAAAGCTCTGCGTGTGTGGATCTCCCTCGAGGAGCTTAACCGCTAGGTAGCGCGGAGATAGATGGTCGGGGAAGGTGGCATGCTCAGCGAGCTTCGTCTGCAAGCTTGCTATGCTCTGCTCGAGATCCGTCCCGTAGTTGATCTGCAGGAAGCGCCGATCGGCATAGAGATTTTCGTCAACGAGCTGACGCACCTTGTCAAAAAGCTCAAAAACACCCACACCCTTGCGGCAGATGGTCGGTACCATCGGGGTACCTAGAAGGTGGGAGAGCTGCTGTATGTCGAGCTGATTCTTCTTCTGCTCGAATTCGTCCCACATATTGAGCGCGATGACCATCGGGATGCCCATCTCGCGTACCTGCACAGCTAGGTATAGCTGACGCTCTAGGTTGGTCGCGTCGAGTACATCGATGACCACGTTGGGACGGGTCTCCTCGTTGGTCAGATAGTCACGGATGTAAAGCTCTTCTGGCGAATAGGGCGATAGCGAATAGGTGCCGGGGAGGTCAATCAGTTCGTAGCGAACGCCTTGATAGTCGAAGTGTGCCTCCTTTGCCTCGACAGTCACCCCGCTGTAGTTGCCTACACGCTCATGCGCCCCACTGGCATGGTTGAAGAGGGTCGTCTTGCCACTATTGGGGTTGCCTATGAGCGCTACCCTTAGCGAGCGAGAGATGGCGACACGATCGGCTCCCGTAGCACTTGCTGTCAGTGAGCCTGCACGCTCGTCAGAGACAAACTTATGCGCCAGTGGTGGCAGCTCCTCTGCAGAGGACAACTGATCGATGAGCTCTACCGTGATGAGCCCAGCCTCTTTGCGACGCAGCGAGACGTTGTAGTCCATCAGCCGATAGTAGATAGGATCCCGTAGCGGGGCTGCTTGGACGACCTCCACGACCTGCCCCTGCACGAAACCCATCTCTAGGATACGCTTACGAAAGGCTCCATGCCCACCGACCGATAGGATACGAGCTCGGTCGCCATTATGTAACTCCGACAATTTCATGCGCCACAAAGATAGCAAAAGCTGACCGAGTGCTCAGATTTAGACACTACCTAATAGTAGGTACTTTCTTTTTTTGAGGCTCATTTATGAGGCTGTTAGCTGTTGGCTAGTGGCTAGTGGTTCGTGTAACCCGCTGTAGGGGCGGACCTGCGTGTCCGCCCACAAGGCATAGTGCGCTCCGATGAGGACGGGCGGACACATCGGTCCGCCCCTACAGCGGGTTACTCGTAAGGGTTGCGGAGTCTAGTGCAGCCGTGGACTCTTTGTCATTCCATCAAAGATCTGTAACTTTGGGACGATGAACAAGCTATGGACGCTTTGCTGGCTCCTCCTAGCCATCGCTGGCTCGCTCTCGGGAGGAGAGATATTCCCACATCACATCTATACGACAGAGGTACAGACTCTACAGTGTCAGGTGTGGCGTGACGGGGAGCCGGTTGCTATACCCTACCCGATCGCTCGCTTGGCTAGTAGCGATGAGGAAGTTGTGGTGAGCTTTGACCTCGCAGACCCTGTCCCGCACCGCATCCACTACCAGCTGGAGCTGTGCGATGCTGACTGGCAGGTCAATGACCGTATGGCACTCAGCGAATACATCGACGGATGGGTCGGAGCGCGCTGGCAGACGGACGAGAGCACCCCTTCGGAAGCCACGAGCGTCGCCTACCGTCACTACGAGCTACGCCTCGGAGGTGCCTCCGTACTGCAACCGCTTCTCTCGGGCAATTACCGCCTCACCGCTTGGTGCGAAGAGCTGCAAGAGGAGCCTATCTTCGTCACCAGCTTTGCCCTCTATGAGCCTCTCGCCGAGGTTGCTCAGCAGGTGGTGCCGACGACGCCTCAGGGCAACTACTCCCGCTTTCAGCAAGTGGAGCTAGAGCTGACCTTTTCCCCCACACTAACCACCGATCCGCTCACGGAGCTACTCGTGACGGTCGGACAAAACGGTTCCTCCACCCGCTACCAGCGACTCACCCGCCCCACCTCCCTCGCTCCTGGGCGGCTCACCTTCAGAGGCCATGACGGAGCCACTTTTGCAGCGGGCAATGAGTGGCGCGCTTACGAGATATTGTCGCCCTACGAGGCGAATATGGGTGTAGAGCATCTCAATAGCCATGAGAATCCTCCTGCCGCCTCCCTTTATCTAGACCGCCCGACGAGCGGTAGCTACATTACGCTCTCCGATGCCAATGGGTATCGCAAAGTGCGCCAGACAGACTACGACCCGTACTACGACGAGACCATGACAGACTACTACCTCGTCACCTGGCGACTGGCTCTAGATGACCCGCTCAGGTATGGCACTCCATTCATCGAGGGAGCCGCCTTTGACGCACTGCCTAAGGAGCAACGCACGCTGCGCTACAACCGCGAGACGGGCTACTTCGAGCTATCGCTCCTCGTCAAGGGGGGCTACGTCAGCTACCGATACAGCACCTCGCCATCGCCCGCTCCCCTAGCCAGCAACGCTATCGAGGGCGACTACTACCAGACAGAGAACCAATACACGACCCTCGTCTACCTTACCTCCCCCATGCTACGCTATCAGAGACTGGTAGCCGTAATGTAATCCCCAATACTATGGACAGAAAGACCGCAACCATCTATCGCCTCATGTACCTCCGGCTCAAAAGCATCGAGCGGTACGCTAAGCAGAGCGAAGCTATCCAAATGCGTCAGTTCAAGCGCGTCATGCGTGTACTACGTGGCACCGCCTACGAGCAGTCCCTCACGAGCGAACCTATCCGCACCTACAGCGACTACCAGCGCATCGTACCGATCGTCGAGTACGAGGAGCTACGCCCCTGGGTAGAGCGTATGCTACAGGGAGAGCGCAATCAGCTCATCAAGGGTAGCTGCCGTTGGTTCGCCACCTCCAGTGGCACCTCGGGAGGTCGCAGCAAGTACCTTCCCGTGCCTGGGTTGCATCTGCAGAGTTGCCACTATCAGGGAGCCAAAGATGCGCTCTGGCTTTATCTAGACACACGACCCGACAGCGAGTTCTTTGCGCACAAAAGCTTAGTCATCGGGGGGAGCCACAAGCCAACTGAGTTTGCCGCAGGCACCCACACGGGCGACCTCTCCGCCATCTTGGTGGAAAACATGCCTGCCCTAGGACAGATGTACCGCGTTCCCTCAAAGCAAACCCTCCTCATGAGCGAATGGACCGCCAAGATGCAACAGATCGTCCGGGAGGTAGCGACAGCAGATGTGGGCAGTCTCTCAGGCGTGCCGAGCTGGATGCTCGAGACCATCATGGCGATCCTAGAGTATACAGGACGGGACAACCTCTCGGAGGTTTGGCCTCACCTCGAAGTCTTCTTTCACGGGGGGATCAGCTTCGATCCGTATCGTGAGCGCTACCGCCAAGTCATCCCGTCCGAGCGGATGCAGTATCGTGAGACCTACAATGCGAGCGAGGGCTTCTTTGGCGTTCAGGACGACCCCACCTCTAGCTCTATGCTCCTGATGCAGGACTACGGCATCTTCTACGAGTTCATCCCAATGTCTCAGTTTGACGCGCCCGACCGTCAGGCTATACCGCTAGCCGACGTACAGAAAGGGGTCAACTATGCGCTCGTCATCTCCACCCTCGGAGGGCTCTACCGCTACATCATCGGCGACACGGTCATGTTCACCGAGCTGCACCCCTACAAGTTCATCATCACGGGACGTACGCAGAGCTTTATCAATGCCTTCGGCGAGGAGCTGATGGTCCACAACACGACCACAGCCATCTCGCGCGTCGCCCAGGAGATGGGTGTCACGGTGCGCGACTACACGGTGGCACCACGCTTCTGCCTCGAGACAGCCAATGGCTATCACGAGTGGATCGTAGAGTTTGACACACCGCCAGGCGACCCAGAGCACTTCATCGAGCGCATCGACCAAGAGCTCCGCACGCTCAATAGCGACTACGAGGCAAAGCGCTATGCCGATATGGCACTCTTGATGCCCCGTCTGGTGGTTGCTCGTCGAGGACTCTTCAACGACTGGCTCGAGGAGCAGGGCAAGCTGGGCGGGCAGCACAAGATTCCCCGCCTGCGGAGCAACGCCGAGCTCAACGATCGCCTCATCGAGCTCAACAAATAACAGTGTAACGATATGTAAGGACGCTCGGTCGTGCGTCCGTTGTGTCAAAGCGAGACGAATCTTGACATCAAGGCATTGAGGCTGTGAACTTTAACGAAAACGGACGCACGGTCTGCATCCCTACTTATCGTAAAAGAAAATATAGTATATTTGCGAACACACTAAACATCAAATACATCTTGATATGAGAAAACTTACTCGATTTATGTTTCTCTTCCTTCTGTCCTCTGTGACAGGGATTGCCCTTTGGGCACAAAACGGAGAGAGTCCCGTCATCAAACTTAAGTCTGATGGCAATGTGCTATTTGGGGGTTATATGCTCAGCATAGATGCCCCTGAAGCCGATCGGTCTAGCGTATGGATCGATTGGAACAATAATGGAGTCAAAGACACCAATGAGGAGGTAACGAATTGGGAGTCTGGTGACAATGTCACTTCAATTACTCATGAGGTAGAGTCTAAGACCTTCTCAATTTACGGGCCCATCAACACCTTGGTGTGCGCCAATAATGGGTTGTATGAAATTGAGATCTCAGGGAACTCTCATCTCGAGTCTCTGATCTGTGACAACAACAATCTATCCTCTCTAGATTGTAGTAAAAACACAGAGCTGAACAACCTATCAATACGAGAAAATCCTCTATACAGCATTGATGTATCAATGCTTACCAAGCTAACCCGTCTTGGAGTTGCTGGTACGGAGATTACAAGCCTTGACTTGTCAAAGAATACGCTCCTAGAGCATATGGATATCTCAGATCTTAAGCTAGAGTCTTTTGATCTGACATCTCTGCCTAACTTGATTAGTCTAGGTTGCAGTGGGTGCAAACTTCAGACACTGGACTTGACGAAATGTCCTAAAATGGAGATCCTATTTGCTCCCTATAATAACTTTAAGTCTCTTGACCTCTCCGCTAGTAAGTCTATGAAGCACCTCAAGCTCGACCATAACATCTTGGAGGGCATAGACCTCTCTGCTTGTACGGAGCTTATTTCGCTAGATGTCAACAACAATTGTCTTGAGACGATAGACTTAAGTCATACGAAAAAGTTGTCACGACTGATCTGCTATGCCAATCTGCTAGATAAGATAGATCTCACCCACACGCCTGAGCTTACGGTACTAGAGTGCTCACAAAATGAGATCTCACAACTTGATTTCTCTTCAGTACCTAACTTGTCCGTCCTACATGCTTCGATGAATCCTCTTAAAGAAATAGACTTATCCGTAGTTCCCCAGCTTAAGAGTCTTACAGTCTCTAAGTGTGGCTTGAAGGCATTAGACGTAAAGGCTTTGACCGATCTAGACTTGTTAGAGGCTAAGGAAAACGAATTGACTGCAATCGATCTCTCTGCAAATCATAAGCTGAGTCGTGTTAGTCTGGAGGGTAACCTTCTGACGGAGCTAAATGTTTCAAATATACCTACGCTTACCTATCTCAACGTAGCAGTAAACAAGCTGACAGAGCTTAAGGCAGAGAACTGTCCTAAGCTGTTTGATATCTTGTGCTACTCCAATCAGTTGGATAAGAACGCATTCAAGCTTCTCTCAGAGTCTCTCTCTACAGCTACTGAAAAGCAGATGGGAGAGATTTATGTGATAGACTCTCAAGATGAAAAGGATAAGAATGTTTGTCCTATTAATGTCGTTGAAGATCTAAAACTGAAGAAATGGAACGTATATGACTAGAAGGGGTACGAGAATCAAGGCCAAAACAAATTCCCAGGACATGATGTAAGTGCTACGCAGAGATTGTCATCTCATCAGGGCATTCAAGTTACACCCAACCCCGTCATAGACTACTTACATATCACTTCAGAGGCTCCTGACACTACAGCCATCGTGATGGATCTCGCTGGTAACCAAATTGAGACATTCACAACGAATGCAACTGGAGAGGGCGTCGTCAATCTATCACACCTTCCTCAAGGCGTATATTTGTTCACTTTGTCTGGCGAAACAGTTCAAATCATAAAGAAATAGAGACGTAAGTGTCAAAGCAAAGAGAGCGTTTGCAGAATAAATCTACAAGCTGCTTTGCTCGGGAATAGAGTGATCAGAAGTTAGCTGATCACCCTCCCCTCACAACGAAGAAAGCGTCAGCCCCGCTCGTGCGAGACTGACGCTTTCTTCTGTGCTAGTGCTGTATTTCGTTAGATCATGTCGGTGACCTCCCAGGCGAAGGCTCTCAGACCTTGCTTCGGATTGTTTTGGTCGATCTGATGCAGTGCCGCGAGGAGTCGCTCGGCTCGCTCAGCGTCCGTGATAACCATCATAGCGCCATTGGTCGTTGGCCAGGCGTGGCTACCGAGATGTGGGACTCCCGTTGCGGAGCCACGTCCGTAGACTTCGCTCCACTCGGTATAGCCCTTGGCATTGTGTTGCTCGAGGGTGCGTACGATGAGCCCGTGGAGGGCGCTGTTGTAGACGATGAAGATTGCCTTTTGTCTATTCATAGCTTAGTGGTGGTTTTTGAGACTTTTCTTACGCCGACGCCTTATCTGACGGCGAGAGACCAGCGCATAGATACAGGGGATCAGGAGGAGCGTGACCAGCGTCGATATGGTCAGACCGAAGGCTACCGTGACACCCATCGGCTGCCACATCTCGCTACCCTCACCGATACCGATAGCCATCGGGATCATACCGAAGACGGTCGTGAGGGTCGTCATCAGCACAGGACGCAGACGCGACGCTCCCGCATGGAGTAGCGCTGTGCGTACGGACATGCCACGCTCACGATTGAGTATGGTGTAGTCGATCAGGACAATACCATTCTTCACCACGATACCGACGAGCATGATCGCTCCGATGAAGGCAATGATACTCAGGGGGACACCCGTCACGAGCAAGCCGATGATAACGCCCGTAAAGGCAAAGGGCACGGAAAACATAATGACAAACGGGGAAGCCAAGCTCTCAAACTCCGCAGCCATCACGATGAAGACTAGGAAGATGATGAGGAGCAGGAGCGTCCCTAAGTCTGCAAAAGCCTCTTGCTGCTGCTCGAAAGCTCCCGTAATCTCGTAGCTCACACCCTCGGGCATATCCATCCCGTCGAGGGTCTTCCGAGCCGTGCGGACGAGGTCTGAGAGCGCAGCCTTGGGTGCTGGCGTGAGGGCAATGGTGACGACACGTGAGCGGTCTTTCTGGTAAATAGCGGGAGGCGCAAAGTGCTCCACGACCTTGCCCAGTTCGCCTAGTCGTACGCTCGTCCCCTGCGGGGTGCGTACGAGTGTCTGAGCGACATCGTCTAGCGAGCGTCTGAACTCCGGAGCTAGTCGCACACGGATCTCATACTCCTGACCATCCTCACGATAGAAAGAGGCGGTGGCTCCGTAGATGCTGTTGCGCAGATAGCTTGCTGCCATACTATTGGTCAAGCCATGCTCAGCGAGACGCTGCTGATCGAAGATGACCTGGTACTCAGGCATAAACTCGTCCCGATTGCTTAGAGCCTGAGCGCAAGCTGGAGACTTACTCATCTCCGCCATAAACGCTTTGGAGATCTGATCGGTGACGGCAAAGTCGTGTCCGTAGATATCAACATTGACAGTGCTTTGCTGTCCTCCCCCACCGGTCTGAGCAGAGACATTGTACTGCTTGATACCAGGCGTGGCACTGAGATCACGACGCATCTCGGCAGCAATCTCTTGAGAGGAACGCTTTCGCTCGGAGGCATCGACCAGCTTGATATTGAAAGAAAGGATATTGTCGCCATTATCCTGCGCTAGCGTCGAGGCACCAGACTGAAAAGCATCAGCCTGACCCGTGGAGAACTGGAGCATCTCTATCTCGGGGTACTTCTTGTGCCACTCCTCGGTGAGGCGGTGCCCCTCAGCGAGCGGGCGGTCTATGGTAGTGCCTACGGGGTAATTGACCTTGGCAAAGATATAGCCCCCGTCTCCTTGTGGCATAAACTCCGTCTTGATTAGCGAGCCGAGCGTGAGCGATAGTGCGAAGATGCCTAAGGACAAGCCTACCGTGAGCCATTTATGTCGTAGCACCCAGGCGAGCGTGCGCTGGTAGAGCACCGTGAGTCGCTGAATGAATTCGTTGAAGGGGCGTAGGATCTTTTGGGATACCTTTCCCTCCTTGCGCTGACGGTTGGCTCGGAGCATGTGAGCGCAGAGCGTAGGTGTCAGGGCGAGTGCACAGATGGTCGAGACGATCATCACGATACTGACGATCCAGCCGAGCTGACGGAAGAGTAGTCCCGCCATACCCTGCATCATCACCATCGGAAGGAAGACCGCCAGCATCGTCAGCGTAGAGGCGATGACTGAGAGTGCCACCTCATTGGTCGCATGGACGGCAGCTTGCTTGGGATAGCTTCCCCGCTCGATATGGTTGGTAATGTTTTCAAGTACTACGATAGCGTCGTCCACCACCATACCGATGGCTATGGAGAGCGAGCTGAGCGAAATGATGTTGAGCGTATTGCCCGTCAGCAGTAGGTATATGAAGGCCGAGAGTAGCGATATCGGGATCGTCAGTACAATGATAAAGGTGGCGCGCCAACGGCCTAAGAAGAGCAGCACGATGAGCATCACGACGCAGAAGGTAATGCCAATCGTCGAGCTAAGACTATTGATCGAGCGTACGATGAAGTCGCTTTGATCCAAAATTACCTCGATCTCGATGTCCGAGGGAAGATTCTTCACGATCTGCGGGAGTGCCTTGAGGACACGCTTATTCACCTGTACCGTGTTGGCACCCGACTGCTTCATCAGCATGAGCATAGCGCCCCTCTGGTTGTCCACGTAGGAGAGCGTCTGCTGTTCTGGGTCGCCATCTACGACGCTCGCCACGTCTCGCAGATAGATGGTTCGTCCGCCGAAGCTCGTTATGGGCAGCTCCTCTAGCTGCTTCGGATCGACGATCTCACCGATAGCTCTAAGGGATATCTTGCTCGTCTCTAGGTTCATCGACCCAGCCGAGATATTGCGATTTGCCACCGCTATGAGGTTGCTCACATCACCGACCGTGATGCCGTAGGTTTCGAGCTTGTGCGGATCGCAGTAGACGTTGACTTGTCGCTGTCTAGCTCCCAGCACATTGACACCGCCCACACCATCTATACGTCCTAGTGGTGTCACCACTTGGTCACTCAGGATCTTGTAGAGCGACTTGGAGCTAGCGTCCGACTTGACCGAGAGCATCAAGATTGGCATATCATCCATACCAAACTTGATAATGTTTGGCGTACCCGCTCCGTCGGGGAGTGCCTCCGTGATAGCACTGATCTTGTCGCGGGTATCGTTGATCGCATTCTCTATGTCCAGTCCCTCTCGGAGCTCCAGCGTGACGACAGAGACATTCTCCTTACTTTGCGAGGTAATGTGCTTGACCCCGTTGATACCGTTGAGGACGTTTTGGATGGGCTTGGTAATGTTGTTTTCCACCTCTTCGGGAGCTGCTCCCGAGTAAGAGGTGACGATCATGACCCGATTGATCTGCATCTCGGGCAGAAGGTCTATCGGCAGGCGTGTCAGGGCAAAGAGCCCCAAGACGACCACCCCGACGAAGATCATGATCGTGGTGACAGGACGACGGACGGCTGATTGATAAAGACTCATAAGCTAAAGGCGAGGATCTGTGTGTTGGGAGAGATTACTGCTGAGCCTGCGAAATCTGTACAGGCATCTGATCGGATAGGATGCTGGCTCCAGTCGTGACCACGACATCGCCTGAGGAGACGCCCTCGCTGATCGCTGTGTACTTGCCGATGGTACGCTCTACGACAACTACCTGCCGATGGGCGATGCCGTCTCGTACGATGTAGACGCACTGCTCAGCACTGCCTATCTGCTTGACGATGCTCTCTGTGGGGACGACCGTATACTCCTTGTCGCCTAGATTGATCGAGACGCGAGCGTACTGTCCCGGCACCAGCTTGCGCTCAGGATTGGTCGCCTCGACTTCCATCGTAAAGGTGTGAGTCTGTGGATTGATCGTCGGATACTTCAGCGAAATCTTACCGGCAAAAGTCTCGTCAGGTAGGGACTCCGAAGTAATCGTCACCGGCATCCCTTTGGTCATCTGCCCGTAGTAACGCTCCGAGGGATTGACCCGTAGCACCACTGGGTTGATCTGCTCCACAACAAGCAGAGGCATCTGTGGCGACATCATATCGCCCGCATCGTAGTTGCGCGCAGTGACCACCCCTGAGATAGGGCTACGAAGCTGTGTATTCTCCCTTATATTATTGTAGCTCGTCTGAGCCAGTGTGAGGGCTCGCTGCGTTGCCTCCCAGTCCGACTGCGAGATACCGCCTATCTTGTATAGTTCGTCTATACGAGCCAGTGCGCTCTTGCGCTCCTCAAGTTGCAGACGCGCCTGCTCCAGCTGGCTGTGATCCATCTCGGCGAGGAGCTGCCCACGAGAGACCTGCTGCCCCACCTCTACATAGATGCGCTTGATGCGGGAGGCCATCTGCGGAGCTATCTGATTAGTCACCTTAGCCTCGACCGTGCTGGTGTACTCTTGTAGGTCTGGAAGTGTCTGCACTGAGACGGTCGCCACCTCCACATGCTTGATGTCTGTCGAGTCGATCGTGTGCGAAAAGGTCGTCTTGCCCTCCTTGCTCGCCGACTGACAACTGGTAAGAGAGACGAGTGCTAGGCTCAGTGCTATCGGAGCAAGTGTACGTATAGAGAGAAACATAGGATATTTTTTTGACTTAATAGGATATATGGCGTTAGAAGTATCGTGTCATTCGTTTGATAGAGTTGAGACGCTCCTCGTAATCATTGCTTGTGTCGGAGGAGAGCGGCGTCTCGGGGGCAATGAGTTGCTCTATCTCTACCCCCGCTATGAGGTAGTCGTAGAGCGCTTGTGTCTGGTTAAGACGAGCTTGTAGTAGTGCCAGCTCGGCATCGTTCACCTCTAGGAGCGTACCCATGCCCTTGTCGTACATACGCTGTGCGATGGTGTAGCCCCGCTCGGCTGTCGCCTGTATCTGTGTCGCTGTGCTGTACTGCTCCTGCGCCTTACGTGCTTTGTCTCGCTGGCTCTGCATACCGAGCGTGAGTGACCGCTCAGCATCTTGTCGCTGGAGCTTCAGGAGCAAAGCGCGCCCCTTAGCTTGTCGCGTCGTGTAGTAGTTCTTCAGCCCTGTGAAGAGTGGAAATTGAAACTGTAGGCTCACGACGGAGAAGGGAACCCACAGACGACTCTTAGAGAGGTCAAAGTCGTTTGACGAGAAGTTGTAATTGTAGTTTGCACCCAACGAAATCGAAGGCACCCAGCTCAGCTTGGAGAGCTTGATACTCTCGTCCGCTATCTGCTGCTGTAGCTCTAGTGCTCGCAAGGTTGGATTGGTCGTAAGCCATAGCGAGTCGGTCGTTGGCACCTGCGCTATGAGTCTCTGGCTCTCGGCTTGGTAATCCTCGAGGTGCCCCACCAGTCGCAGACCTGTGTGAGGGTCTAGTCCTAGGAGTACCGCCAACTGCATATAGGCTAGGTCAACGCCCTGCTCCGCCTGCAGTACTGAGGGCTTGATATTGGCGTACTGTACCTCAGCGCGCATCTTGTCGTACTCAGCCACGAGCCCCGCTTCGTACCGCTGCGTGACGCGCTCGAGGTTCAGCTCCGCATTGCGCATGCTTTGCTGCAATGTCTCACAAGACTCCTGTGCGAGGAGCACCGTGTAGAAGGCTTTCTTGATCTGCCCGACCAACTCCTGACGAGACTGCGAGGCCTGCTGTAGTGCTAGGTCAACCTGCGTGCGATTGATCTGCAGTGCCTTCCAGAGCGTCGCATTGACGAGTGGCATACCAGCCTGTAGACCTACCTGTATATTGTGTGTACGTCCCACCTCGATACCATCTTCCATACCTGGCATAGCGCCCATACCGGGCATGCCGTCGAAGTAGATGCGCTGCTTCTTGAGCGTGTAGCCGTAGTTGCCCGAGAGTGACAGCTGCGGGTAGAGAGCGCTCTGCGCCTCCCGCTCGGCATACATTTGGTTGACCAGAGCCACGTCCTTGCCCAGAACCATCGGGCTCTGCTCCAGCCCGATAGCGATGCTCTCGTCTAGTGTCAGCACGAGCGTATCTGGTTGCTGCGCCGAGAGCGGCAGCGTAAGCAAGAATAAGTATGGTAGCATCACATAGCGCCACCCAGAGATGAGATGTATCTGTTGTCTCATATATAATAAGGTGTATAGCGACCCCCCTTCAGAGCTAGAACGCCCGAGTCGGGTCCTTCAAGAATACCAACTTAGAGGCGAATAGGACTTTTTCGTTTAATCCAGCAACGACCTTTCGATGCTTCCGTATGAAACGCCAACCTCCACTAGGAGACTTCAGTCTGCTTCCGACCAATAAACATACTTGAGACGAGGAAGTATTTGCTTTGTCAAAAAATTGTCGTACCTTTGTAGTCGCAATCAACCAAGCAATGGTTCGTTGGCCGAGTGGTTAGGCAACGGTCTGCAAAACCGTGTACGGCGGTTCAAATCCGCCACGAACCTCCATCAATGAAGATGATTTCATTTCTTTGTAAAAGGTCCCTCTGCAAGTGATTTGTGGAGGGATTTCTTTTTTCATGAGGTTAGGATCAGAAGCTTACGCGCACGCTCTCCCATAGTCGTAGCGAGCAGATAGTAGACATCGCTCTCATCGGTCTTGAGCGTCTGCTTGAGCTGCTGAGCAGTCAGAGGGAAGTGCCGAGACATGATGGTCAGTGCTGGATAGCGCTGGCGGAGAGCCTGTAGCTCCTTACCTCTCAGGGTCGACTTGCTGTAGTCGATCTCCTCTATGAGCTTATAACTCTTGTAGAGCGGACTAGGAGAGGCCTTTGCTGAGGTGTAGATGTGACTATTGGGACCGAGTAAGGTGAGCGACTGCTCCTCAGCGATGAGGTGAAAGGCACCGCTCTTCATCAGGAGTGGCTGTGGAATGTGTATATACTCCTCGACCTTAGTCGCATAAGCTGTACGAACTGACGACAACCTGTGGTACGGGAAGCTCCAACGGCTCACCTGCCCCAGGCGATCCACGACAGCTAGATAAATCTCTGGATCAGTCTCTTGTCGCTGCATAGAGATAGCGACCAGTAGCTCCTTGACCTCATCCTGCACCTGTACTATATGTACGGCACAGACCTGCGGGAGCTGCTCTAATATCCACTGTATATCTAGCATCGGCGACAACTTGAGGAGCAGTCGTCCCTGATAGCCCAGCTCCTGTAGCCGACTCATAATCTGTAGCGGTGATGGACTATACTCATCCATACTAATGAGACGGCGATTAGGGTCCTCCATATCTCGGCGAGCCGGATCTGCATAGACGAGTGTGATCCCCTCAAGTGTAGCACACTCCATCGCTGCCAGTGCGTCCCCGCAGTGTACCATGACAGGACCCTGTGGCAAAATCTTGTGCAGATTATAGGTCAAGGCATCTGCCATCGTCTGGTCTATCTCGTAGATGACGCTCAGCTCTGACACAGAGGCCATCGCTAGTGCGTCGATGCCTAGGCCACCAGTCATGTCTAGAATATGCTCTTGAGGTGCTATCAATTGCTGCTTGTAGCGGGCTGTCAGTTCGCTACTACTCTGCTCGAAGTTGACTCGATGTGGTATATACCCGCCGCTCTCGGCAAAGCGTGGCATCTTACGCTGCATCTTAGGCAGCAGAGCGACCTGTAGCGCGATCTGTCGCTTGATCTCAGGCTCCAGCTCACTCCGCTCGAAGAGTATCCTATCAGGCGATCTATCAGCCCACTGCCTACTCAGAGCCACTACTTGCTCCATCTGTTGTTGTGATAGCATATTGACTTGATGGTCTTATGGCGCAAAGTTAAGACAACGCCCCCTTACGAGCAAAATGCCTCCGCCCTGACTGGGGAAATTCAGTGCCGGCAAGCTACAATAATTTAGAGCCAACTACATGTCTTACCCTGAAAAAAGTTGACTCGTAAGTAACCTAACTATGAGTACAATGAAACAGACAAAAGACAGTCAGTCGAATCCCGCACAAGGATCAAAAAATCGCCCGACCAAGGGACATGCCACAACGGCCGAACGGCTTGAGGCACTCAAGCGCTACTACGTAAATGGCTACTCTGTCAAGCTTCTAGCGAGCCAGTATCAGGTAACATCATGTACGATTCGCAATTGGATTCGTATCTTTGAGCAAGAAAACCCTGAAGTGGCTAAAGCTATGAACAAAAAGAGAATACCCCCACGATGCACCCCCTCTGAGGAACTCAGCAAGGACGACTATGTCGCTCTGAAAGCACGTATCATGGAGCTCGAAAAAGCTCTTGACCAAGCCTGCTTAGAGCGAGATGTCTTCAAGACCTGCTTGGAGGTGTACAGCATCGATGAGCAAAAAAAAAATGGCCACTAGTTGTGACAGCCGTGAAAGATCAATATGAACATCCAATCAAGCAGGTCTGCAAGGCACTGAACAAGAGTCCACAAGCCTATTACAAGTACCTCAAGTCCGACACGCCCTTGAGAGAATCTGAGCTTGAGTTTATAGTGATAAGCTATATTGTGGAAGCACGTAAAAGCAATCCAGGTATTGGAGGCGTATCGCTTTGGATGCAGTATTGCAGGGAGTGGGGAGCCCGCTATCCCGTTGGCAGAGATAAGTTTGTGAGCTACATACGCAAGCACAAGCTCTACGTCCGCATACCGAGGCGCTACAAAGCTCCCCGCACCACGGACTCCAGCCACGACCAGCCCACCTACCCCAACCTCGTTCGGGACCTTATCCCCGATGGTCCAAATCAGGTG
>ENA-OOZG01000653-OOZG01000653.1-human-gut-metagenome-genome-assembly--contig:-NODE-653-length-28194-cov-10.012616_pt1 | contig 28194 bp, 20 predicted proteins | sample MGYA00241706_ERZ501384 | MGnify/ENA primary metagenome ERZ501384 (study PRJEB25962, sample SAMEA2042742) | human gut metagenome | biome: human gut; feature: human-associated habitat; material: faeces...
GTGAAGCGACCTGTCATAAGACTGGATATGAGTCGTGCGGGCGCAGAGCCGGAAACATTGCGCTCTTATCTCAATAATATATTCAGACAATACGAAGGAGAATATTCATTGGTTCCTGACCCTGCAGATAGTCTTGCCGACCGCTTCAATGCAATAATCGTGGGGGCATATAAGCAAACCGGACAGCAGGTTGCCATCCTCATCGATGAATACGACTCACCATTGCAGCATTCCTGGAAGACTCCTTATCACGAAGCATGTACCGCTATCTATAGGGAGGTGTTTGCCATTCTCAAAGCAGACGACAAATACGAAAAGTTTGTCTTCATCACCGGCATCACCAAGTTTACGCAGATATCTCTCTTCTCAGTGCTCAACAATCTGAGCAACATCAGTTTCGAGCCGGAATATGCGGCTCTCTGCGGTATCACCAAGGAAGAAGTTTTGCGTGATTTCAAGCCGGAAATCAACAAATTGGCAGCATGTAAAGGGTGGACATTCGATGAAGCTGCAATGCATCTGTCTTCTTATTATGGTGGCTATCACTTCAGTAGTAGAAACAAGGTTGATGTATTCAAACCTTTCTGTCTTATCAATGCATTGGCAGATTCTGATTTGAAGAACTATTGGTTTTCATCCGGGACATCGCCACTACTCTCTAAGTTTGAAGATGATATTAAAAAGAGGTTGAAAGATTTCGAGTATTGTCCGATAATTAGCAATACTCTGGAGACTTCTGATGTGACTGATGGTGGAGCAGAACTTGTCCTCTACCAGACAGGTTATCTCACGATTAAGGATTATATGATGGGAATCTATATTCTAGGATTCCCTAATTCTGAGGTAAAAAAATCACTTTATGAGACGATATTGCCAGCACTTACTTCAGAAGCTGAGCAATAACGGCGGTGTGGATGCTGCCAGGGAGCAGATAAAAGCCAAGCAGTATGCCGAGCCATTCAAGGCTGATAAGCGAAAAGTAATCGCCCTTGCCATAGAACTGGATGATAAGGGAAAAGGATTGGTAGATTGGAAAGAAGTATAAGGAAGAAAGCGGAAAAAGCCCCCGAAGCGTAATAGCTCCGGGGGCTTTTTATTTTGCCCCAGGCATCAGATGTGATGCCTGGGGGTACGATAGAGAATCAGGGGCTAGTCTGCCCAAATTCCCTTATTTGTATCCCAGAAATCCTTCACATTTTCATTGCTGTAATCCTCTTCTGACGCCTTCGGGATAACAGAGCCGGCGAGGATGGCTGTGGTTTCCATTTCCATGATGCTAACCACTGGCTTGATATATTTTTTCTTTTTCATATCTATTTTTATTACTATTTTTTATTACTTGATGATAACCTTCATGGTCTTGCCACCACGCTTCACGATGTTTATGCCCTTCTGCAAATTCTGTAGGCGACGGCCCTGGAGGTCGTAGTATTCTGCCTTGCTATCTGCTGTAGACTCCAACTGCTCGATGGCAGTGGTGCTGCCGCCGACGCTGATGCTGAACATTCTGGCACCTGCTGCAGGAGCAGATGAGTTATCTGCCATGTAAGCACGGAAAGGCTTGCTGCCCACAGACTTTGTTGCTGTTTCACCCAACAGCTTGGCAGGGTTCATCAGCTTGGAGCCCTTCACGATGTAGCAGTTGTTATCAGTATCCTTGCTGAACTCCTTCTGGGTATAGAGTCCCTGGAGCTGATAGTTGCCATTAGCGGTTTCTGCAGTCTGAACATCTTTTGCAATCTCCTTGTCGGCTACAGTGAAGTTGAGCTTTGTTGCTCCATCCTTCATCTTGATGATAACAGGAGTACCAGCAGCGATGCTTCCCTCAATCTCTTCGAGTTCTACGGTTTCTGTAACATCATCAGCTGAAAGGAGTTTGAAGGCACGGAAGTTCTTGTCGGCGAGCGACACCTCGAATGGCAGGCAGAGCGTAGCCCAAGTGGTGCCTTCCTTCATTGTGCGGTTGTAAGATGCAGCCTTGGCTGCGAATGGCTCGTAAGCCACGAAATCCTTATCGTCGTCAAGTACGAGATTATCCGTAGCAAGAGTTTCTCCCGTTGCTCCTATCTTCTCATCGCCATTCTTGCCTACCAGCTTGGTGAAATAGCCAGTCTTGTAGTTGGCGTATTTGTAATTCTCTTTGTCTGTGTTCTTGTTATACTCTATAAAACCTTTGAGTTTTATACAATTAAAGAACATATTAGAACCTGTTTCTACGTTGGTCGTTACAAACTCATCGCTGGCGTAGATGGTTGTGAGAGCGGAGCACTCATTGAACATCTGACTCATATCCGTCACTTCCGCTGTGTTGAACTTTGTGAGGTTGAGCGAGGTTAGACCTGAGCATTTTTTGAACATAAAGCACATATCCATCACTTTCGCTGTGTTAAAGTTAGTGAGGTCGAGCGAGGTGAGAGCGGAGCATTCATAGAACATATAGGCCATAGAAATCACATTTCCGGTGTCGAAATTAGTAACATCAAGAGATTTGAGACCAGAGCAGTTCATGAACATAGAGTACATATTCCTCACTTTCGCTGTATTGAACTTAGTGACGTCGAGCGAGGTGAGACCTGAGCAGTTATTGAACATATAGAACATATTCGTCACATTTCTGGTGTCGAAATTAGTAACATCTAGAGATTTGAGACTAGAGCAGTCTGAGAACATAGACATAAGAGTCGTCACATTCGCTGTATTGAACTTAGTGACGTCGAGCGAGGTGAGAGTAGAGCAATTCGCAAACATGAGTTCCATATTCGTCACCTTCTCGGTATTAAGATTCTCGATGCCTTCTATATTGGCCAGATTTTTGCATTCATAGAACCAGTAATAACAGCTTGTTGGTCTTGCATTGGCAAACGAAGCATCGAAGACCACCTTCTTGATTTCATTTTTATGCGTACGCCACCCTGGATCAGTAATCCCCACATTTAGGTCATAAGCTCCTTCGGGCTTGACTCCCTTGTAACGGAATGTAAGAGTTCCAGTAGCATTGTCAAACTCGGCATACCCACATCCAGGAGTAAAGTAACCATCCGTGCCGCAGTTGGCATAGTTGTGGTCAGTCTTGCTGGCAACATACTCTAATGTTGTGCCTTTGAGCGAGGTGCAATCATAGAACATATTATAACTATATTCAACCTTGTCCGTAACAAAATTATCGCTGGCGTAGATGGTTGTGAGAGCGGAGCAGCTATAGAACATATTGTTCATACCCGTCACATTCGCGGTATTGAAATAAGTAACATCTAGCGAGGTGAGAGATGAGCAGCATTCGAACATACTGTTCATATTCGTCACCTTCGCGGTATTGAAATGAGTAACATCTAGCGAGGTGAGAGATGAGCAGTTAAAGAACATGTAGCTCATATTCGTCACCTTCTCTGTATTCAGATATTCCAGACCTGTAATTGTTTTCAGTTTTGTGAGATTCGCAAAGAATTTGTACAACGATGTAGGAGTGTATGTGCTAAAGCTCTTATCGAAAACAATGTGCACAATTGTGCCATTCCCTAAATTCTTATTGATAGTAGCCACCTGCTGTCTATCTTCCACCCAAGCACTATTTTCAGGAAGGGTTTCACCCACATTTTTCTTGAAAGTCAAAGTTTGGGTGGAGGATTCATACGTTGCTATATACTTAGAACTGGAAGCTGCCTTCTGCGCCACCATGCCGGCTGGCAGAAGCAACAACATGAGCAACATCAATGGGAACAGAGCGAATCTACGGATTATCGCCCCCCCATTGTTCATACGGCCGGCTTGCGACCCATGGGATTGATTTGTAAATCTTTTCATCATTAATAAATATGTTTTGTTATTATTTTTTATCAAAAAATTACTGAATACTGATTGCCATCAGACTGACTACCAGACATACGAACGTGATAAACACTACGCCGAGAATGAGGCAGATATAAAAACGCCCTCTCCTGATGAAATCACCCAAGCTGAAATGACACATCGGGTAATCATCAAGATAGGTCCTATATTCCCTCACCATGACATTAATCATGATGCCAACATAAATGAGAAGAAACAGAGCTACTATCAGGATAGCCTGTTCTTCTTTGGCTAATGATTCTATTATACTTTTCATGGTGCAAAGATAGTGTTTTTCTTTGAAACAAGGTGTCGCATTCCCCCACATAGGTGTCGCATTCCTACAAAAAAGGTGTCTCATTCGTGGGGAATGCGACACCTAATACATACTTTTTAACAGTTTCTTTCTCTCCAAGCCGTAGGAGAGCAGCCTTCTTTCTCTTTGAACATACGGTAGAGATGGGTACGGGAAGAGAAGCCACACTCGGCAGAAATGATGTCATTACCGAAGTCGGGGTTATCCAACATCATCTTCTTGGCAGCCTCAAAACGCACCTCGGCAAGCCAGGGGCGGAAGGTGGTATTGAGACAGGATGAGAGGTAGCGCGACAACTCGTATCTGCTGATATTCAACGAACGTGACAGGGTAATCATATTCAGCGACGTATCCCTATAACCCTTGGTAGCACACCATTCATCCAACTTCTCACGGACGATCTTCTGCCGTCTTTTTGAACGCTGTGATTGTAAAGTTTCTTTCTTATCATCAAGTTCTTCATCCTGCAGTTCTAAACAGGCATTGTCTTCCACACATTCCATGGCAGCCTCCTCTTCTTCCTCCTTATCCAAGAGTTCTTCGGTAGGCATGTAATTATAGCCCAAAGCCATGAAACTGAGCGTGAAGAAAAAGACAGCAAGCAGTCCCAGAGGTCCGATTACATATAGAGATTTGGTGGAAAGGACTGCAAAAGGCAGGGCTACTGCAGGGAAAAAGACCATGAATACACTGGCTCGCGCATATCTCACGTAAGGCAGGATATCATAACCAGCCATCACCTCAAGCATCCTCCTGCGCTTTCTGATTTCCACTATTATCATATAGATGCAATAGGCTACGCTGAAGGCGAACAGGGCTATCATCACATAAATCCAGCTACCGATATGGAAGTTTCCGCTCTGGATAAAGCCGATGCAGAAGGCAGCCAATATGGCGGCATAAATGCTGGCGCAAACGATGCTCATCTTCCGGCGGTTGGCATGCGTTGCCTCGATATTGTAAATGCCAATAGAGATGAGCGAGAAGCAAGGGGGATAGACCAGAATGTTGAAAACGGCTCCCACAGCAGCGTTTTGAGCCCGGAAGCCCAGAAGCATCTGCATGAGAAATTGTATGGCCAATCCTACCATGGCTCCGATAATCAGCCATCGTGACACTTCATATCGCCGGTTCATCCACTTCATGTGCAGTCGGGTAATACCCAGGATGAGGATATTGACGAGCATAAATAGGAAACAGGCGAACTGCAATAAATATAATGTATCCATTTCGTTCTTATTTTTGTATCTGGCATCTGCCAAGATTACTGTTTTATCGTCTTAATATGCATGCAAAAGTACAAATTTTATTTTGAAATGAGGGGAGAAAAAGGAAAAAAGTGATTTTTAAAAAGAAAAAAAATGGTTTTATTTATCGGGAACAGCTGACGAGTGAAACAAGAACAGCAGACTGGAGAAACTAGAACAGCAGACTAGCGATAGGAAGAACAATGGGCTGTCTGAGCCAAACAGCGAACGAAAACCGGTTTGCCAGGTTTTTAAATAACCGAAATATCACACCGGTTCCGGCTGATATCAGAAAAGAAGAAGAAAAATTGATTTTACTCTTCACTCTTCACCCAATCGCTGGGAATGCCTTTATATAAAGGGGATTCGAGAGGTGAAGAGTGGGTGAAGAGAGGTGAAGAGTTACAAAAAACTCTTCACCCTCCGCAACGCCTTTATATAAAGGGGATTCGAGCTATCGGGTGAAGAGTGAAGAGTTTTTGGCTATTCCATTGCCTCATATCCTTTATTCTGTACCAACTTACCATTGAAGGCAAGGCTCCGCTGAGGTATCGGGAAGACGATGGAACAGGACGAGAGAGCAGACTGAACAGAACGGCGAAGATGCGAGGACTTGAGGAACTTGCCGAAACGGATAAGATCCTGACGGTGACAGATTTCGCCCGCCAGCACAACCTGACGGTCTTCCAGAATATTGGCAAGCGAAGACTTGCGCGCAGGCAAACCGGCATGCGCACGAACCATATTATACTCTGACCTGCCATCCCCATCGTTACGCTCCATCGCCTCAGCCTTCATCAGCAAAACATCGGTATAGCGGAAACGGAACAGAGGTTTGGCTGGCCGTGAATGCTGAACAGAATCAGCCTCATCCATCAACAGCGCATCTTCCGGCATCTGATAACGCACAGAACTGTTGAAGATTTCATCCTCCTCTAAACTGCAGCCCTCATCAGCCAGTCTGTTGCAATAGAAGATGCAGGTTTCCCATGCATTCAATATCTTGCTGCGGTTCTCACTCGCCTTGCCGCCCGTAATGAGCGAGGCGCCATCGGCTGTACGCACCATAAATTCCAGGTCCCTACCCTTCGGACGCTTCCTGTAACCCTGCGCCCAATCGTTGTACATATAGATTTCAGCATTCAGCGCCAGTTTAGCCAGCAGGAAGTTGACCACAGGCTGCGTGATGCGCCCATAATGAGAGCCTTCCTCCAAACTGGACGTCTGAGGAAGATAAGGCAACACCTGCTGCAATTCGCTGAAGATGAAATGGAAGATTTCGCTCCGTTCGCTCTGAGCCGACAGCTTTTCATCGGTAACCGAAGAGCCCGAAGCCGGTTCATAGATGAGTGATTCTGCCGAAGACAGGAGTACCGGAATCCTGCCATACAAATCCATCGCCTCATAATACATCATGGCTCTGATGGCACGCACCTCAGCCTTGAACTGCGCCTTCTGGTTATCGGTAAGCCGTACAGACTGTAAATCAATCATATCCAGCGACTTGTTGCACATGCCGATAGCCCGATAAAGATATTGCCAGGAAGAATAAAGCTGCTCATCATCAGAAGAAAGAGAAAGCACACTGTCCAGACGCTGAATATCGCGGATACCTTCCCCATCTATCGTTCCACCCATAAAATCATATAAAGGAGCTATGGTCGTATCGAATATTTCAGACGCAGAACCATTGCTGCCACCCCCATCGAGCTGATCCTTAGGATGCTCATTCAAGCACGATGAGAATGCCAACAGGGTCAGGAAAGAGATGACCCAAGTGAACAAATGTGAAATATATCGTCTCATAATCCTATCACATGAAGTTTAGGTTTCAAACTGTCAAGACTGCGAATAACAGCAATCCGACTGCAAATATAAGAAAAAAGAATGATAAAAGGATACAAATATAGTAAAAATCTACGTAAATTTTGCGGTTATCAAATTTATTTGTACCTTTGCACCCGGTTAGCAGAGAGCTAACTAAGGGGTGCTACCGCCGGAAAAGAGAAAAAAGCGGATGCTGAGAATATACCCATCGACCTGAACCAGGTAATGCTGGCGTAGGAAAATAAGGCACATTCCCCCCTTATATGATGTTTTTAATTTAAATAAATGAAAAGATTCAACGGGATCGCACTCAGTGTAGCGTTTTGCTCTTTGGCAAGCCAGGCTGCACTGGCACAGACAAAAATCGACACCTTGAAGGTGCAGAATTTGAATGAAGTGATTGTAAAAGGCGTACGTGCCGCAAAGGAAGCTCCATACGCCGTGGCTAACATCAGGAAATCAGAACTCAAACAATTCTCTTGCTCAGGTCAGGAATTGCCATTTCTCCTTTCTCGTACACCGGGCATCCTCGCCTGGAGTGAGAACGGTATCGGCACCGGTACTACCTATATGCGCATTCGTGGCGCTGCCGGAAGCCGCATCAATGTAACACTCGACGGAGTGGCTCTCAACTCACCGGAAGACCAGACCGTTTTCTGGGCTAACATGAACAGTTATTCTTCGCTCCTGGGCAGCATCCAGGTACAGCGCGGCGTAGGCTCTTCTACCAATGGCGACGGTGCCTTCGGTGGAAGCATCTCTATGGCTACAGCTGCTCCTTCGCTCACCCCTACTGCAGAAGTTACCGGTTCTTTCGGTTCTTACAATACCTATCATACAGGCGCCAGCTTCTCTACAGGTCTGCTCGGCAAGCATCTGATTTTTGACGGTGCTTATCACGAGACTGCTACCGACGGTTATGTAGACGGCACAGCAGGCCGCTCAGGTTCTTACTATGGCGGACTGACCTGGCTGGGCGATAACTTCAAGATAAGCTACAAGAACATCGGCAACTTCGAGAAGACCGGTCAGGCTTGGAGCGGTGTGCTGGGCGGAGATTACAACTCTAGCTTCACCCTCCTTGAGGATGGCATCCGCACTTATAAAGATATGTATAAGGCAGGTCTGGATAAGTTTAACGTGCTGACAGGTGATTTGGTTCGCAACGGCAAGGGCGATTATACCATCACTCCTTATACCCTGCGCGACGGAAGCAAATGGGACAAGACTACTGATAACTTCTATCAGAACCACAACATCCTTTCGGCTACCTGGACACCAAGCAGCCACTGGAGCCACAGCCTCTCACTGCATTATACCTATGGCTACGGCTACTACAAGGAGTTTAAGAACAACGCCAAGTTTGCCAAGTTCGGACTCGTTTACAAGGATGCAGAAGGCAACAAGGTTAAGAAGTCTGACTTCATCCGCAAGAAGGGACTCACCCAGCATACCTACGGCATGGTATACAATACCAACTACAAGGATGAGCACTGGGATGTTATCGGCGGATTGAACCTGCAGCAGTTCCGCGGCAACCACTGGGGATACCTTACTTATATCGCCAACCAGGATGCCGAGAAGAAGTTCTTCGGCAGCAACGGAAAGTATAAGTACTATGATTCTGATGCCCACAAGTATGACTACAGCGCCTTCGTCAAGGCAAGCTACCGCTTTGCAGACTACTGGAATGCCTTCGCTGACCTGCAGTATCGCCGTGTAGAATACAAGACCGACGGTATCAACGATAAATTTATCGCCCAGGCAGATGGCAGCTACAAGAACCAGGAGCTGAACATCAACGAGAAGTACAACTTCTTCAACCCTAAGGCAGGTATCAGCTTCAACAAGGATGGCCACAAGGCATACGCATCTGTAGCCTACAGCAACCGCGAGCCAGAGCGCAACAACTTTACCGACAACTTCAACTATCCGTTCCCTAAAGAAGAGAAGCTGCTCGATGTAGAGTTCGGCTATCAGTATCAGGGCGATAACTGGCATGCAGGCGCCAACTTCTACTATATGGATTATGACAACCAGCTGGCTCAGACCGGACAGCTGAGTGACATCGGAGAGGCGCTGACCACCAACATCAAGGATTCTTACCGTATGGGCGTAGAACTGACTGCCGGCTGGGCACCATTGTCATGGTTGTCAGTAGAAGGAAATGCCGCTTTGAGCAAGAACAAGATTAAGGACTTTGATGAGTATGTAAGCAACTGGGAAGATGATACGAAGCCAGGCGTAGTACATTACGACAACTCAACCCTGTCTTATTCTCCATCAGCTATTCTGAACGGATTCATCGATATCCACTATGCCGGTTTCTCTGCTACCTGGCACACCAACTTTGTAAGTCGCCAGTATATTACCAACACAGAAGACCGCGACTTCTCGCTGCCATGCTATTCACAGAGCGACCTGAGCCTAAACTACAGCGCTAAGGTAACCAAGGCACTCGGCATCAAGGAGGTAAGCTTCGGTGTAGACATCAACAATATCTTCAACCGCCACTATGCAGCCAGCGCATTCACCTGGGGCAATGCTACCGGTTACGGATATACATTGGATAAACGATTCAAGCAGATAGCCTACATCCCGATGGCAGATACCACCTGGATGACGCATCTTACATTGAAGTTCTAATCAGAAATCATCATGATGGATTATATTGCATCACATGGTTTAGACATCTTTACCACGGTACTCGGACTGGTTTATATCCTGTTGGAGTACCGTGCCAGTATCTGGCTCTGGCTAGTAGGCATCATCATGCCCGCCCTGGACGTATGGCTCTATTGGAGTCATGGTCTTTACGGCGATGCGGGTATGGCGGTCTACTATACGATAGCCGGTATATATGGTTATGCCGTATGGAAATATGGCAAGAAGCACAACCAGAAGGAGAAAGAAGAACTTCCGATTACCTATATGAAGAAGTCGCTCTATCTCCCTACTCTTCTGTTCTTCCTGGCAGCCTGGGGCATCACCTATTATATACTGATAACTTTCACCAACTCTACGGTTCCTCTGCAAGACAGTTTCACCAATGCCCTGAGCTTTGTGGGTCTCTGGGCGCTGGCACGCAAATATATCGAGCAGTGGTTCTTCTGGATTATCGTAGATGCCGTTTGCTTCTATCTCTATATCGTCAAAGGCATCCCATTCAAGGCAGGACTTTACGGTCTCTACGTCATCATCGCCGTAGCCGGATACTTTAAATGGAAGAAGATGATGAAAAAGAGTTGATAGTTAATAGTTCAGATATTATAGACGGAAAAAGGAAGCCAAGGCAAAAACAAACTTGCCAGGCTTCCTTTATTTCATTTATATAAACAAGAACCACTATACCAAGGTTCCGCGCTTAAACTTATCCTATCAGTGAAAAGCACATCCTTTATGCCCTTTTCACCTTTAATCCGTTTTCGATACTAACCAGTTCATCGCTGAATCCAGCATCAATTTTCAGCCTTTCTTCCACTTTTGTACAACTGTGGATAACTGTGCTATGATCACGATTACCAACAAGTTTGCCGATTCTCGAAGCAGGCATTTTGGTATATTTCTGTGCCAGATACATCGTTACCTGTCTTGCCACTACATAATCACGCTTACGGCTCTTGCTGTTCACGGCAGTAACCGTTACATTATAATGATGGCAAACCGTTTCTACGATGTCATCGATGGTGAGCGGCTTATCATCCACCTTCACCGCACGCTTGATGACGCGCTCGGCAAGACGGATATCAATGCTGCTGTTATAAACGATGCTGTAAGCCAGAAGACCATTGATGGCTCCCTGCAAATCGCGCACACTTCCGTTACAGGTCTGGGCGATGAAAGAGATGACATCTACCGGAATCTTCAAACCGTCACGACGGATCTTATTGCTCAGGATATCCACACACAACTGGATATTCGGCTTCTCCAACTCGCAGACCAGACCGCAAGAGAAACGGGTGAGCAGACGGTCTGGCATATCCTTCAACTCTACCGGAGGACGGTCGCACGCCAGGATAATACGCTTTCCGTTGCGGAAAAGGTGGTTGAAGATATGGAAGAAGGTATTCAGCGTCTTCGCCTTACCAGCCCACTCCTGGATATCATCCACAATCAGCATATCGATAGACTGATAGAAGTTGATGAAATCATTGCTCGCATTATGGAGCACGGCATCAGTATACTGGGTCTGGAAAAGACGGGCACTCACATAGAGCACACGCTTCTGAGGATACATCTGCTTCGCTTTCAGGCCGATGGCATTCACCAGATGCGTCTTACCGCTACCCGAAGGTCCGTAAATGAACATTGGGTTAAACTGGGTGGTATTGGGATGCTCGGCAATAGACAATCCTACGGAACGAGGCAGCTTATTGCTGTCACCCTCCATATAATTGTTGAAAGTAAGCTTCGGGTCTAACTGTGTATCAATGTCTTCCTGCTGCTGGGGAGCGGCAGGCTGGGCAGCCGTCTGCTGGGCACGCTCACGAGTTTGCTTTGCCATATCAGCATCGTCTGGATCTGCCTCTATATCTTGAGAAAGCTTATGCTCCTTATCGGTTACAACACGATAAGTGAGACGGATTCCTTCACCAAAATTACGATGCAGCACCTTACTTAACAAGTCAACAAAGTTCTGTTCCAAGTACTCGTATACGAACGGACTCGGAACCTGCACCAACAAAGTCTTTGTCGACGGCTTGTACGATTCAAAGACGATTGGCTTGAACCATGTGTTATATTGCTGCTCTGTTACACTGTCCTTTATGAGCAAAAGACTGTTGTCCCAGAGGGCTTTTGGACTTGCTAACATTGATTACTTATATTATTAATACTTTAATTCACAAATGACGGGACGCACCGAAAGATGCGAAATCACGTGCAAAGTTACAAAAAAAATAGGAGAAATGCAAATCCCCTTATTTAAAACATTTTAATAGATAGTCTTTAAATTACTGAATACCAAATACTTGTCTAAAATACAAATATAGCAAACTGAAATTCAGTGAAACAATAATGTAACGTCCCCGAAACGGCTAACAAACAAACAGTTTGCGAGTCATTTCGGGGCGTGAAACATACCGAATCTTATTTAGACTAAATTTATTTAGCTCGGACTCTTTTTACTTGTCTTTTCTGCCGAAAACAGAGAAATGGACATAGCGTTTCGGATGTGCCTTCAAGTCGATAACCAGAGAGTCGGCATGACCCATGGTTGACGTCAGATTGTCGTACAGCTTGGTATCGTTCATCAGCAATCCGAGGCTTCCCTGGTTGCTGTTCAGCTTCTCAGTAAACTGATGAGCACTCTCCAAAGTCTGGTTCACCTTGTTCAAAGTGCCCTGCACATCAAGACTGGCCAGATTAGCTGTGAGGCGGTTGGTATTATCCAGCACGCCATTTGCCTTTCCTATCATACCCGGAACCTGCTTGTTGAGACCTGCCATCAGCGTATTCAGTTCACGTGTAGAAACGGTGAGGTTGCTTGTGATGGTTTCCACATTATGCAGCGAAGCAGCCAGAGCCGGGTCAGCCAGCAGCGCATTCACACTGGTAAGGATAGAATCCAACTTAGGCAACATCTTTTCCACTACCGGAACCAGGTTGGCAGCCTTATCCATCATGCCTCCGTTTACAGCACCCGGAATGATACCACCCGGTTCTACTCTTTCGCGCGGATTGTTTGCCAGAAGCAGATTCACCTGCAGGTTACCCATCAGGTCTTTTACTATTTCGGCTTTACTGCCCTGCGGGATTCTCAAATCCTTGTTAATATCCACCTTTACTTTGATAGGACCATTCTCCTTGTAATCATATTCCAAACCATCCACGGTACCTACCTTATAACCATCCGCATAAATAGGCGTAGAGGCACCCAGTCCCTGGATGTCATCAAACGTTATAAAATAGGTATTGTTGGTAGAGAACAGATTCATGCCTTTCAGAAAATTGATTCCGAAATACATAATCAAAATACCGACAATAGCTACAAGAGCTATCTTGATTTCTTTTGTTAGCTTCATATTTATCTCTTTATATATTCGTGCTTATATCTTATCCTTACTCAGGTCAATCAGCGGTTTCTGTTCTGTTTGAACTCACGTATAGCCTGATTCACATCATATTTCTTTCCATTCTTGAAAGCTATGATGAAAGCTTCCGGGAACTTCTCGGCAAGCGTCTTGCGCAAGCGGAAAATCTCATTATAGTTGGTAGAAGCTCCCATCGTATATTTCACCATATTGCCTTCCTGATAACTGTCATAACCGGTTTCGCCCTTAAAATGGGCATCGCCCTTGCGGAGCATGCGGTTGCTGACAAATATCTGAAGCTTGAAGACAGGCGCATCGGCTACATTGGCTTTATGCTGTGCCGGCTTGTTCTGAGCTACAGTTCTGTTCTGCTGGTTCTGTCTGTTCTGCTGCGTCTGTCTGCTCTGCTGAGCCGGCTTATCCTGCTGGTTCTGTCTTCTGTTCTGCTGAACCGTTTTAGCCTTTGTTGCTCTGGTTTCCACCTGCTTCACCATTCTTCTCGGCGCAGTATCCGCCTCCTCAGCACGGCGCTCGTCCTTCTCCTGCTTCGTATCAGAAACTATCTTGGCAACCGGCACCGATTCTGTATCCGCAGCTCGATAAGGAACCGAGATGGATTTATCGTATTTATTGCGATATTGCGCAAAACCTTCGTAGATGCCTCGGGCGATATCATCCACCCTGCTGGCATCGTTGAGCAGTCTTTCTTCATCGGCAGTAGTGATGAAACCGAGCTCTATCAGACAGCTAGGCATCGAGGTTTCTCTGAGAACCAGGAATCCAGCCTGATGCACACCCTTATCCGGACGGTTGGCACCGGAACATACCTTTCGCTGGATATTGCGCGCCAGTTCTACGCTTCTCTCCATATTCTTACCCTGTATAAACTCGAAGATGATGTAACTCTCAGAAGATCGCGGGTTGAAACCCTGATAGGTCTGCTGATAGCCCTTCTCCATCGAGATAACGGAGTTCTCTCGCATAGCCACATCGAGATTATCCTTGGCACGGTGCATACCGAGCGTATAGGTTTCAAAACCGCGGGCTATCTTACCGGCTGGCAGCGCATTGGTATGTACCGAGATAAACAGGTCGGCATTGGCGCGGTTAGCAATGTTGGCACGCTCTTTCAGAGGAATAAAGACATCCGTCTTGCGGGTATAGATGACTCTCACATCCGGCATATTGCGCTCAACATATTTGCCAAACTGCAATGCCACAGAGAGATTGATATTCTTTTCTTTGGAAATAGCACCAAGTGCACCCGCATCATGACCGCCATGACCTGGGTCGATAACGAGCGTGAAACGGCGGTTGGCGCCTGTCGCTGTCAGCACCAACATACACAATAGGGTCAATATGAGTGTTATTTTCTTCAACATATCTTTCTGATGATTTTGCAAAATTACTACTTTTGTATCAGAAAACCTAAATCTACTATAAAGTTTTATCATTTGTTAATACAACTTCTACCCCTGCGCCGTCACAATCTGCTCCAAAAGGAGGATTAACTTTGGTAATGGCGAGTTGTATTTTCTGAATAGTCGGATATTCTGCAAAGAGTCGCTTTCCTATTCTTCCGGCTACATGTTCCAGCAGTTTGCTAGGTATCTCCATCTCCTGTTTCACGAGTTCATAGAGTTCTGCATAGTTGAGGGTTCCAGCCAGTTCATCGGTTTCCATGGCTCTGGAGAAATCATAGCACACATCCAGATTCACCACATAATCGTTGCCCACCCGGGTTTCCTGTGGCAGAACGCCGTGATATGCATGGAAACGGACATTCTTCAAGTATATCTTACTACGGAAAAGCATGGTTTATATCAGTTTCTATCTTGGGGATTAGGATTCGGAATCGCTATCATCGTAAAGTTTCATCAGGCTACCATCCTTCAGATATCTCTTTAGGGCTGTCACAACACCTTTCTTCCAGGTATTGATGTTATCTGAAGTAAGCTGGAGCTGATAAACGAGTTTGATGACATGTTCGATAGGCATACGGTAGCGCAGCACACCGGAAATCAGCTTGGCATAGTTCCAGTATTCAGGATTAAACTTCTCGCTCAATCCCTCAACCGTAATCTTATAGCCTCGCTTGTTCACAAACTGGAAGTCGTATCGCTTCAATCCTCCATCCAGAATGGTCTTCACGATCTTACCTTTGCTTACAGATTTAGGCAGCATGATACCCTCGTCCTCATCCTGTAAACCCGTGAAGATTTCGTATGGATGACCATCGAGCAGTCCTACCAGAGCCACCCATTTCTCCTTATTATTCTGGAATCGCACCACATCGCATTCCAGTTCTCGAGGTCGCACCTCCATCACTTCAGGAGAGAAAACAGGAAGATGAGTTTCCTCTGAAACAACATTGGCTATCTGATCATAGAGTTTATTCCAATCAGACTGTTCCACATGATAATTCTGATGAAGTGTTGCCAGATTAGCATTCAATTCATCTATAAGAGCCTTGGAAGCCTCTTCAAAAGTCATATTTTCAGTATATTTCATATCAAACGTTTCATATTTAGGTGCAAAATTAAACTTTTATTTCTAAAATCTGAAACGTTTTGCCATATATTTCACTAAAAAAGCGAAAGAAAGACAACTTTTTGGGAAACTTTCACTAACTTTGCAGCAAAATAGGGTTCTGAAATGGAACAGAACTCCTATATATATAATAAGGTATAATGATAAAATAAAAAAGATATGGAATCGATTAAGAACAGAACAAGCATCAGAAAATATGCAGAGAAGGAAGTATCTGAAGAACTTCTGAACCGCCTTTTGGAAGAGGCAGAGCGCACCCCGACAATGGGAAACCTGCAGCTTTACAGCGTTGTGGTAACAAGAAGTGAAGAAGGAAAGAAGGCGCTGGCGCCAGCCCACTTCAACCAGCCGATGGTAACAGAAGCCCCTGTCGTCCTCACCATCTGTGCCGATTATCGCCGCACAACCCTCTGGGCAGAGAACCGCAAGGGAACCCCGGGCTATGACAACATTCTCTCTTTTATGAATGCAGCTACCGATGCCCTTCTTTTCACCCAGACCTTCACGAACCTAGCAGAAGAAGCCGGTTTGGGTACCTGTTTCCTGGGAACTACGGTTTATATGCCAAAGATGATCATCGACACCCTGAAGCTCCCTAAGCTCGTAATGCCAGTAGCCACATTGACCATCGGCTGGCCTGCAGAACATCCAGCCCTGAGCGACCGTCTCCCTCTCCGCAGCATCATCCACCACGAGCATTTCGAGGATTACACCCCTGAAAAGATTGACGACTTCTATGCAGAGAAGGAAGCTCTTGAAGAAAACAAGGAGTTCGTTCGCATCAACAACGTAGAGACCCTAGCCCAGGTTTTTACCGACATCCGATACACAAAGAAGGATTGCGAGGCGATGAGCGTTGGTTTTATCGAAGCCCTCAAACAGCAAGGATTTATTTAAAGGTAAAAAAGTAAAAAGGTAAAAAGGGCACCTCGCTGGTTAACATTCCGCTAGGCTTTTTTACCTTTTTACCTTTTTACTTTTTTACCTTTTTACCTTTTCATTATTCTACAACGATTGGCTTGTACTTAGGAACCAATGCCTTCATGATGCACCAGCCTACGAGGTAAGCAACACTACAGATGCAGAATACAATCATATAAGCACCTGGCTTGCCATCGAAGCCCATGAAGCTGAAGGCTGAACCCTGACCATCTGCATAGGTGAAGAGCATACCGGAACCCTTGTTAATCAGGAAGGAACCGATACCACCTGCCATTGCACCAATACCGGTGATAGTAGCTACAGTTGACTTAGGGAACATATCACCGATGGTAGAATAGAGGTTAGCTGACCATGCCTGATGACCTGCACCGAGCAAACCGATGATGATAGCTGGCCACCATGCACTGTACTCACCCATAGGCTGGGCAATCAGACCAAGCAATGGGAAGCAAGCGAAAATCAACATCGCACGCATTCTACCGATATATGGATTCATACCCTTCTTGTCAACAAAGTAGGTTGGCAAGTAACCACCACCAATACTCAATACGGTTACAATAGCATAAAGAGTGAAGATGAGGGCGATACCCATACCTGAATCTGAAGAATAACCATACTGGTCAGAGAAATAAGCAGGTGCCCAGAAGAGGAAGAACCACCAAACACCATCAGTCATCAACTTACCTACGATGAATGACCAGGTCTGACGGTAGCTGAAGCACTTCAGGAAGCCGATAGTTTTCTCCTCAGCGGCAGTTTCTGTCTCTTTCTCAGCCTCAACCTTATCGAGGTTTTCATCCTGCTCAATATAAGTAAGCTCAGCCTTGTTTACATGCTTGCTCTTAGATGGTTTGTCATAGAGCCATACCCAGAGGCCCATCCATATATAACCGAGCACACCGATGATGATGAAAGCCCACTCCCATCCCATGCTGCGAGCTAACAATGGAATGGTAGCTGGAGCTGCCAAAGCACCTACTGAAGCACCACTGTTGAAGATAGCGGTAGAGAAAGCACGGTCTTTCTTAGGGAAATACTCTGCTGTTACCTTGATGGCTGCAGGGAAGTTACCAGCCTCACCCACAGCAAGAATCAAGCGGCAAGAGAGGAACAGCCATACACTGATTGTAGCGATCGCTACAGCTGCATCACTACCAGCCTGTACCATGCGGAGTGCCTCGATAGAATCATAACCTTCCATCTGCATAGCTACCCAACCGCAACCGGCGTGCATCACAGCACCTGTTGACCATACGAAGATAGCGATGAGATAACCTTTCTTGGTGCCCATCCAGTCAACGAACTTACCTGCGAAGAGGTTAGCGATGGCATAGAAGATTGAGAAAAGACCAGTGATGGTACCATAGTGATCATCTGTCCAGTGGAATTCTGGAGCAATGAAGTCTTTCCATGTTAAAGAGAGAACCTGACGGTCCATGTAATTGACTGTGGTTGCGATGAAGAGCAGCGCACAGATTACCCAACGGAAGTTGGACATTTTGCTTGTTGTAATAGGACTCATTTTGCAAAAAGTTTTTAAGCGTTATACTTATTTTTATTTTAGATTACTATCTAGACGGCAAAGCCTGGCTCATATTCATCATGAACCAGGTTGCCATATCATGTATCTTATTATTCCAATGTAGGAATCTTCACTACCTGCATATCGTTGTAGATCAGATTCTCACCTGCCATACCCCAGATAAAGGTATAGTTGCTGGTACCTGCTGCACAGTGGATAGACCACTCTGGAGCAATCACAGCCTGCTCATTGTTCAGCCAGATAGGACGTGTCTCCTGTGGTTCACCCATTACGTGGAGAATCTTCTGACCCTCTGGTACATTATAATAGAGGTAAGTCTCCATACGGCGGAGGTGAGTATGAGCTGGCATGGTGTTCCATACAGAACCCTCCTTCAACTCAGTAACTCCCATCTGCAACTGGCAGGTACGAACACCGGCTACACCATCGATAATCAACTGGTGGATTACGCGGTCGTTGCTCTCCTTCAGGCTACCAGCCTTGATGTTGTTGGCATCCTTCAGGGTAACCTTCTTGGTAGGATATGTCTGATGAGCACAAGCGCTGTTCATATAGAACTTAGCTGGCTTAGCTGCATCCTTGCTGCTTACCTCGATGTTCTTGGCACCACGACCTACGTAGAGAGCCTCCTGAAAACCGAGTGTATACTTCTTGCCGTCAACGGCAACAGTACCCTCGCCACCGATGTTGATGATACCCAGCTCGCGGTTGTCGAGCAGATTTTTCTGATCGTTTGGCTTGTCTGTATAGAGAGGAGCGATAGAAGTCAGCTTCAGAGGAGCGGTTGTTGGCTCAGCACCACCGATGAGGAAGCGGTCGAATAGGGTGTATGTCCAGTTTACCTCGCCTGGAGCAAATACCTTCTCGATAGCGAATTCACCGCGTAGGCGGTCTGTTGTATAGTGCTTTGCATCCATCGGATTGCTTGCATAACGAACGTTGTAGTTAGTGTAGGCATTTTCTGCCTTCACTTCATAACCGCATTTTCCACACTGGCCAAAAGCCTGACTTGCTGTTAATACCATTGCTGCCAATATTAATGTTAATTTCTTCATAATTATCTTGTTTTATTTTTTACCCTTTTACCTTTTCCTCTTCATTCACGATGCGCTGACGGTTGATAACCATCATGGCTACTGTGATGACTGCGAGAACACCCATACCTACGTATGAAAGCTTCACACCGCGATAGATAACCCATCCGAAGAGAGAGGATGCGAAATCGAGTGCACCGCCTGAGAATCCGTCAGGGATATGAGCGGCATTATCGCCTGTAGCTGCATAAACCTGGTTGGCTGCCAGCGTAAAGTCTGGTGCCATATCGGTAACGAAATAGAGACCGATGACGAGGGTTACCAAACCGATGATAAGCGTCTTCACCACATTACCTCTTGTAAACGGCAGAATCATTGGGAAGAGGTAGAACATACCTGCCAACGATGCCAAAGGCAAGAACTGGTTGCCTGGCAGGAAGACTGCGATAGCCAGGATAACCGGAATCAGAATCACAGATGCTACCAGGGTAGTAGGATGGCCGATAACCAGGGCAGGACTCATACCGATATGAACCTTCTTGCCGTTAAACTTGGTCTTCACCAACTCCTGTGTCTTCTCTGAGATAGGCTTCAAACCATCGATAAACAGGGCTGTAATACGAGGAATCAACTCCATCACAGCTCCCATCGTTACACCCAGGAAGAGAATCTTCTTGATATCGAGCTGGGCTGCCCAACCTATCAGGGCTCCTACGATAACACCGAGTACCAGTGGCTCACCGAGCACACCAAACTTCTTCTTCAGTCCCTCTGCATCGATATCGAGCTTAGAGAAGCCCGGAATCATATCGAAGAGTTTATTGAAAACGATTGCGAATGGCATGAAACTCTGGCAGAATGGCTGCGGAATAGAGATACCATCCAAATCGTAATATTTCTGGAATCTGTCGGCTGTCAGGTCTGCACAAACCAGCGTGTTGATGTAGCAGACGATGGCTGCGAAATAGCCCCAAAGCAAACTCTGACCCATCACGAAGTAAGCCACCGCACCGATAAAGGCGAAGTGCCAGTAGTTCCAGAGGTCGATATTTACGGTACGTGTTGTCTTGGTAATCAACATCAGGAAGTTGACACCCAGACAGATTGGGATAATCAATGCGCCCACTGCTGTATTGTAAGCTACAGCTGCAGCAGCTGGCCATCCCATGTCAAAAACGTTTAACTGGAGATGGTAGATGTCTGAAATAGCCTTCAATGGGTCGTTGAAGTTGGTAGTCAGCAATGCTGTTACCACGCCCAAGCCTACGAAACCCACGCCTACGAAGAGTCCCGACTTCAGAGCCTTTCCGAATTTCATGCCAATACACAGACCGATAACCGTGAAGATGATAGGCATCATCACGCTCGCACCGAGACTGATAATATAGCTAAATACTTGTTCCATTTTAATTTTTTGAATTGTTTAATTGTTAGAAAATACTCGACAAGGAGCACCCTTTTTTGTCTTTAGATGATTTGTTGTGTGCAAAGATACACTTTTTTCTTCAATTACAATACGTTTTGAAGGAAAAATTTACGCAAAAAAAAATCCTATCAGAACATTTCTGATAGGATTTCTCTATTTTTTATACGTTTTTAAATGATTTTTTACTGAATCGGTCTTCATTCTTCCCTCTTCGTTCTTCCCTCTTCACTTCCTAGTCCTGGAAGTAAACTCTCTTCACACGGTTGCTGATGGTGGTCAGCACCTCGTAAGGGATGGTCTCGAGGATATCGCTCAGTGTCTGGACAGGCAGATGCTCGCCGAAGATTTCTACCGAATCTCCTTCCTTGCAAGGGATGTCGGTCACGTCTATCATCGCCACATCCATACAGATGTTGCCCACATATTCTGCCTTCTGGCCGTTCACCAGACAGTAGGCATGACGGTTGCCCAGACGGCGGTTCAGTCCGTCAGCATATCCGATAGGGATGGCTGCGATGACGCTGTCTCTGTCGAGAATTGTCTTGCGGCTGTAGCCCACACTGTCGCCTGCTTTCACATTGTGCATCTGCAGAATGGTTGTCTTCAGGGTGCTCACGCAGTTGATGGTCTTGTTGTTGCGCGAATTGATACCGTAGAGTCCGAGTCCCAGACGGCACATATCCAGCTGGCGCTCCGGGAAGTGCTCGATACCTGCCGAATTGCAGATATGGCGCAATATCTTATGGTCGAAGGCTGCCTGCAACTGCTTGCTGCCCTTGTCGAAGAGTTCAAACTGATGAGCTGAGAAATCATCGAAACTGTCGTCATCGCTGCCCACGAAGTGAGAGAACACAGAACGTGGGATGATGGCATTCTGGTGCTTCAGCTTACCGATGAGTTCCTCCATATCGTTCTCAGGGTCGAAGCCCATGCGGTGCATGCCGGTATCCAGTTTGATATGGACAGGGAAACCGGTTACTCCCTCTTTCTCAGCTGCCTTGATGAGCGCATCGAGCAGACGGAAAGAGTAAACCTCCGGCTCCAGGTCGTAATCGAACATGGTCTTGAAGGCGGTCATCTCCGGATTCATGATCATGATGTTGCTGGTGATGCCGTTCTTGCGCAGCGTAACGCCCTCATCGGCTACAGCCACAGCCAGATAGTCTACACGATGGTCCTGCAGGGTCTTGGCTATCTCCACGGCACCTGCACCGTAGCCGTCTGCCTTGATCATGCATACCAGCTTGGTTTCCGGCTTCATAAACGCACGGTAGTAGTTCAGATTGGCTACCACGGCGTTCAGATTCACCTCCAGCGTAGTCTCGTGTACTTTCTGTACCAGCAGTTCGGTGAGCTGGTCGAAACCAAACTGACGGGCGCCCTTCAGCAGAATCACCTCATCGCGCAGGGAAGCAAACACCTCGCTGGCGATGAATTCCTCTACATTCGGGAAGAAGAACTTCTCTGAAATCTGAATCACGTCGTGCTGCTTGCAGAGCTCAGGACCGATACCGATGAACTTTACCACGCCACGTTTACGGGCTAAATCGCTCACTTCTTTATATAAAGCCTCCGGTGCCTGACCGCTCTGGTAGATGTCGCTCAATATCAGCGTATGGCGACGACCGCGATGGTCAGGACGGCGGTTCATGAAGTCGAGGGCGATATCAAGCGAATTGATATCACTGTTGTAGCTGTCGTTGATCAGCGTACATCCGTGCTGTCCTACCTTCACCTCCAGTCTCATTGCCACAGGTTCGAGCTGTGTCATGCGCTTGTCGATATCTTCAGCCGAAAGACCGAGTTTCGATGCTACGACGGCAGAGATGATGGCATTCTGTACAGATGCATCGTCGATGAACGGGATAGAGAAACTGTCTTCCTCACCTTTATATATATAGGTAATCACGCTCACGCTCTGCTGCTTCTCGATGTTCTTTACATAGAAAGGAGCCTCCGGGTTCTTGAGCGACCAGAAGAGTTTCTCGCCTTTATAGTCGGGATATTCGGCTATCACCTTGTTGATAACCTCGTCATCGCCATCATAGATTACGGTCTCTGCATCATGGAAGAGGATGAGTTTCTCCCGGCATTTCTCCTCCATGGAAGAGAAGTTCTCCTGATGCGCAGCACCCAGATTGGTCAGTACGGCGATGGTTGGCTGGATGATGTCACGCAGGGCAAGCATTTCGCCAGGCATACTGATTCCTGCCTCGAAAACGCCCACCTGGGTCTGCTCGTTCATCAGCCATACCGACAATGGCACACCTATCTGAGAGTTGTAACTGCGCGGACTGCGGGTAACAAACATGCTTGGCGAGAGCAGCTGGTAGAGCCACTCCTTGACCATGGTCTTGCCGTTTGAGCCCGTGATGCCTACGATAGGGATGTTGAACTCGTCACGGTGGCGCTCAGCCAGACGCTGGAGAGCCTCGAGCGTGTTTACTACCTTCAGGAAGTTGGCTCCCGGATAATCAGAAGCATAGCCCTTAGGCACATTCGTTACAACAAAGTTTTTCACACCTCTGCGATACAACTCAGGGATGTAGTTATGACCATCATTACGCTCCGACTTGAGCGCAAAGAACAGAGTTTCCTCTGGGAAACAAAGTGAACGACTATCGGTCAGGATAAAACCGATGTTGGTATCATTGTCTCCATAGCGACGCGCACCTATCAGTGTGGTTACCTTTTCAATAGTATATGTCATTGTCTTGTTATTTAAATATTCTTTATTTTATAAGAGATGATATTTCTCCATTTTATAAGAGATGATATTTCTCCTCAAATTGTCTTTTCTTCTCTTCCGTCCTGGCGATGAACTTCTGGTGTTCCTCGCTCTCGGGATGGAAGGGCTTGTGGCCGAGTGCTTCGCGGATAGGCCTCCAGTCTTCCAGAAACTGCTCCGCTGCCTTGCCGAAGTAAGTTGCCCGGAAGCGCTCCCAGATATATTCCACAGCCTGTTCGCTCGGGTGCAGCATGTCTTCCTTGTAGAAGCGGTAGTCACGAAGTTCATCGTTCATAATCTCGTAAGCCGGGAAATAGCTCACCACTCCGGGATTCTCCTTCACTAGCTTATCGGCTGCCAGCAGGAGCGTAGCCTTCGAAAGCTGACTCCCGTGATAGCCGTATTTCGCATAGCGGATAGGACTTACCGTGATGATTACCTTCAGAGTGCCTTCACTGCCATCAGATGCTGCAGTCTGCGATTTCAGCAGATTGATAGCCTTCTGCAGATAGCCTGCACATTCGTCCACGCTCAGTTCCCGCTCTTCGAAGAGACGCTGCGGGCGCTTCTGGCAGTTGTCCACTATCTCGCCCGTCTCCTTCAGGATATACACATGGTTGGTACCCAGCGTAAAGACAGCCACCCGGGGACGCACCTCGGAACATTTCTCTACCGTATGGAGAATGCTTGCCGGATTATACATCACCCCGAAGGGATTCACCGTAGCCCGGAAGCGGTTCTCCACAAACCGCCTACCCAGATTGTCGGCAAAGCAACTGCCCACAAAGAGCATCCGCTCTGCCGCCTCTATCTCGAAGTCGGCCTTCGGAATATCTATTTCTGTTCTAAATCGCATCATTAGAATTTGCAATCTGTCTATCAGTCTAAGGGGATTTGCAATCCCCGCTATTCCTTCTTGCGCTTTTTTACCTCAACCACTACACCTATTATAATAAGGAGAGCCAGAACGCCATAGCCGATGTAAGCCACCGTCTCGGTATTCTTGAGCGACTGAGGATGGAAATCGAGCACAACCTTATGGCTGCCTGCTTTCACGTTCAGCGCACGCAGAATATAGTTCACTCTGCCCAGCTCAACCGGCTGTCCGTCTACCGTAGCCGTCCAGCCCGGATAGTAAATCTCAGAGAATACGATCACGCCGCCCTTGCTCGACTTCACCTCGTAAGTCAGGTTGTTCGGCTTATACTGCGTCATCTTCACCACCGAAGTATCATCCTGCTTCACGCTCTGCGCCAGCTGTTCCTTGAATTTGGCATCAGCCACAGCCACGTGTCGGAGGTTCACCTTGCCCACGCCATCAATTTCCTCGTTGGCATTGTTCACATACTTCACCTCGTCTACAAACCATGCATTGCCGTAGGCATACGGATTCTGAACCGGAACGGTCTGTCCGCCCTGCAGCGGCATGATGAAGTATTTGGTATTCAGCATGTTTAAAACCGGATAGATACTGTCGCCGTTCACCTTGGTCATATCGCCGCCCGCAGCAGCTACCGCCTGCATCGTCTTCTGCATCTCAGGAGCGATATGTGCATCAATCATCTCCTGGTAGCGACGGAGCTTGGCTGGATGATAACCGCCGATGCTCTTGTGGTAGTAAGAGGTCTCGTTCTCATTGAATGTATTCGATGCCAGATTCAGCACACGGTAGTCGAGTGCCTTGTCACGGCAGATAATCTTGTCAGTCTCGGTCATCTGCTGCGGTGTATCGCGCTGCGCCTTGTCCACGAACATATCATCGTAGAGATAGCGCTTGTTCACCATCCACATATCCACCAGACAGAGCACAGCGATGCCGGCAATCATATATTCCTTGCCCAGCTTCTTCATCTTGAAGAGCATCAGCAGTGCCGAACCGATGAGGATAATCCAGAACGAACGCCAGCAGTCGGATGTGAAGATGCCCTTGCGGATATCTGTCAGATTGCTCATGATTGGAGAGATATACTCCTGAGGCAACTGCTGCAGCGCCTGAGTCTCCTGTACCGATACGAAATCTGGGAAGAATACGCCCGGCATGATGGCAAAGAGCAGACAGAAACCTGCTGTCAGACCAAAGCTGGCATATACATATTTTATCTTCTCTGTCAGAATCTCCGGCTCATCCACAATCTTCTTCAGTGCCATCATCGCCAGGAGCGGGATGGTGAATTCTGCGATGACCAGGATAGATGCCACTGTTCGGAACTTGGCATACATCGGCACATAATCGAGGAAGAAATTGGTAAACGGCATGAAGTTTCTACCCCAGGCGAGCAGGATGCTCAGGATGGTGGCAGCAAGCAGCGCCCACTTCATCGGACCCTTCACGATAAAAAGACCCAGGATAAAGAGCATGCAGACAAAGGCACCTACATATACCGGTCCGCTCGTTCCCGGCTGGTTGCCCCAGTACTGTCCTAGCTGCTGGTAAATCTGCACAAAGTTAGGATCCGCCTTCTCCATCGCCTGCTGGTTCTGCGCCAGCGGCACGGAGGCACCGCCCTTGGCATCCGGAATCATCAGCGTCCAGGTTTCGTCGATACCGTAACTCCACTGTGTGATATAGTCTCTATCCAGACCGCTGCTGGTCTGGTTAGCCACATTTTTCTTTACAAGTTCACTCTTTCCTCGCATGGTTTCCTGACCGTACTGCCAGGTATGATAAAGGTTCGAGAGGTTGAGTGAGATACCGATGAGAGCACCCACCACGCATACCGCCGTAGCCTTTCCGAAGCGTGCGAGTTCACCTTTCTTGATGGCATCTACCAGGAAGGCAATCACCATGAAGAGGATGATAAAGAGGTAGTAATAAGTCATCTGCACGTGGTTTGCCTGCACCTCGAAAGCCGAGAAGATAGCAGTAAGGAGCAGTCCCTTGAGATACTTGCCCCGATAGGCAAGCACCACGCCCGCAATCATCGGCGGCAGATAAGCCAGCGCCCATACCTTCCAAATATGTCCGGCAGCGATGATGATGAAAAAGTAGGACGAGAATGCCCAGATGATACTTCCCAGCGCCGCCAGCGACTGTCTGAAGTTGAAGGCACGCAGCATGATATAGAAGCCCAGGAGGTATACAAAAACATACCAAACATAGTCTGGCAACCACAGATGATATGCCTTCACAATCTGGCTGAGCACCTGATTACTGTCATACGAAGGCGACATCTGATAGGTAGGCATACCGCCAAACACCGAGTTCGTCCATCGTGTAGTCTCTCCCGTCTGCTGCTGGAAGAGTTCCTTTTCATGTCCCAGTCCCTTTCCTGCCGCTGCATCATGTCGGAAGAGGATTCGTCCGTCCATATCGGCAGGCATAAAGTAGACGAAGGAGATGATTGCAAATGCAATAACTACCAGAATATCCAGTAGATACTTCTTCAAAAATTTCATATTTCTATATAAACGTTTATAATTTGAAGGCAAAGATAGCACAAATTGGAGACAAAACAAAAAAATATAGCAAAAATTTATATTTTTTTTGTTGAGAAAGTTATATTAGGTCAGAAATAGGGGTTCCCCTCTCTCATTTAGGGAAACACTCGCTGCCGTTTCGGTTTTTATCCCTACCTTTGCACCATAAAACAAGTTTCTTCAAACAGTATATATTAATGTATAAAAGAATAAGAATTATGAAAAGATTAGCATTCATCATGATGGCATTGCTCCTGGCTCTGATGCCGGCAGCAGCACAGAATTATCGTGACAGCAGATATTACAACAGCAGAACAGACCGTCTCGACTACCGTTACAACCACAACTACGGCAGCCCATATTACGGATTCCGCATCGGTCCTGCCTTCACCTTTGTCAATTCCGACGATTCCCGTCTGGATGGTGGTGACTGGCAGACCGGCCTGAATGTGGGCGTAGTAGCCGGCATTCCATTGACCGACAGCGCCCCACTCTATCTCGAAACCGGACTTTCATATATAGAGAAAGGTGGCAAGAAGGAACTTCCTGAAGGCAAGATGACCTACAATCTCAACTATCTTGAGATTCCAGCCGTACTGAAGTACAAGTACGAGGTAGACGACCACTTCTCCATCCAGCCTCAGGTAGGCGGCTATTTTGCCGTTGGTGTAGGAGGCAAGATCAAGAACTTTGCCAAGCATGAAGCAGAGAGCTCATTCAAGGATGCAAACTTCCGCCGCCTTGATGGTGGTATCCGCATCGGCTGCGGCATCGGTTACGACATGTTCTATGCCGATCTCACCTACGACATCGGTCTTGCCAACATCTGCCACGACAGTTTCGACAAATCGCGCAATGGAGCCCTCCAGCTCAATTTCGGAGTTAACTTCTAGTAAACCTCAGCCGTAACCCAGTTCTTGAACTTCACGGCAGTAGGAAGCTTAGAGCCGAGCACCAAAGCATAGAAACCGCTCTCGTTAACATAGAGCATCTGTTGGGCACAGAACTGCGGTTCTCCTTTTTTAAAAAACTACCCATGCACCCTAAAACAGGGGGCATGGGTAAGACCATCCTTATTCAGTATTCAGTTATTCAGTTTTTTTTAACCTTAATTCCGCAACACTTTGATTTAACTTTATTTATAAGTTCCTGAGCAACAAAAAGTTGCTCAGGATTTTGCCATGTCAGAAATTTCACTTATCTTAGTGTTGCAAATAAAAAACAAATAAAACTCTGAATGACATGGCAAAAGTACAAATAAAATCTGAGAAACTCACTCCTTTTGGAGGAATTTTTTCTATTATGGA
>ENA-OOZG01000657-OOZG01000657.1-human-gut-metagenome-genome-assembly--contig:-NODE-657-length-28096-cov-5.038979_pt1 | contig 28096 bp, 25 predicted proteins | sample MGYA00241706_ERZ501384 | MGnify/ENA primary metagenome ERZ501384 (study PRJEB25962, sample SAMEA2042742) | human gut metagenome | biome: human gut; feature: human-associated habitat; material: faeces...
AATCTAGTACATCTGGATTTTCTGTTAGTATTTTTATTGTAAGATTTATTATATCGTCAAAGTCTAAAGCATTGTTTTCTTTTAATTTCTGTTGATATAATGCATATAATTCTGCAATTTTTTCTCTTCTAAAATCTCCAGCATATTTTACTCCATATGCCTTTGGTTCTAGTAGCTCGTTTTTACCATTGCTTATTTCTGTAAGTACTCCTCTGTCTGTAAAAAGTTTGTCATCCACTTTTAGTGCTTTTATACATTCTTTTATTAATGTTTTTTGATCTGATGTATCAAAGATTACAAAGTCTGTTTTGTATCCGACTCTATCTATGTATCTTCTTAATATTTTTACGCAAATTGAGTGGAAAGTTCCCATCCATAAGTCCTTTGCCGCATCTCCAATTAGTTTTTCTATTCTTTCTTTCATCTCGTTTGCAGCTTTATTTGTAAATGTTATTGCAAGTATATTCCAAGGTTTTACACCATTTGCTATCTCATACGCAATTTTATGCGTTAATACTTTTGTTTTTCCGCTTCCAGCACCAGCGATTACAAGGCAAGGTCCCTCTGTTGCAAGTACCGCTTCTTTTTGTTTATCGTTTAATCCTTCAATTATTTCTTCTTTGTTCATACGCAATCCTTTCGTTTTATATTCGAAAGTTATTATATATTTTCAGCTAATAAAAGTCAATACTTTTTCAGAAACATTTGTTCTTGTTTATGTCGTAAAAAATGAACCTAAATTATTAAACTTTTGTCTAATAATTTTGGTTCATTTATTTTTTACTATTTAAAGTTTAAGTGTTTTCCTTTTTTGTAAGCTACTATTCCTGTTATTCCTAGTGCTATAATTGCAACTCCTGCAATGTATACTAGGCTTCCTGTTTGTGGAATTTTTGTATCTGCCACTGTTGGATCTTTTTGCTCTCCTTTGTTACCTTTATTGTCTTGATTTCCCTGATTATCATTATTGTTTTGGTCACCTTGTCCATCTTCGTTTGGTGTACCTGCTTTTTTTGTAACTGTTACTGTGCATGTAGCTTCTAAGTCACTTTCTACTGCTATTGCTCTAATTGTTGTTGTTCCTTCTGATACAGCTATTATTTTTCCATTTTTTACTTTTGCTACCTGGTCGTTGTCACTTGCCCATGCAGCTATTTTGTATGTTGCATTAGCAGGTTCGATTGTTGCTGTTAAAGTTTCTTCGCTTCCTGCTTCTAAGTTTAAAGATGTCTTGTTTAATGTTATAGATGTAGCATCAACTACTGGCAACTCCCCTTTCACATAAAAAGAATCTTCGTAACCTGATGCATTATATGATACATTTCCTTCTGCGTCAACTAACTTTGCCCATATAGCAAATAATTTATAACCAGCATATGTCGTTCTATCTATCTGACAATCATAACTGCCATCTTCTGTTTTTATCCACTTATCTTCCACGAAATCTGGTATTAATTCTTCCATTTCTTGGTTTTCTTGTTCTATCTTTGCATAGAATTCTGTTTCTTTTGCGTTGAATTCTTCTTGCTTTTTCTCCAAATTTGATTTTGCTGTTTCATATGCTTCTTTTGCTGTTGCAATTTCTGCTTCTGTTGCACCATCCTCAATCTTCTTTTGCCATGTGTCATATGCTTCATCTTGGATTGTTTTTAGATTATCACATTCCTCTTGTAATTTGTCTTTTTCTTCCCAAATTGTGTCTAGTTCATAGTCTCGTCCTATCTCTGTTGCAATAGCATTTTCTGGTAGTTCTACGCATTGGTAATATATATCACCTGTTTGCGATTCATCTACTGTTATATGCCCTTTTCCTGGATTTATGACATCACTCGAGATTTTTATATTTTTGTTATATTCCCCCGAATAAGCTCTAACATATTGGAATGGTACTGTGATAATGCATAATATTAAAAACAGTATTAATAGTGCTTTTGTTCTTTTCATAAAATATTTCCTCCTAATTTTATTTTTCGACTCATTTGTATAATCTTTTATCTTATTCTATCACACTAGATAAAAAAGTAAACACTTTTTTGAGAAAAATTCTTAAATGTTTACTGCAATTAGTCCTAATATAAATCCTATTATGTTTCCTATTGTTGGGAATCTACCTTTATATAGTGAGTTTGATTCCGGTATTAGTTCTCCTGAAACTATGTACAACATCGCTCCTGCTGCAAATGTTAGGCAAATCGAAATCACATTTTCCGATATTCCACCTATTATTTTCCCCACAAAAGCTCCAATCCCTGTTGTTATTCCTGATAATATTACATAGAATAAAACCTTGCCAGAGCTCATTCCTCCATTTTTCATTGGCACCGCCATGGATATTCCTTCTGGTACATCATGTATGCAAATTGCTACTGCTAGTGAATATCCCAATGTTAAGGACGCTCCGAATCCCGATCCTATTGCTAATCCTTCTGGGAAATTATGCAGCGCCAATCCTATACTTGTGATTATTCCCGTTCTTAGTAATTCTCTTTTGGTATCTGTTTTAGAATTTTTGATTTTAAATTTTTTATCAACTGCTATATTGCAAATTATCATACATATAATTCCTAAGACGATTCCCATTACTGCATTCGGGATTGAGGATATTTTTAGTGCTTCTGGTATCAGATCAAAGCTTAATATTGCTGTCATCAATCCTGATGCAAATGATAATATGAAGCTCAGGATTTTGTTTGATGGATTTTTAAATTTTATTCCAATTATTCCACCAATGGTTGTTCCAAATGTTCCAAAGAACAATCCTATTAATGTTACTTTTAATAATTCACTCAATAAAATCACTTCCCGTCTTTAATTTATATTCAGAAAGTTGATTATTATGTACAAAAAAGGACCTATACATCTACTTAACTGTAAATGTATAGGTGCAATGATAGTTAACTCCTGTACTATTTTAATTTTTTAATGTCTTCACCCATTATTTCTAAATAATCTTTTTCTGCTTGTGTTAAATGACTTTTCATATATTTATCATATTCTTTATGAGCTTTTTCTAATGCTTTTTCATGAGATATTGTTCCTGCTCCTTCTAATATATCCTTATGGGTCATAGTTAGAAATCCATCTAGTTCTTTTATCCATTCTTTCATTGTCATTGCATGCATATTTAACGCATTAATCTCTGCAACATCTAAATATGCTGACACCATTCTATTTAATAAATCCAATTCTTGTTCACTTAAATAATTTTTAGCAATTTCTGTCTCTGCTTTAGTAGGCATATTTCCCTTAAAATTTGTTAATCCAATATTTTCTTTTTCACTATCTACTCTATTAAATATTACTTCTGCTGCCGTATTACCATGAACAGCATAGTGCATTTTATTTTGAACCGTTTTAAAAAATTCTCTTGTTTGTTCATTTTTTGCATCGTAATCTACACTAGTTGCATAAATATCTAGTATTTTTCTCCAAAATACTTTTTCAGATGAACGAATATCTCTAATTTTTTCTAATACTTCTTCAAAATATGTTCCTCCACCATTATTTTTGAATCTTTTAACATTAAGGTTATATCCTTTTATTAGATATTCTTTTATCAGTTGATTTGCCCATATTCTAAACTGTGTACCTCTAACTGATCTTACTCTATATCCAACTGATATAATTAAATCTAAATTATAAAATTTTGTTTTATAGTTTTTTCCATCTTTAGCAGTTAGTAAGGATTCCTTACTAACTGAATTTTCTTGTAGTTCTCCTTCTTCAAAGATGTTTTTTATATGCATTGTTATATTATTTCTAGTTGTGTTAAATAATTCAGCCATTGAATTTTGAGTAAGCCATACATTTTCATCTTCTAATCTTACTTCAATATCAACTTGTCCATCATCTGTTGTATACATTATAAAATTATTTTGCTCATTCAATTCATTGTCCATTATGCAAACTCCTTTCAAAACTTATTTTCTATTTAATTGCGTTTTGAATATCCTTTATAATTTTATACAAAACATTTGTTTTTGTCAATAGTAAAGAATTAAAAAGCCTATACATCTACTTAATTGTAAATGTATAGGTGCTTGGTTTATCTTGTTGTTTAGTATTTCGGCATTCATCTCTGTTCTTGCATAATTTGACATAAAAAAAATAAACCGCTAGTCCTCTTGGTTCTAACGGTTTGTTTTTTATTTTTTGAAAGAATTATTTTCCTTCCTCATTTTTTGTTACTTCTTTGTTTCCTAATTTTTTGTTAATGTCAGTTGTGTTTCTGCAAATAACTAATGTTACTAGGAATAACTCATATACAACTCTTGCTGCTATATTTCCAAATACTAATGTCATTAAGAATGCTATGAAACTTGTTGATATTAGTGCAAATGATCCTAATGTTATAAATATTGCTGCAATTAAGTATAAGATTTTTAGTAAGTTTTCTATCATCATTTTTTTGAATGTTAAGAAATCATACATCCATCCTAAGAATCCTGTAAATTTTCCTTCATTTTTTTTGCTTAAAAATGTGAAGTATAATACTATTCCTCCTATAACTGCAAGTATAGCAGATATTACTACCCATATCATTCCTGACGCTGCTTTTGTTGCTGTTGTTGTAGAGATATCTGCGAAATCTGTTCCGTATGTATAGTGCATTTTTTAGTCCCCCTTTCATTATTTTATATACATAATACTACATTTTTTTACATTTTTCAACATATTTTATATAAAAAAATGAATACTAATAAATTGTATTCATTTTTGTTTTTTATATTCTATTATTCATCTGATCCTTTTAATTTTTCTGCTCTGTCTGCTGCAATTAGATTATCTATCATCTCATCTAAATTCCCATTTAAGAAATCTTCCATTTGATAGATGCTTAAGCCAATTCTGTGGTCTGTTATACGTCCTTGTGGGTAATTGTATGTACGAATTTTTTCGCTTCTATCTCCACTTCCAATTTGACTCTTTCTTTCACTTGCAAGTTTTGAATCTCTTTCTTGTCTTTCTTTTTCGTATAATCTTGATTGCAATAACTTCATAGCATATTCTCTATTTTGAGTTTGAGAACGCTCAGTTTGACATTCTGCCACCATTCCTGTTGGAATGTGAATTAGTCTTACTGCTGATGACGTCTTGTTTACATGTTGTCCTCCAGCTCCTGATGCTCTAAATACTTCTAGCTTTATATCTGCTGGATTTATGTCTATTTGTACATCATCTACTACTGGTAGCACTGCGACTGTTGCTGTTGATGTATGGATTCTTCCACTTGCTTCTGTCTCTGGAACTCTTTGTACTCTATGAACTCCACTTTCATATTTTAGCCTACTATATGCACCTTTTCCAGAAATCATAAACGATATTTCTTTATATCCGCCTAATCCTGTCTCATTTTCATTTAATACTTCTAGTTTCCAGTGCTTTCTTTCTGCATACATTGAATACATTCTAAATAGGGTTCCTGCAAACAAAGCAGCTTCATCACCTCCGGCTCCACCTCTTATTTCGCAGATTATGTTTTTATCATCATCTGGGTCTTTTGGTATTAGTAATACTTTTAGCTCTTCTTCTAACTTTGGAAGTTGCTCTCTATCAGCTTTCGCTTCTTCCTCGGCAAGTTCTTTCATTTCTGGATCTTTCATTAATTCTTCTGCATCTGCTAAACTTTGTTTTACTTTTTTATATTCTTTATATTTTAAAACAACCTCTTCGATTTCAGCGTGCTCTTTCATGTATTGTGTCCACTCACTGGTTCTTGCAATTACATCTGGATCTGATATCTTTTTAGTAAGTTCTTCATATCTTTGCTCTACGGCCTCTAATTTTTGAAACATAAAATCTCTCCTTTATTTTTATAGCTTAATTATTATATAACAAAATAGCTCTAATTTCAATATTTTTACTCTAAAAAGTAAATGCAGGAGGGGAAATATTTCCCCTCCTGTTCCGGTTTAGATTTTGCTCATGATTTTTGCGAGTCTCTCCACTCTTTTTCTCTTTTCAACATCATCTTTGCAAACAATGTTAGAAATGATTCCATCTTGGTGCGTTACCAGAAGGATATCACCTTCTCGGATGTCTCCAAGCTTGCTCGCCATACTTTTGGGTACATCTACGAATACGGTTTGGTCATCGTCCAAAAAGTCGTATTCCGCTCTTTCTTGTGCTCTTACGAGCTCTACTTCAAGGACAACGAAATTGCCCTCGATGCGGTCAATGGAAGCGAAGCTTTCCATATCAGTCACCCTCCTTTTTTGGAACTTTCTGCTAACTGGGTTCCGCTTTGGTAGTCCCCCGGAGTACAGTTGAATGTAATTTCCTTAGCGGTAATCGTTATTACCACATTTCCCTGTTCGTCAGTGCGGTACACTTCAATATTCCGCGCTTCTAGTTTAGCCATAGTTGCTGGCATCGGATGATCATACTTGTTTCCGACTTTTGCACTAATCAGCGCATAATCAGGATCTATCTCATCCAAAAACGCATCACTCGTAGAAGTCTGCGAACCATGGTGTCCCACTTTAAGCATTTCTGCATCAAGATCTGCACCAGACTGAAGGATCTCTTTTTCAACCTGCTCCTCAGCATCACCAGTCATAATGACATCCATGTCTCCAAAGGAGACTTTCATCACTATCGAATAATTGTTGAGGTTTTCGTCATCAGGCTCTGTAATAGGTCCAATGATTTTCATCTTTGCCTGGCCAAGAGTATACTCATGGCCAACTTCGGAGTACTGCACATCATATTTACCACTACTAAGTTCTCCCATGAGCTTGGTATACCAGTTCGTGGTAATCTCGCTTTTTGTTACCTTCGGAATAATAACTGTTCCGATATCAAAGCTAGTAAGAACTGCATACATGCCGCCCATGTGGTCCTCATGAGGATGAGTTCCAATAAGATAATCAATTCGCGTTATCCCTTTGCCTTTAAGATAAGAAACTACATCCTTTCCCGTCGACCGCGTTCCACAATCGATAACTGCTACTTTTCCGTTCTGTTCAAACAGAAAGGAATCCGCTTGTCCTACATCAATCATTGTCATCAGGAGTTCCCCTAAGGGTTCTCCATTCTGGTTGATTGCCGGCTGGTTCACCTGTCCGGATCTAGGCGCCTTCGGCTCCTTCTCAATCATCACCACAGACGTGGCGACGAGCACAATCAGAATGAGAATCGTGATTATGCCCTTAAACCGTTTCTTGTTGTGCTTGGCATTCGCCATATGCACGTCCTCCTTTCAGAATTTTATGTAAATAATTATATCAAATTATGCCGAAAAAATCAACGTTTAAGCCATATTTCTGTAATTATAGTTTCGTGTTAGTCTTTGTTTATCATATGTACCGGAAATTTTCCTTGTTTTAATATTTCTTTTATTATTGCCGGTTTTATTGGATAGTCATCTAAATGGTCTATGTCTATCCACTCATATTGCAAATAGTCTTTGCCCTCTCTATTCTTCAATGTATATTCTATTTTTTGATCTTCTTCATCTACAAATTCAGCTCTATGCATAAACAGCATCTCGTGATATTTAGTCCCTTGCATCTCGAAAAAATTTTCTATTACGCCTCCATGTTCTATTATTTCGACTTCTTTTCCAAGTTCCTCTTCAATTTCTCTTTTTACGGTAGTTGCTGAATCTTCGCCGATTTCAACTCTTCCTCCTATAAAAGTATAGTGATTCGAGTTAAGATTTCTGTGTGTTAAGACTTTGTTGTTATGAATTATAATCCCCGCGGCTCTTACATTTAACTTATAATCTTCTACTTTAATTGTTAAATCCATTTTATTTAATTCCTTTCCAAGACTTTTATTTATAAAACAAATTTGAAATTTATCGGCATACTCTTGGTATGTTAATAAATTTCAAATGTTAGTCTTATATCTTTCGCCTTTTACTAAGTAGCATTATATCATATTATTTGCTTTATGCAATGGTTATCTATCAGAATCATCATATTCTATCATATCAGTATCATATACAACTGGCTCTCCCGGTTTTAGTGTTTCTTCTTTTATGTTTTTATGATCTGTTATTCCTCCAACACCATCAAACAATCTTCTTTGGTTAGGCTTTTGAAGAATTCCAATATTTCCATATAGAATATCTTTGCATTTAATCTTAGATTTCTTAAGTTTATTTATCAACTCTTGCCTTTGCTGTTCTGTTACGTTTTTAGTATCAACCTTGTCTTGTACCTCGACAATTAAAACATCTTTGCCCTCTTTGTCTGAGATTTTCTCTCTCAACAAAGGTTGCAAAATATTAGGATGGTATGGTATTTCAAACTTATCTCTAGTTTCGCCCAACTTTATGACATATCCATTTGTCTCTATTGCATCACTATAAGTGCCCTCATCTCCGATTTTCTTTAACTCTTTTCCTTCCGAAACTTCTTTAATGATTTCTTCGACAAATATCGAAACATCTCCCTTAATAATTCCACCTAATGTTGATTCTCGAATTAGTCCCTGTCTATAAAGATTATATGAATATTCGTTTCTCTCAAACATTTCTTGCTTTTTCTCATCACTAAGCAAATCAATAAAATCTACGATATCTTCTCCATCCAACCTTGCAATGACTTGTGTTGCATTATTGGTTAATGTATCTTGCCCCTCTGGCACATCCGAAATCATCTCTGCAATATCCAGAATTTCATCTTTTAACGCTCTTTGTAAAATGTGAGAAAATTGGCTTAATACCGTATTTTCATATCCACTACTTAATAACTTTTCTATGATTGGAACTAGCAATCCATATTTGTAAAACTCCTTATCTTCTAGTAACTGGCTTAGTTTATCACTTAATACCTGTGCACCACTCGGATTTTCTAATAATTCATTTAAATATTCTTCCTTTTTATCCATCAGTTTGCTCCTCTTTTATTCATCATATAAAATCATTCCCACGCCCAAATTATCATTTGGTCTTGATACAAATGTTATCTGATAATCTCACTTTCAAAAAATTGTTCTTGAAAATTTGTAAACTTTCTAATCTCCTCATCTGTAAGATTCTTGTCTTCTGGAACAATTATTAATTTGTCATCATCGTCATTTGTTCTGTGAATCACAGCTATGCACTTTCCTGTAAACTCTTGCACAGGCTCATTTACTCCTAACACATAAGCATCCAGTTCTTCTCCGTCACCACTTACTGTATTTGGGACATAACCATAATTTGCTTCATATACAAATCCATGCTTTGGATGCTTGCTATTTAAAGGTCTATCTATTCTCACGCTTACATTCTTTCCTATGAATCTATAAGACTCTCTTTGTTTAGTTCTTAGCGCCAATTCATATTCATCTCGTCCAAAATCAACAGTTGGCACAATTTCTTTATTATTAAACATTTCCATAAACTCGTCTATGCTCACCCATTTAAATTCTGTAGCCTCTCCATCCGGAAATGTAATTTCTTCATCACTTATATCACGTTTAAACAACCACAAATCTTTGAAATTTGCAGGGACCATTTCACGTTTTACCTCTTTTAGAAAAATAGCTTCTGTTTTCGAAAATTTAATTCCTAACTCCTCTTTTACTTCTCTTAGAATTCCCTCTAAGCTTGTTTCTCCTTTCAACGCAGAACCACCATTACATTCCCACATTCCACCAAACTTCTTAAATGGAGCTCTCTTACTAATCAATATTTCATTTTTTGTGTTTAAAATAATGGCTTGTACTACCAAATGATATTCTCCATCTTTAAACTCATAAACTCCTCTTTCTGCCGTTCTTCCTGTATTCTTTTTGTTTCCGTCATATATATCCCAAAGCTCCGCCATAAAATCCTCCTTTTAGGTTTATTTTTCCACAATTATAGCACAAAATGTGGATTGTCCTTGTTATCTCTCATTATCCGCTTCTTTTTGAATAGGTAATGGTGCTGTTATATCTCTATCTTTATATAAATCTTTTTCTCCTAGAAGTTCAATTCCAAGGTACTCTTCCAATTTATATACTACTTTATCTTCTATCTGGTCACATGTTGCTACATCACTACTTAATGCTTGTTTATATTTTGCCACATCTTCGTTATTTATCATTTCAATGAAGCTTCCATAATTGCCTTTCGTCCTTTTATCAAAAACAGCACATTCTCCTTTTTTCGCCAAGAACATATTGGTAATTGCTCGAGCAGTTCTACCATTGCCATCTGGGAAAGGATGAATTCGTATGAATCTAAGATGCATCTTTGCAACTTGTTTTATATACTCTTCCTTGCTCATATTGTCAGCATTCTCAACCAGTTTGCCACATTGCTGAGCATACAGTTTCATAGCTTGAGGAACATTTTGAAAATCCACAAAGCCAACGTCTTTTTTTCCCAGTCCAACGTTCACTCTTCTATATCCGTCTTTACCGTAGTACTCTTGTCTTTGTCGATTTACATTTCTATTTATTTCTATTATTTGTTCCTCAATCTTTTCTGGATCATTTTCAAGATCCGTTCCCAAAGCTTGAAGTTGCCCCATCACATTAGCATATATGCTTTGTATTTCCTCTAATCCTTTATTTGGATTTTCATATGACCCCAATATATCCATCAAATCATTTGATATATTAGAAATCATACCATTGTAGCCTCTCTGCTTCTTCTCTCCTATTACTTCTAAAGAATTTCCTTGTACTTCGTCTGTAACAAGCTGATCCATTAGTTGCTTATTTCCAAGGACATTATATATAAAATATCTCGACACATTATCAATTTTTTCGTCACTTAAATCAGTGTTATTTTTTAGATACTGCTTGTACCTTGACATTAAATCATTGTCTGACACTTCTTTTCTTCTTAGCGAACTAAACATTCTCGAGAACGGGTGCCTTTTAGCTAGTTCCGGTGTTTGTTTTGAAAGTCTTGCCACATAAGGATTTATTACATTCTTCATTAATTCTTCTCTGTTTGGTACGCCAGTCAAAATGCTAGTAAAATCATCCGGGAAAGGTTTATCCATTGTCAAATATGGCAATCCTTTCTCAGAAACTTTTTTCTCTATCTTCATAGCTTTTGTTAGTCCCGGGATTCCTCTTTGAGTTGTCAACTTTGCTATCAGAGAATTTTTTATTTCTCCCTTATCAGAAAGTAATTGCTCTACAATTTCGCGTACTGTTTTTATGTCCAGATCGCTCTCATATCGTTTTTGAACATTGTTTTTATCTCTGTACGAGGCCTTGCACTCATTAGTAATTACCTCTATTATTTTTCTAGTCTCTTCGTCATAATAGTTGATACCAAAAAGACTCGCAGAACCTTTGCCCTGTTTAAGCTCTTCATATAATTCTTTTGCTTTCTCCTGTATCATTTTACATTTCTCCTATATGATGTTAAAGTTTTTCGTTAGTGATATTGTGATTCTTTATATAAATTTTACAATTAATACGCATATTAATCAAGCTTTCGTGGAAATTTTGTGGTTTTTATGTGAGTATTTGTTTTGGTTCGGAGTGATTGAATTCATTATAATCAAGTTTGTTAAAATCTTTATCACCCTCGGATATGTATAAGAATTGCTAATTGACATCATTTTTACTTTTTTAATAATGTGTATTATATATGCAATGCCAACAATAGTCATCGCAAAAATCATAATATATGCAATGTTTATTATACTTTCTTGTAACTCAGTTTTGCTTATTGCTGTATAAATATTAATTATATTAAAAGTAATCGGCACAGCATATACTCCAATCACTATTTGTGAAAAACTTGAGTCATCATATTTATCTTTTTTCTTGTTATTCTTTAAATAATCTCTTAACTCTCTCATACATTCTGGATTGTACATACCATTTTGAATTAGAATGCTTTTGACTAACTTTATATCACTGTTTAAAATTATCTTCCTGTTATATTGAATAACATCATAATACTTGTCTTTAGAAAACATTTTATAATGTTTTCCTCCTAGTTTCTTGCTCTTATCATACAAGATATTATTAAATTTCCAGAAAATATATACAATAGTAGCACTAATTGCAGTACTCATAAACAAAAAATTCGCCCATATCACTTTCTGAAGTATACACGTAATACAAAAATAAAAAATTCCTATCACTATCACTTTATCCACCACTTTTCTCATTTCTGTAGTCGCCAGCACATTTAAACTGTTTTCTTCAAATATTCTTACTACTTCTTCTGTTGCTTGTGCACTTTTAATCTTATATTTGCTCATTTATAATCACCACTCTTCCATCTTTGCAAATTCGTACTTTATTTTGTTGTATCAACTGTTCTCCTATACTTTCTATAATTTGATAAAATCTATCCTTTTGCATATCTAACTTTTTTGTAATATTCCTTAGTCCGTATTCTCTGTTTTTCATAATTGCATTTATGTTTAACTGAATATTATCAATAATCAGCTTCTCAATTTTTCTCCATTTTATAGGATATATCCAACTGTCAATCTTGTCCACATATTCCATTTAATCATACATTCCAACAAAATCCATCAGAGCTGATATACTAGTTTCTTTAAGCGATTTTATTACCGCTCCCAACATCTGGTATCTAGCTTTAAAAAGCAATTTGCCTATTAATCTCTCTTTATCAAAAGCTAAATTTTTTTCTATTCTTCCTTGTTTTAGAATGTAATCCATTCCTACATCAATCATTTCCTCCTTACTCACTCTAGAGCCATACAAAACCTGCATTTTGTTGGCAGTCTTTGTAATTTTTTTGTATAAATCTGTATAATTTTCATCTATAAAATCCTTAGATAATGCTGGACTTTCTCCTATCCAAATTCCTTCCTTATTCATCGATAAAATATATGAATTCTCATAATAACAAATCTTAAAATTGTATATATACGTTAGGAAATCATCTATCTCAATTCCGTACTTTTCACAAATATTATAAACTTCTTGTTTCTTGTACATCCTGCTGCCATACTGTTGCAAATACTTTAATTCAATTTTTATAAGATTTACTAATTCCCTCTTTGTATACTCCTGATTCATTCGTATAGTCGTCAAAGATTCTGGCGTTTTATATTTTGCATTTTTGTAACATCCTAGTATTAATATTAAATCTTTCAAGTCCATCTTTTCATTTTCAGAAATTTCAATAAGTCGTTTTATCGTTATCCTTTGTCCATTCTCTAGTTCATATTTCTTTTGAATCTTGTTTCTTAGTTCAAACCTTTCCATATTTTTTGCTCCTTTTATTGTAAAATATAAAAGCAGAATGCATTTATCTGCATCTGCTTTCTTTGGTTTTCTTGTTTTATATTCTAAAGTTTGGGCTATTATATCATATGAAATAGCTTTCTATGAGATTATATATTAAATTGTTATAAAGATGTTTGATGTGATGGATTTGAGGTTGGTGATGCCTTCGGGTTATGAGGCGTAGTTTAAAGGTTTATGTAATTTAGTGAAATCAAGGGTTTTAGCTGATATTTCAATAAAAATTGGGGAAATGAAATTTCGAACATTTGTGTGTTTTTTGGAACTTTTTTGAGAAGTTTTTCCCCAACTTTTCCCCAAGTATTTTATACATTTGTTCGTAGATAATTTAATATTTATGGGAGACCTAAAATTTATTTTTGGAGGTTTTGATTATGAAAGAAATAACATATCGTAAAGAAGGAGATTATTTAATTCCTAATTTAGCAATAAAAGGAACAGAATCTAATTATCATATTGGATTATATGGTCGTTTAAAATTAGAGTATATAAAGAAACATCAGTTAGGTTTATATAGTGATTTAATATTAAATGGTACATTACCAGAGTACCTAATTGAGATAGATAAGACTGCAAATGAAAGAGCCAAAAGTATTGTTAATGAACTTGCTAAGGAAGAAAAAGTAGATGAAAGTTTGAAACAAAATAATCAATTAGAGTGGGTTAGATGTATGAATAATATTAAAAATAGAGCTGAAGAAATTGTACTTAATGAGCTAATTTATTGTTAAATAAAAATTTTAAAAGGGTTAATTCTTGTCCTAGCAAGCACTGAATTTGTTCACACGAGATTTTCGTATTTTCAAATTCTATGCAATGGGACAAGTCCCAATCCCTTTTAAAAAATATTAAATGTTAGGAGAATTATTATGATAAATTTTAGAGAAGTAAATAAAGATGATATATTAAAAGAATGGTTAGAATTTAGAGAGGAAACTGCTTTTTGTACTTTATCGCCTCAAGATAAAAAGTATTGTATTAATTTTGATGAGATATCTGAAAATATATTAAAGAATGTGCCAAATCAAAATAAAAAATATGTTCAAAAGCAATTGGATATTCTTGATAAAAATTTTATGGACTATCTTTGCTATTGGAATGAAAAGTATTATAGGAATGGATTTGTGGATGGAGTGCAGTTGATTATGGGATGTAGTGAAAAATAGTCAAAAAAATACGAGGTTGAAATTGTTTCAACTTCGTATTTTATCTATTCTTTAGTTATTTTTATTCTGCTATCCATAATGAATATATATTTTCCATTATTACTATATTTTCTGGTTCAAAAGATTCTGTAAAACATCCAAATATATCTTTTTTCTTTCTCATAAATCCAGGTATTTCTAAATCTCCACTTTCTTCAATTTCAGAATCATCAATACTTATGCAATGAATATTCCCAATTGGTTTAAAATCTGTTCTTTTACATTCCTTAATTTTTTTACCAGATGCAATAGCAATTAACTTAGCCTTATTTTCACTTTCTTCATATGCTTTTTTTAATGCTTCTTTACTTGCATTTTCTCTATCTTTTATATCAAATGTGATATTATATTCTGGAATCTTATCTAATTTTATAATTTCTGTCATAAAAATGTTTATATTTTCATTTGAATAATCTAATTTCAAATTTGCTTCTTGTTGAAAATTATAACCTATATCTATTTTTTTATTAGTTCTGTAATCTTCATCAATTCTATGTTCAATACTAAACTTATTTGTTTTTAAATCTTCTTTTTTCAAATTTAATTTAGGTAAAACATTTTTAACAAAATTTTCAAAACTATCTGTTCCTGTTTCAAGAGCTTTATCATAAGTTTTTTCAGTATAATCAAATGTAAGCCTTATTTTTATCACCTCTGGTTGATATTCTACTTTTCCTTTTCCTTCAACAACTATTTCCATAAATTTTCTCCTTTTTTATATGATTTTTAATTACTATTTTGTTTTTATAATTTTTGTTTAAGTATAAAAATTTCGATATCCGGATTTTCTAATCAAATAAAAGAATTCAGTATTTTCAATAGTTCTAAGCTTTTTATGTTTTTTTTGGAATTCCGGATCAAATAAAAAATTATGCCCAATATGGTATATATTTTTTAAATTTTTTTGTTGTTCCATCAGGATCAAAATCTTTTATTACATTTTTTTCAATTGCTAAAGAAATCAATCTTGAAACAGTTGACGAATTATTTTTATCTATTCTAAATCTTTCTCTTAAAGTTGTATTAGTCATGAATTCCTTATTTACATATTTTAGGCAACAATGTTGATATGTCGCTCTTACTCTTTCTTCCTCTGTCATCTTAGCATATTCTTTATGAGCATAAATAATAACTCTTATACTGTCCTCATATTCTTCATATTCTGGTGCAGGCAGATTCATCTCTTCTATTGATGTTATTACTTTATCTACTCCACTTCCTTTTTCTTCACAAATTCTTAATAGTCTCATAATATTTGCTAATTTTTCATTTCTTGATTTTGGAGTATGGTCAATAAATCTTTTTGTATCTATTAGTGGCTTTCCAGAATTAGTAATCTCTATTCTATCACTATATATTTCTATTAATGGGCCTTTATTTCCTTCCATAAAATCTTGATGTACTAATGCATTAGCAACTGTTTCTCTTATAGCAATTTTAGGATATTGATATTCAGTTTTTCTAAAAGCGTCTCCTATTACTTCCTTATTTAATGCTTTATCATTGATATAATCAATTAAATTTTCAAAAGCTACAGCATAACCTTTATTACCTGTTATATCTGATAAAGTATTAAATTTATTATTTCCATCATACACAACAACTCTTGGAGCTCTCGATTTGATTTCTTTAAATTTATTTAAATCCTTAGCAAGTACAATTGCTCCTAAATATGTAATATTATATGTTCCTCTTTTATATACAACGAAATCTTCTTCAATTAATTTCTCTAATATATATTCTTTGTTTAAATTATGTTTAATATTCATTAAATTAAAATATGTATCATAATCTAATAAATCAAAAATATCTTCTTTTGCTACATTACTCATAATTATTTGAGTCTCAAAAATTTTTGATTCAAAACATTTCCATAATTTTCTTTCTTTTTCTGGAAAATCTTTCAATTTTTGTTTAGTTGAATTAACTCTAATATATTCTACATCTTTATATTTGACAGGTACATTAACATTTGTTGTTTCTATTTCTATTATTTGTACTCTAATATCATCTTCAAAATTTAAATCATGTATACTGAATGTTATTCGTGGAGATAATAAAGTTTGAATATAATTTTCCAACTCTTGTTGCTTATATTTTGCTTTTTTAAAATCAAACTTAGTACCAACTATTTGCTTATCATCACTTATTCCATAAATTAAATATGCCTTATCTTGTCCTTCTAAAATAGCTGAATTGCACAAAGCTGATATGTATTCTCCTATTAAATTAGGATCAGAATTATTTTCTTTATATTCTAACCACTCATTTTCTGTTTTTAAAGATAACAAATATTTTAAAGTTACATTATAATCTTCCATTTTACACTTCATCCTTTATTACATATATTTTTTATGATTTTTGAATCAAATAAAAAAATCCCTCTATATAAATGTTTCTAGTCATTTTATATCACAAAATTACTTTTTAATCAAATAAATATATTATTTAAAAATACTCTCAAATTCTAACGGAACAATATCTTCATATAGCAAAACATTTTGTTGATTTACTTGTTTATTATCATGATAATGTCCAAAATACCATTTATTAAATTCTAATTTTTCTGATATTTCTTGTAAATAATCAGTCAAAAAATCTTTCTTATACGTTCCTCCACCAAGTAATGCTTGAATATTTGTTGGGCAACAATGAGAAATTACATAGTCTACTTTATAATTTACTTTTTCTAAATTTTTTATTCCGTTTGTCATCTCTTCGTTAGTTGGTAGTTCTAAATCCCACCATGAAAAGTCTCTTATTCTAAAATATGCTCCTCTTTTTCGGTATTCATATATCTTTTCTTCTTCATCTAAATTTAATATTCCTTCTTGTATATCATGAGATTTAGCTCCACCAAAAGCAAATATCCTTTTACCATCTATATCAAATATTTCTCCACGCATTAAATGTAAAACAGAATCTCTTATTTTATGTACTTTACCTCCATTCCATTCTTCTACTGGATAATCGTTATATAATCTTGTAAAGTTTTCATGATTTCCATCTACAAATAAAGTAGTAAAATTCTTATTATTTAACCAATCTAAAGCTTCCTTTTCTCTACTACTTTCTTCTTCAAATGTCCATACTCCTCCAAAATCTCCACAGATTATTACATAATCATTCTTTGTCATTTCAGATTGTATTAGGAATTGATTTTCAGTAAATCTTGAAAAATCCGAATGTGTATCACCTGTAATGTAAATCATGTTTTCCACCTCTATATAAATAATTTTGAGATTAAATTTAATAATTGTGTTGTCAAATGTTTCATATCGTCAACATCTATAACTCGATCATAGACTTCTTTTAATGCCTCATAACATTCTGTATCCCCTTTTTCTTCTTCTAATGCAACACCTATAATACTTATCCCCTCTTTTTCAATCTTTCTTGCTGTATTATGCGTGTCTTTTGTTGAAACAGGAGGGCTGTAATCATCGTTATCGTTTGCTGTATGACAAGGGTAACCATCTGAAATGCAAATAATTACTTTGCATTCTGCGTGAGAATGCTCTATTAAGTATTTTTTTGCCCACATTAAAGATAGACCTTCTCTAGTTCCTTCGTCTGCATCTAACAATAAAATATTGTACTTGTCATTTTTAGAATAATTAAAATCTACTAATATTTTATGTTTTACTAATGGCTCATCAAATATAGCTCTATGTTCAACAATAGCATGTTCTATACCATTTTTAGATAATACCTCGTGAAGTATTACTGAAGATTTAATTGCATTTTCATTTTTTGCTCCTGCCATAGAGCCTGATCCGTCTATTAGAAATAAAATTGCTATATCTGGTATATCTATTCCTTGAACTTTTCTATACCAATAACGATTTTTCAAATCTCCTAATCTTTTTGATTCTATTCCACTTCCAAAGCTAAATTTATCTTCTTTAGAATCTACATTTCCCTTTAATAATTGACTGAATTTAGCATTATATGAATTTATATTTAGCTTATATCTATTATAAATATTATCATAAGCTTTTTTCATATTTATATTTGGTTTAGGATATGTAACTTTTATTTTAATATCTTTGTGCATTGCACTAGCTTTTAAATCTCCGCCTGTATATTCCCAATGTTGAGTAGTTTTTGAAGCTTGCTTAATACTTTGTCTTTTATCTTCTTCAAATTTTTCTAATTCGTAAATATACTGTTCTGAATAATCGTCATCAATTTTGTTTCCTTCTAAATCAGTAAATAATTTTCTTGTTATTACTGCTTTTCTTCCTTTAGATTCAAATTGATTTATAGACATATTTTTTCCAGAGTGAGTTTTTTCATCTCCAACTAAAACAGAAATATATCTCTTTACATACTCGTATTTTTCAATGTCTTTATCATTTATTTTAGGAATTAAAGGTTCTATAATATCAAAAATTTTACTTGTATATTCATATCTTTTGTCTGGATCTCCGCAAATACTTCCTTCCAGCCATAGATCTTTTGTCTTATCTACATATTCTTTTATCTCTTTTGAAGGCTCTTCAAGCTTTACCATAGGATATAAAAGCATTGTAGCAAAATAATCAATTAGCTCCATTATTAAGCTTATTTTCCTTTGTATTTCAAGTTCTTCTTCAGAAAGTTTTGATTCTTGTTCTTCTTCTGGTTTAGTAAATTCTTCAAATTTTCTTTGAATTGTTCCTTTAGCAGGTGTAGTTGAAAACAATCTTGAAACTCTTCCAAAAGTTAAGAAAAGATTCATATTATCAAATTCACTAGCTCCAGCAGCTTCAATAAAGCAATCTTCTATTATATTTGATATACTGCTTAATATCATTTGATTAAATTTATTATTTTTTCCTCTTGGATCTTTTAATAAGTCTGGCGGAAAGTTTGTATAAATAATATGTAATGCTTCATGTATATTTTGCGCTCTAGTAATTATCTTTAAAGCTATGAATCGATCATTGGAAAAACTTTGAGGAAGACCTAAAAATTCCTCTGTATTTTTTAATGCAATATAATCGCAAAATAATTCATCGTTTGCAGGATCTACAACTATATTCTTTCCATCTGTATATGCTTGATTTTCATTTATAAAAAATAACCTTAAATTTGGATTTTCTGAAAGCATTGAGGCAAAGTCTTCTTCAATTTTTCTATTATCTTCAGTTTGAAATATTTTTAAAATTTCTCTATCTTGTTTTTGCATAGAAGAACCCTACCTCCTTTTAAACTAATTCCATTTATATAATAATAAAAATCCTCTAATTACATTTTCAAGCGTTCTATCACATTTGGCAATAGGTATAATTGTTTTTTCAGCAGCTTTTAAATAGCCTTCATATTTTGCTTGTCTAGCCCAGTTTTCAAGATTTCTAGGAGAAATAACAATATCTAATTCTTCAGCCTCTATTTTATTTTTTAATTTATGATATACTCCTAAAATTTTAGTAACATATTCTTTGCATTCTGGAACTCTTGTTATAAGCATTTTCTTAATTGCTGCATCTGATAATGAAGCTATTTCAACAATAGTATTGAATCTGTTATATAATGCTTGATTTAACTCTTTTGTTCCAAAGTATCCTAAATTCATAGTTGCAAAGAATCTAAAATTAGGATTTCTTCTTACAATTTCTCCATTATCAAGTCTTACAAATCCATTGTCATCTAATAAAGAATTCAAGAAAGCTAAATATGCAGGTTTAGCAAAGTTTATTTCTTCAAATACTACTGCTCCCCCATCTCTTATTGCTTTTGTTACAAAACTTTCTTTAAATACTATTTGATCTCCTTCTGGAATAAATTTACCCAAAATAAATTCATCTAAATTTTCACTACAATTTACTGTATCCATAATAGGAAGTCCAATATCTCTACATATTAGTTTGCAAGAAATTGTTTTACCAGTCCCAGCAGGACCATGAAGTAAAACAGTTTTTGAATCCCCATTAACTACTGCATTACATATTGGTTTTAATTGTTCTGGAAGTTCAAATTCTTCTCCTAATTTAGGTATTAACTGCTTTTGTTCTTCTGTAAATACATTGTCTTCAAATTTTGTAACTACTATATCTAATGTTTCTTTTAATTGCTCTTTGTTTTGTCTTATAACTCCATAAACATCTTTATAAGAAACGAATTCTCTTAAATCATAGTTAAGAAGATTTTCATCAGTTGTAAATTCATAGTCTTCCATTTTATGCTCTTGATAAAAGTCTTCGTGTATATTTACAAAAGTATCAGCTGTTGGATTTTCAATATAATTGAATACAACTCTATTAAATTCATCATCGTTATTTGTATCTCTTGCAAGTAATGCAGCAAATGAAACAAAATACCAATATATCATATCTATAAGTTCGCCATCTTCTGGATATTCTTTACTTTCTGTTGGTAATATATTTAGATTTTCGTCATAGAAGGTTAAGTATATTTCATTATTTTCTAATAATACAACAGCTTGATCAACTCTGTTAACAATTATTCCATTATCTTTCCAATCTTCTGGAAATTTAACTTTGAAATATAGTTTTGATTTATCACTATTTACTAAAATATCTCCAGAGATTCCATCTTCGTTTGCAATTAAGCTTCTTAATACTAGAGAAAATAAAGTTATTCCCTCTCCTATTGGCTGACAAAGTGTTGTTGTTCCTCTATATGATTGATTATTTGGATGTACATAGTATTGAGTAGCATCAGACAAATGTCTGAATCCAAATCCTTTATATATTTCATCACTATTTTCCCTTACAATTTTGTAAGAATCTTTGAAAATATTCATTGTTATCTAACCTCCAATGTTTTATATTATTTTATCAAAACTTTGCTTTATTATATTTTTAATGTAATCCATTTCTTCAAAAGAATGTACATCTAATCTGTTATTATTAGTCCAATTATAATTTTCTCCTAATCTTTCAACTTTGTTTTCAGGATCATTATAATCTCCTGCCATGATAAACATTTTTATAAAGTTAGTTTTAAAATGTATTTCTGCAAAGCATTTACCTAAACTGTAACTAATGTAATTTTTAGTTATTGAATAACTTATTGAATTATTTAATTCTAAAATATATTTATGTAGTTCTTTAAACAGTTCAATTACATTATTATCTGAATTTTTTGATAATTCTGAAACTTCTTCTAAAATATCTTTATTTTCTTCTTCTGGAATTTCTACTACCTTATTTTCATCTATTTTTATATCTGACAAAAATAACATTCGATCTCTATCATTTTCGTTTGCAAATTTAAAATTATATCTTTCTGCCATAAAATTAAGTAATTCTATTCCTCTTTCTTTTATCGTTTCTATGTTCCAATCTGGATATGTTGAAACATCCATTTCACTATAACACCCATTTTTGTAACATCTTTCTCTATTATTTGTTCCTTCTTTTTTATCTGTAAAAGAGTCATTTTGGAAAGAGCTGTTTATTGACATTGATAAAGGAAGTAAGTTTCCTATGCTGTTAGCAATGTTATGAATAGAATTGTCTGTATATTTTCCAAATCTTTTTAGCCAATAAGCATTATCTCCAGTTTGAGGGTATATATGTTCAATAGATATTTTATCTTTTGCATCTTTTTTAAATATGGCTTCTGGAGTCAATTTTATATCTGTTCCAGTTTTTCCTTTTAAATGTAATTCATATTCATAAAGAAAATATCTAATTGTACTCCATGAATAATAACCATTATTATTTTTAAACAATCTTGTTATCTTTGATAAAGGAGAGTCTATAAATATTTCTCTATCTTTATTTAATACAGCAACATTATCTAATTCATTTTGAACATTTTCTATTGTTGTATTTCCTATATATAAATCTTTTGCCATATTATAAAATTTACTATTTTTATATGTTTCAAAGTATCCAGATAATCTAAATAATAAGAAAATCCATCTTTCAACTAATTGCAAATATCTAACTTTATTTTCGTCAGAAATATTATCTTTTGACAATACAACACATGTTAAAGGTTTAAAATATGCATAGTTTATTCTATTAAGTTTTCCTAACCATAATTTTATATCTTCAGATAAATTTGATTGCTCTGGAAAATATAGGTCATACCAATAAGGAATAAGTTGTCTTAAACTATTGATATAATTTGATATATCTTTAAGTTTTAACTTTCCTTCAACTTTTAAAGAGTTTTTTTCTATTATTTCTTCATTTTCTTCTTCATCTTCTGAAATAATATAATCGTCATTTTCTATCTCTTCTTCATCTATTTCTTCTGAAATTATAGAAATATCATCTATAACTCTTTTTTGAGTAAAATATTTCTTTAATAGGAAGTTAGTATAGTTTTCTTTGTTAGTTCTTGTATAGCCAAAATATATTATCCAATGAGCTTGCAAAAATTCATCATCACTTAATGGTCTTGACTTATTTTTACCTAAATAACTATATATTTCTTTCCATGTATCGTTTATATCTTCTCTTATTTTTCTTTTTACTTCATCATCATCTTTAAATAATGTTGTAAGATATATAAGTCTATTTTTTAATAGTTCTAAATTAGAAAGTCTTTTACCTCTATTATTCATTGTTTCAAAAGCTAAATAAACATTAAAATCATCTTCAATATAGTAAGTATTAAATCTTAATTTTTGAGTAAGATTTATAAATAATCTATTTATAACTTCTATATTATTTTTATTTGATTTATATAATTCTTGAATAGATTTTTTAAAGAAATCTTTAGCTTGTTGTAAATTTAGTGTATAAAAAGTTTCTTCTACTTCTCCCTCTATTTCTGATTCTAATATCTTGTTCTTAAAGAATTTATAACTTGGATTATCAACTTCATATCCAAATTTATAGCTTTTTAACATATCTTCAGAATTAGGTTTAGAAACAACAAGATAATTTTCTTTTATCATTTTAAGTGTAAAATCATTTAAGTTTATTTGTTCATCTGTTTTATTCTTATTTTCTGGAAGGTTTGCAACAAAATTGATTATTTCATTTATTAAAATAATTATTGTTGTAAATCTTTGTTGTCCATCAACAATATGATATACTTTATAGCCTCTGTTATTAACAAGCCATTGTATATCGTTCCATTTTTCAACATTTGATACATCTTTAATTTCTTTTAGAGAAATCATTCCTGTATAATGTTCTCTATTAGAAGGAATATTTAGAACATCTTCCCAAAATTCAGTAAGTTGCTGTTCGTTCCATGAATATCCTCTTTGATAATCTGGAATTCTAAAAATTTTTTCATTAAATAATTTTTGTATTGATTCTAAACTATTATCGTTCAATTTTATTTCTCCTTTTTTACTTTAGTTATTATCATTAGGATTATATTTTTCATCTTCTTCAGCAACTTGTAATAATTCATTATTATCATTTGCTAAATTATATAATTCTTCTTCATTTCTAAATCCATTAGTTTTTGTGTATGTATACTCTGTTTGAGTATCATCCTCTCTTTTTTTACTTACTTCTATATTTTCTCCCATCAATTCAGCTTGTAATACAACTGTTTGAACTGCTTCATCTGCCTTTGTTGGTGGATAATGATATTTTCTTAATAATCTCTTTATTTCTCTTCTCATAAAAGCTCTAGCTGATTCTTTCTTATCCCAATCAACAGTTCTATTCTTTCTAACTGTTTCAGTAAGTTCATGAGCTAATTGTATTAAAACTTCGTCTTGCATTTCTTTTAATACATTAGGATCTTTAACAAGGGCATCATAAAAAGCGTATTCATCGTCTGTTAATCCCTTTTCCTTACCTTCATTTTTAGCATCTACAACTTCCTTTGAAAGATTTAATAATTCTTCAATAACTTCTGCACTTGTTATTAAACGATTATTATATTTTTTCATTATTTCAGCCATTTTTTGTGAGAACAATTCTGCTTTTACTAAATTAGTTCTTTTGAAAACTCTTATATTTCCATCAATAAGTCTTTTTAATAATTCAGCTGCGATATTTTTATTTTTTGACTTCTTTATACTTTCAAGATATTCTTCTGAAAGAATAGAAATTTCTGGATTACTTCTATCTGCTGCTTTAAATATATCAATTATTCCGTCTTCTTGAATAGCTTGTTCTAATACATTTAAGATTCTTTGATTTACTTCTGTTGTAGTTAAATGTCCTTTTCCTGTTATTTTATTAATACCAACTTTTACGCCTTTAAAGAATTCAACTTCTAATTTTGTTTGTTCATCTAATATACTTCTTGCAAGTGTTTCAGCTTGAGATAGAGCTGTTGCTTCAGCAATAAAATCTTTCTTTTCGTCTTCATCTTTAGAAAGCACATAGTTTATTCCATCAGCTAAAGTTCTTAATCTTAATTGGTTTGAACTACTAAAGAAACCTTGATAATCAAATCCATAGAAGAAATCTCTCATTACTTCTAGTTTTTCTTTTACTATTACATAAGCAGCTGTAATATCTGGAACTTTATCTCTATCTCTATTTGTATATTCATTTAAAGCATTTCTTAAATCTGCTCCAATACCAATATAATCAACGATAAGTCCTGCTTCTTTATCTTTGTAAACCCTATTAACTCGAGCTATTGCTTGCATTAAATTATGACCTCTCATTGGTTTGTCTATGTACATAGTTGCAAGATCTGGAACATCAAATCCAGTTAGCCACATATCAACAACAATTACGATTTTTAATTTGCTTTTTTCATCTTTAAATTCAGTTGCAAGATCATCTCTATACTTTTTATTTCCAACTATTTCATGCCAATCAGTAGGATCATCATTGTTGTCTGTTAAAACAACTTTTATTTTTTCTTTCCATTCTGGTCTTTTTTCTATAATCTCTTTATATAAATCTATTGCTATTTTTCTGGTCATACAAACAATCATAGCTTTTCCGTTTAGTATATCTTCTCTTTGCTCATAATGTTCAATAATGTCTTTAGATAACATTTCCAAACGATCTTGTGCACCTATGACTGTTTCAAGTTTTGCAAGTTCTTCTTTAGATTTAGTTACAGTTTCAACATCGGCTTCGTCATTTTCAATTATGTAGTTATACTCGTCATCTATTTCTTTAAGAACATTCTCATCTAGTTTTAATTTTGCAACTCTATTTTCGTAATAAATAGGAACAGTTGCATTGTCTAAAACAGCTTGAGTCATATCATATACATCTATGTAATCTCCGAAAAGAATTCTTGTATTTTTATCAGCATATTCTATTGGAGTTCCTGTAAACGCTATAAAAGTAGCTTTTGGAAGACTATCTCTCATTTTTTTAGCATAACCTGTTTGGAATTCTCCAGTTTTTCTATTAAATTTCTTTTCTGTACTATATTGGCTTCTATGTGCTTCATCAACGATAAATATAATATTTTCACGATCAGAAATTATATCATCGCCTTCTTCAAATTTTTGTATAGTTGTAAATATGATTCCTCCAGCATTTACACTTAACAATTCTTTTAGTTTTTTTCTACTTGCAGCATGTTGAGTTTTTTGAGGAAGTATTTCTCTATTAGTATTCGCAAATGTTTCATATAATTGATTATCTAAATCGTTTCTATCAGTTAATACAACAATAGTAGGATTGTTTAAGTCTTGTATTTTAGAAATTTTTCCAGTATAAAATACCATTGCAAAACTTTTTCCAGAACCTTGAGTATGCCATACAACACCGGCTTTTCCAGTATGTTCATCTAAAGCTTTTAATGTACTTTTTATTGATTTATCTACTGCAAAATATTGATGGTATCCTGCAAGTATCTTTATTCTTCCTTTTTCTTTATTTTGAAATAATATAAAGTTAGTAATAATATCAATTAGTCTATCTTTTCTGAAAACTCCATTTAATAACACATCTATTTGATTTATATTATCTGCTGGCTTTTCTCCGTCTTTAGATTTCCATGTCATAAATCTATTGAAGTCAGCTGTTATTGTTCCTATTCTTGCGTTTATTCCATCACTTATAACACTAAAAGCATTATAATAAAATAAACTTTTTATATCTTCTTGATAATTCTTTATTTGATTGTATGCGTTTTCAATAGTTGTATCTTCATTTATTGCATTTTTAAGTTCAAATACAATTAGAGGGATTCCGTTTATAAATACAACAACATCAGGTCTTTTTTCTTTATATTCAATAACTGTATATTGGTTTAAAACTTGAAATAGGTTATTTTCTATATTATCTCTATCAATTAACTTTGCTACAAAAGTTTTATCTCCTTCAATAGGAACTTCAACTCCTGCATAAAGCATGTGATAAAATTCGTAGTTTGTTTCTACAAGATCTACTGTATGAAAGTTTCTTATTTTTCTATATACTTCATCTGCAATATCTTCAGTTATATCTTTGTTTATTTTGTATAAAGATTCATAAAACACATCTTTTAGTATTGCTTCTTTATAATCTCTTTCAATATCAGGTGCATACTGATATTCATAACCTAATTCCTTTAATTGTTCAATTATGGCTTGTTCAACATTATCCTCTCTGAACATTTATAATTCCCCCTATCTTGTTTTGTTCCTTTGTGCTTACAAATAACAATTTGTATGACTAAATTTCAATTTTATCTAGGTCTATTTCTCCATTCATTAGTTTTGGTAGTAATGTATCTCGTAGTTGCTCTAAACTGCTTATTTTAGCTTTATTTTTATTAATTCTATCTTTTATTGTTTTATATAAATTATTAAATTTATCAATCATTTCTTTTGATGGATATGGTATTTCTATCATTCCAAAATCATTATAATTTAAAGCTTGTCTAACTGATCCAGAAGCTCTTAATGTTACTTCAGCATTAAATTTTTTCGATTTAAAATAGAAATCAAAAAAATCTATATAGTCTTTATCCACTGAAAATGTAACATACACAGGACTCACACAGCAATTATAATCAAAAGTGTTTAATCCTATTGAACCTATATTTATTCTTGCAGGATTATAAGCAAAGTCATTTTTATCAACATTTAAGTATTTTCCTATATCTTTACTATAAACTTGTTTATCAAAGTAATCATCTGATAACACTAAATTACCAGTATTTACAGCAGATAAAACTTTATATTCTTTAGTTTGATCTATCTTATTTCTGTTATTAGTTGTTACATCACTTAATTGCTTTATTTCATAATTATTTGTATATTCTTCATTTTCAAAATACTCTTGATAAAGTGCTTTTCCTATTTCATACAAATTATTATTTATCTGCGTATTTAATGAAATTTTATTGTTTATAGTATTTAAAATTTTTATAATTTTGTTTTGACATTCTTTTTCTGGTATTTTAATATTAAAAGCTTCGATTCCATAAATAGGAAGCTTTGGTTGAGTCGTTCCAACTATATGTGAAAGAATTTCTGCTTGACCATCTCTTGATAGTAAAAAATATTTTAAGTATTCTTTTAAACATATTTTTTCATCAACTAATAAATTATTGCAATTTTCAGTTAAGTATGCTCCATCTAATTCATTAGGTATTGAAGCAACTGAACCTACTGTTCCTACTACTGAAATTATAATATCATTTTTTGATACTTTATATCTCGTTATATAACTTGCTGCTTCATCTGAAATATACTGAACATTATTAACATCAATAATACCATTGTTTATATCTCTAACTCTAATATATCTATTATTGGTTTTTTTATCGGAAACGATATAACCTTTTTTTAATCTTTTACCACTTCGTATTTTTCCAATATCTTTATATTTGTACTCGATAAAATTCATATATTCCACCTATCCTATATATTTTCTATGTGAATT
>ENA-OOZG01000659-OOZG01000659.1-human-gut-metagenome-genome-assembly--contig:-NODE-659-length-28059-cov-1.829596_pt1 | contig 28059 bp, 35 predicted proteins | sample MGYA00241706_ERZ501384 | MGnify/ENA primary metagenome ERZ501384 (study PRJEB25962, sample SAMEA2042742) | human gut metagenome | biome: human gut; feature: human-associated habitat; material: faeces...
GGGCTCGTCTGCCGGAAGCGTCTCCCTTACAGACGGAGGAAGACTGTTCAAAGTCTGATGCACGATTTTCCACGCACGCTCTTCGTCAGATTCCTCTTTCTTGATAGCAAGTTCCCAATCTGCGTCCGGAACATCCCCATCTTCAAGATACTGGAATACTACTTTTCCGTTGTCCCCAACAGATGTCTGCGTAATCCTTACAACATTTCCTGAAGCAATGTATGCAAATGCTTTTGTTCCGAGAAGGTAGGAGATAAAGAACTGCTCTTCGAGCGTAGCCGAATTCTTGTCCGCTACTTCATTTGCCGTTTCCTCAAGAACACTCCTGAGCTGTTCCGGACCTTTTCCTTTCTTCTCCATATATGCTGACACGAAAGCCGCTACAGCCTCATTCTGACGTGCTCCCTGCTTTTGTGCTCCAAAAAGAATCTTCTGATATTCGTTTTCCATTTCATCTCTCCTTTATATATCCATAATAAATAGGTGCATATGCGAGTGCGGCTAAAGTGTCATCTTCTGGATAAAGGCACCGCAACTCAGGAGGCATGTTCTTAAGTAATTCCTCCTTTACATCATATGCGTCCTGTTCTGTTTTAACAAGACTATCTAACTCAATATCCTTGACTGCCTCTATTAAAGCATCAATCTTAGACGAATCTAAGTTTAACATCTGTTGAAACCTCCGTAAGTTTGCGCTGAACCTGCTCGATATCTATATTGTACCGTAATGGTGTATTCTCAGATATTAACGTCTTCTTTAACGTATTCAAAATACAACACGGTAAGTAACTTATCTGAGCATCGGTCCGCTTGTCTATTAATGTACATCTATCTACGAAACAGGCAACAGGTTTAATATACTCTGGCCGACCATCTGGTATGACATCATAAAGCGCATGGTAGAGATGTCTGGCATGTTTCTCTGCCTGAGCTACCGGTGATTTATCTACAGGAGTTCCCTGCTTCCACACCCAATCACCCTTTACCTCTATTTTCGCGTGGTATGATTTTACCTCTATTGGAAATATCCTATAAGGAGTTACATAGAGTATGTCTATTTCATCCTCAAGCCTTCTCCCATTGGAAGCGTCTGTGTACTCCACGAACTCATTGTTTTCGAGTTTGATATTTCCCAAATAAGTAGTGCCAGTTTTATCCTGTTGGTACGGGTACCTAAAAGATTGATACACTAAACCTCCTGTCCGTCGATGTAGTTCCAGTACAATCTGAAGAACTGCTTGCTCTCCGGCATCTCCCTTTGCTTTCATGTCCTTCAGTTTGCCTGATTTTCTCATGCTTGAAAGTATAGAGTTTATACTTTGAGATTTACCCAAGAGCCACCTCACTCTGATGTAATCGGAAACTCCGCTGTGTAATTATGCTTGTCACTGTGCGCAAGCCTGATATTTCTAGGTCTCACATCTATAATGTAGTAATCCCCTCTCTGTTCCCAGTTCCCCTCTATGCAGTCGAAATCACTGAAGTGCATATTCCGATGTAAAGGTTCCTCTGTTATAGCATATGTCTCCCCATCACATCCCTCAGGCAGGAAGTCAGAGATTGTTGTCTTTGCTATTTCCTCTTCATCACACACAGCGTTTTCCGGCTTAGGTCTCCAAGAATTATCTATCTCTCCTTTCTCCATAAGACACGCTGTCTCCTTTGGATAACGCTCCAAAGCTGTCGCATAATCTAAGAAGATATCTCCTGAGATGAGTAAGCATAATCCGAGAGACGGATGCATTACTAACTTCATAAATCTCCTCCCTATAGTACATAATTCGCAATGTTCCTTAAAGTTACAGGGTCTACGTTTCCTATCGCCGCAACGGTTGACAGAAGGATAAACAGCGCCCATCCAATTCCCACTATTGTAGCTGCTGGCCAGATTATAATTCCAAGCCCCACGAATCCGTTCCTACACATAGTTCGCACAGAAATTACTCCTACAAGTCCGAGTATCGGAAGTGCAATTCTCACCCAAGACAGTATAGTGACAATCCCTTTTATTAGTGTACTGACTATTGGGAAGTTTAAGAAGAATCCCGCAACTCCACCAGCTGACTGACCGAAACTCATTATACTATTAGAAACATATATCTGGTATATGAAGGTGAGAACTAACGATATCAAACACAAAATCAACAAGACAATGTAGAGTACTGCTGTGGGACCTGCGTTGGATTTTTGAAATCCGTGTATGGGCCTACGTGGCTGAGGTGAAGGTGCCGTTGTTACATGATTGTTTACCACAACCTGAGGACGCTCTGTGAGCTGTCGCCCTCTTCTCATTGTGTGCGAAGCCGCAACCTGAACTCTATCCGCTGTTTGTCTGATAGCTTCTGCCTTTGGTTTAGCTCCCTTACCCACTAACCGTTTATAGGATTGCCGCATTTCCTTCGTACGTGCTTTATTTATTTTTGATTCAGCAACTACGATCTTTTCAAAAGACGTAGGCATCCCCATCTCGTACAGGCATATATTCCGAAACTCTTCTGGACTTATATCAAGTCCAGCTACTTCCCTTATAAAAATTGTAGGGGGATAACAAGCAGTTCCATAGTTCTCTCCCTGAGATATCGCAGCGTAAACTGCTGTAAGGACTGAGTTTAGTATATCCTGATTCTGCGCATGCGTTGCGTCAATTCCAAGCGTATCTAACTCCGAGCATATGGCAGAGAGATAATAATTATCTGGAGCTTTCTTATAGGTTGCTAATTCTTTACGTGCGTTTATGGAGGTACTGATGCTTATTCCAGGTTGCATCTCCATAAACTTCATCTTAGCCAAGTCAGCTTTCTGATAAGATACATAAAACTCTTTCATAACCGACTTCCAATCGGCCGCTGTCCAATCCTTTGTTATCCGTTGGAATGATACTGTCTTATCCCCATCAGCTGCTCCTCTACCGAGAATTATGTCTAAGATTTGCTCCCTATCGAGCTCCGATGAAACTGAGCATATGTCACCAATCCGCGACCTAATTTCGGCTATCGTCATGCACAGTCCATCCGCCTCTAAATATGTCCTTTAATTGCTGCTCCTCCATTCTAATTACCTCCAATCCTTCATACTCACAGACACTTTCGCAGTCCTAGTGTCTATATAATTCCTAACCCTGTTAATCGTTCTGCTGTTTCCTTTATATGTCATCAAAGCGTAGAAAACTGAATGGTCAGGCACCTGAACGTCTATGTCCACATATTCGCCAATAATCTTCAAACCGTGCCATATTGCTATTAAATGACTATTTATCATATCTTCATTTAAATAGATATCTAACAGTACAGCTTTAATGCTTCCAGACATATTTTCCACAATAACATTCGGGTCGTGATTCTCAATAGAGATGTATCCCATCTGCTTTGTGAAATAGTTATAATACACTTTATCACTTCGTATAAAATATTCCATTCTCACATAATGTGTATTGAATGTTTCTCCATACTTTGTAATATCTGTGTAGACCCTCTTTGATGTGTGTCTCTTTACGTATTCCCAGCACTCCTCCTCTGTCTTAAACTTCCTAAACTTTGGATAGGGATATAAAGAGCATATTCTTTCTACATCTTCATATTTATTGTAAACTGTGCTCAAGCCCGGCACAATCACTGCATACGGCATTTTTAAGTATCCTCGTGAGCAGAATCCTCGAGCTGAAATCACACACAACGTGAGCATCTCTCGAAGTCTTGTGTCCGCGTATATAGTAGAATGAGACATTATGTTTCTTCATAATCTCACGTATTCTCATTACCGCGTCGTACCCGTCTCCCGTGAAGTTGGCTGTGTCAAATTTCTTCATATACTGTAGCTTCTTCACTGCTGACTCATTATCACAATAGCAGCTTATTGCCTGCGTATTTCTGAAAGCATTAGCCGCTAACTGCAATCCACGTTCCAAGGCCAGTACTTCTCCGATGTGTGCGCTCTCGCATTCTACTGGTTCTATAATGGAACCTATAAAAGTTCTTCCAGTAACTACGATAGCAGCTAATACTGCTTGCCCGTCCTTGAAAGAGCAATCACTGTAAACTTGTAACATATTACCTCCAGTCCAAAACAGACGGAACTTCTTCGCTTCTCAACTGTCCTTCTTCGAGTTCCGCATGAATCGGAATCCACTTCCTCCCGTTCTCTGTCACATTGTACGCTGTCACGTCCTTTAACTCTTCAATAGCTTCCTTTTCCGAGTCGTGAATGTAAAAAGCTCCCTCATCATGCTTGTAGAAAGCTATGTGTGACTTCTCATATTTATTTAGTACCTGGGACGCCCTATTCACAGAACAAACCATCAAATCGGAAGCTGTCGTCTGTATCGGGTTATTTATTCCACAACGTACCACATGCCCTTCCCAAGATTTAGTTCCGCGTGAATACTGTGCTGTCTCGTCCGGCTCAATCTTAGAACCGAATACGCTGTAGAAGACTTCATCACCATGGGCTACCTGCCGCTTAACGTCGGCCTCCCATTCCTTTCTTTTAGGATGATTGACTACTCGATCGATATATCGTTTCGAGATTACAGGGTCTCGTCCCTGAAGTGCTGAGCCATAGTTGGCAGCAAGAGAAATCACCTTAATCTCTTTTCTGTTAGCCTTCATTTCATCTGTAATCTCATGCTTGTAAATGACAAACTCCTCTCCAGTGTTAGGTTCTCCAGGCTCAGCAACTCTGTACTTGCTTAAGTTCTGATAAACCTCCTCAGGTAACTGACAGTAGTGAAGCATGCCATAATAGGCATCGTCGTAGAGTATGATAAGTCCTGCAATGATTGGGTCGTTAATGTAGTGGCTGTATGTGATTCGAGGTTCAATCTGCCCACTGTCACACCTTATAAGATTCCACCCTTCCGGACAACAGATAATGTCCTTCATGTCTCTTGCTATATTCTGTATTGATGGATTGTTAGCTGCTAATCTTGACGTAGAGAGAATCTCCCAGACTGGCCGAGCTACAACCATACGATGTCCTTCGGTAGATACGCCGTAGCTGATTGGCAAAGACAGATACTGGTTTAGATAATTCACTCGGTAAGAGTAGTAATTCCACGTCTGGTACAGCTTAAGAAACTGTTTTGCCTCCTCAACAATATTTGACTCCATGAGATTGGCAATGACAAACTTATCGAAAGCGAGCTTTCCTTTCTTATTCATCATCAACCTCTCTGGCACATCAAATGCATCCATAAACCAATCTCTGACCTTTTCTCGCTGACTCGGATAATATCCCGCCTTACATATCTTCTGAAAAATTGCGAGTTGCTCATCCCTCTTTTGCGTAAAGTAGAGCTGATACTCAATACATCTGTCTAAGTCTATGAATAATCCAAACTGTGATGTTTCAGCCTGAAGTATTCTTTGAGCTTGGGTTACCGTGATTGGTAACCCATCTTCAACTCTTATATCAATAGCCATTATGCTGTAACCTCCCATAATCCTCCAAAGAGGTCTCTGAATATGTACTTCCTTCCGTACAGCCTAATTACCGGATATCCTGTTCCTACAAGCTGTGTAACTGCATAAGCAGGATACTCCTCCGAAACATCCGTGCTAATAGTGTCCCCTTCCACGGTGATACACTTGTCTGTAACGTCCGGTAACTGAATATCCATAATGTTCGGAACCATCTCAAAATCCTCGGCAGTATACCCAGTAAATCTCCTTAACGTCTTTCCGGATTCTGATTCCCTAACCATCTCAATCTTCCTATAATCCTTGTAAGTATCCCCTGAGACGATTTCTCCTACAGATACTGTAAGAACCGGAAGCTCACCCTCTTTTCTTAACGACGTAGAACTTTCATTGAGCACCGTCTCATCTCCAAATATGTTGTAGAACAGCGTCTCAATATGCGGAGCGTGGATAAACTCTTCATTAGGTCTTACGGATTCACGAAACTTATTGCAGTATCCCATGTACACTGTAATGTTAGCTTCCGGTATCATTCCCTCTAAATTGAAATATGCGTTGGAATAATAGGAATTACACCAAGGGATAAATCCTTTACACAAATACCCGTTAGAGATAAGTTTGTGTGCAATCTGAGGATTTCCGATTCTGGCCCAGTCATACCACACAGCAGGCAAGCTAACAGCAGGAATCTTGTTAGTACCCTTCGGATAGATTCTCCAAGGAGTAATATCCGCATTCGTGCAGTAGTGCGTAAGGAACTCTCCATCGAACATCTTAGCGCAGTATGTGGCTGTTGAAGTAATCTTACGCGTAATTGACTTAGCACAAGCGATTGCCAAATCCATTGGTACGTTGATGGTTTCTCCCCCCATCTCCTTTGTGAACTTCATCTGCCCGGTCTCTGCTACACGGAAATACTCTTGCATACATGTTGCTCTCTCGTAGAGTCTAAGAGCCGCGTGTCTCTGGAGCGGTACATGCTTCTCGAGTTGCTCCTCAAAAATCTCGATAAGCCTGTCGAGGTTGGCCCGAGCTGCTCCTCTGTCCGCAAATAAATTAACTGTGTCAGCTTCAAAGGCTACGTGTCTATCGCAAGAAGGTTCTCCAAACTCTTTCGCAATCTGAACCACGCGTAAAAATCCACAGCACTCCGCCGCCTGCTGAACTTTGTATCTTCTCACATCTGCCTTATATCCGTCAATCTTTGCTCTGATTTCTCTGCTTGGAACATTGATTGTAAATCCATCTTCAGAAGTTAACGGAAGTACATCCTCAGTTTCACCTCTAGTATTCGTGTGTTTGACAATATGTTTAGCAACATCTTTAATCTTCTCATAGATTTCAGAAATTGGAATAGCGGTCCTGCAGAAGTGCGCGGCATATAGATACTTATAAATCTCCTCAACATTCATGAATGAGTCAGACAACTGACCATCTGCAATTCCATCCATGTTGACGACTCCGTTCACAATGTCCAGGATAACATCTCTAGCAGCTTGCTGTGTATCTGTTAAATCCTCCTCCATATCAGGAGAACTTGCGAGATACAAATCTACGTCCGCCTCTGTTGGAATGACAACATCCTCCTCATCCTCAGAAGTCGGTCCCTGGGAATTCATTCCAGAGATAACGTACATCAAGGCTCCCTTAGCATCACATCCAATTTCCAGTAAAGCCTTATATGTGGACACGTCCGCCGTATATTTTCTCTGCTGGATAAGAGACTGCGCCAAAGCCCTAAGCTCAGACATCTGTTCTACACGCTTGTCATAAATCTTGGACCACCAAAGACACGGCAAATTGTAGGCTGTCACATCAGGCATTGTTACTCTGAAATTCACCATTCGAGTATTGCCACAGGAAATAGCATATGGTGTTACCTTGAAACAATCTTTGAGTCCATCATAATAAAGTACGTCCTCCGTCGTTTTAGTGCGTACTGTGCATACAGTAAACTCGCCTTCTTTTAACCCACTGATAAGTCCCTTAAAGGCTGATGACTCCTTTCCACGTGTTCCTGTTACCTTCCAACCATCGTATCCAGGAGCGATGTCCTCTGGAGCAAAAATAGAACCATAACGGTCAACCAGTGCAGTTTCCGTTCTTGTGAGCTCATACGCATCTTCTGCCATTCCAGGCATGTTCACAAATTCTTCATCAATCAGCATAGTCTTTCTATTCTTGTTGATGAATCTCACATTAAGTCCGTCAATACCCCACTGGCAGTATGCTTCACACAAATCAACCTCTGTGCCATTCTCAGGCATTCCGTGCTGTGTAAGCCAATCCCGAAGCCTTCTGAACTTCCAGTAGTTCATGCTTCTTCTTGATGACATCACGTCGAAGTATTCTTGATACTTTCCGGACTTCCACTCGTCCACAGTAAACCTAGCGCTCGGATGTACGAAGTAATTGATAGGTTTAAAGTCATTGTCATTGTCAATGAACTTTGTCGACTTGAGATACTTGATAAAATCCTCTCTCGTCATAATTGTGTAGTCCGTCTCAGGAGTGTCTAAGTACTTCACGTCCTCCGTACTTATACTTGCTGTAAGTTCAGACATAGATAATCTAGGCATGTCGTTCATATCGAACATGTCCTGATATTCCTGGTCGGTCGGAGCATATTCCTTAATAGGAAGGGACATAATAGAAACCCCGTCCTTTTTAAAATCATAAGGTAATCCCACGAGCTTGTAACCGCTACCGACAAGCTGATTGAACAGTGTCTTGCTCTGCAAACTCTCACCGAATACAGGATACGTCACCTCTGCATCCTTAACCAAGAATGCGTTACTATTCCCTTCAATTTTTAATCTACCTATTACTTCCATCATTACCTCCACTTTATTTAGAACATGCTCCCCGTTTAAGGCGGAGAGCATGTCCGCTGTTCATCAAACCTTAGCCACAGAAGAACGCTTCTCTGCGAGCTGCTCCAGCTGATTGTTGACTCTCTTCTGGAGTTCCTGAGACCTGGAGATGGTCTTATTCAGAACCTCCTTACAAGACGTCATAATAGCGGTGAGACTCTCGCACGCTTTGGTCGTAGCTGCGATAACTTCGTCTTTTCTTTCTTTGGTATCTGCATCCATCTCGAAATCATCAATCTCGCTGAGCTGACGAGATGCACCCTTCATTCTGGTAATGTTGTCGTCGACGAACGCTACCGTGTTTGTGAATCTTACGTATACCGCAGTCTGTGCGTTAATATCAACGCTAGTACCTTTCTTTCCCATCTTTACACCTCTCCTTCCAACTTCTCAAGTTCAGACTCTGCCTCGGACGTAATTGCCTCGAGTTCCTCGGATTTCTTCTTAAGTACTGTATGGAACTCGTGAGCCACATCCGGCAAATGAGATACCGTCGCCTTCGCTCTATCGAGCGTTCTGGCGGTCGCAGAAATTACTGCGTCCTCGGTAGCATTCTTCTTTTTGTAGTCCTCTGCGAAAGAGATTGTCTTGGTAAGTTCGTTGATAATGTCGGACGCACAGTCTTCGATAACCCGAACAGGTCCGCTGATTGCATCAAAATCCAAAGATACATTTTTGGAAACCATACTTAATCCTCCTATTGAATTTGTGTTTATATAGAACAACAACGTGCACAGGTTCGTTATTGTATCCACGCGCCATTAGTGTCTACGTAATATCCATCAATCACAGTGTCTACTGCCAGCTGACCATCGGCTCCGAAGTAATACCATACCTCATCAATCTGTAGCCAACCAAGGTGTGCCAAAGTGAAATCAGGCTGTGTATAGTACCATACGGTCTCGTCCAAATACCAACCAGGCCGTGCACCTAGGTCTCCTTGGAATAAATACGGTACTCCGTTACTGTCCTCTTCGATGTTTACACCATTATCAATAAGAGTGCCATCTGAGGCGTCAAATATGTACAGAACTCCTCCAATTACTTTCTCGTAAATACTACCCGTTGTGTTGAAATCTTCTCCCACACGAAGGTAGCCACTCTCTACGTACATCCAATCATTATCCTCAGTCTTGTACCACCCTGAGTATTCTGACCCAATGTACTCTCCGTGCTGTAACATGTCTATTTGTTCAGCGTCTAGTACTGTTCCCTCCTCCTGGGTATATATGTTTTGGGACCCCTGATTTTTTACAACATCAGTAGGTTGGTAGCTGCCTGAAATTCTGTATCTTCCAATAACATCATCCCAATAATAGGACACTGAACCGACTTCTACGATACCAGAATCTGGAGTTCCTTCCACAATATTACCATTCGCGTCCAACGCCACATAAGTGCCGTCATTCTCCGGAGCCGGAACTACAGTATCATACATTAGCTGACCTTGCTTGAATTCATAAGGAGCTGTCTCAGGCATATAGGACAGTGCGTAATAATACCCGTCAGGACCCCAACCAGTTACACAATATCCTTCCGCATCTATATAATAGATACGACCCTCGTCTTCCTCAAGCACAACGTACTGGTCACTGGCCCAATCTACACCGGGCGTTCCAGCTCCATCTGTTCCGTACCACCAGCGAGACCCGTCAGCAGCAAGATGCCAGGTTCCTCCGCTCGCCCACACTTTATCCGTGTCTATGTCAGGCTTTGCTACACTTCCTTTCAATGCGGCATCTACATCCTCTTCGTCTCCTCCGAGATTTACATCAGAGCTTCCCGCTCCTTCCTTAGATGTTGCATGTAAAAACTCCGCATATGAATCTGTCTTTCCGAGGTTACCATCCGCGTTTACAGCGTACATTGTAATGGTAGTATCTGTGTCTGCTATTGCTATGGCATCTCCCTGATTCAGCTCTATCTTATGGTCTGCGGTAGAATGTTTGTAAGAACCATCCGCTAGAGGTTCGGTGTCCTGACAACAAAACCAAGCTTTAGGATTATTTATCTCCAACTTCCACCTAAGATTACTTGTTTCGTTCAATGACTCCACAATTATCTTTTCAGCACTTTCAAATGGTGATGTGGTTACTTTACATTTTCTAGGAGCTATAATAATGTCATCCTCACTAAAAGAAAGTCGAGCATTAACATTCAGCTCTGTGTCCGCTACAATATGTGCGAAACCTGCCATTGTGGTCTTTACGACGTGCGGATAACTTTTGACTTCGCAAATTGTATCATCCCCTTTAATTCCGTCATAATACCACTGTCTCATTTCCGCATAGTTTACGGGATCTTCCTGAATTGTATAAGTAGCATCTTCTCTGTAATAAGTCGGCTCCCGTTCATAGAATCCAAAATTACCCATCAATGCGGTTAGGACGGCAAGTATCCACGATATTAATCTATCTAACATTCTTACCTCCTATTTCAAACATACACAAGTCAGTTCTCCCGCCTTCACAGAAGATATAAATCCAATATCTTCTCCATCCTCCGCTTCTACACGAGAACCAGATAATCCCTGATAAACTTGAGAATCCGTTTCCACGAAGAACCTACCAAGGTCATCTACACGTTTTACTGTACCTTCTTCCCCGTTGAAGTATACGGTATCACCGACATTAGGTGTGCGATACTGATAGTCATCTTTGAGATAATACGCGGCATCTCGGTCCTCGTCTACATACATCAGAGTATATCCGGCAATCTGGTCACTCGGTATGTGAGCAGCTGTTATATAGACTTGTGGGCTTTCTTGTGTCTCACTTCTAACATATTTATAAATAGGAAGTATCGCTGTCACACATATTGTGCTAACACCTATTATACATGCTAGCTCATATATCTTCATTACAGTATCCCTAACAAGAACAAAGCTGCCACGATAATTCCGGCAGTTATTACAAACTTAAGGAATCCCTTAATAAGGTTGAAAACAATAACAATTGCCACTATCGCAACTGCTATGAGCAAGATGTTCTCCTGAATTATTTCCACTAAATCTCTCTTACCTCCAGTTCTCTTTCTAGTTTATGTCTGTATATCTTAAACTTCTGTGTATCACTTCCATACCTATACATAGCGAAGCTTGTTTCATCTCCAGAAGGTCCAGGAAACTTGTATGGTGCTGGACTATCAACAATCCGCATCGCTAAGCTCTCATCGCACTTTGCAGCTATCTTATGATTGCAGACATTGATTAAATCCTGCGGAAGCCCCTTCTCCCTACTGAAGAACAAGAAGTGTACATTATACGCATTGAGAGCACGGACTAATGTTTTGAGTCGCTCAATTTCTTTATAACTGTCAGATACTCCGATACCCTCTTTCTTCTCCCACATTATCATAAACACGTAAAGTGCTTGGTGTGAGTCTTGCTCCTGTCTTGCTTCTAGAATCTCTTCCAATCCGTCTGAAACATCGGATGCGGATGTTCTAGGAAGTAATACATCATCCCAACCTTCTGGTTGATATTGCTCTAAATTGAGAAGGTAGTTCGTATCTTTATCTGCGCTTGTAATGAGCAACCCGGCATTTTCCTCCTTAAGCTGCACGTTGTCCAGGAACGTCCCAACCAAGTCAGTTAAGTCCTGTCTCTCATTTGCAACACAGTACAAATTCTCATTATCATCCTCCATGAATCTGAAATTCACAGGAGTAGTTTTGAGTGAGTAAACTGTTCTTTCGCCCAGAACTGCTATATTCGGATTGCGTAAATCAGGAGTAGCGTTATACGCCTTTATTAGGTCATCTACCGTATGCATCTCTTTCTCCCTGTAGTAACGCGCTCTAAGTACAGGTATGTTCTTCTTCTTGGCTAATTCTTGTAATTCTGTCATACCCAGCTGTAATCCTTCTGTCGGCTCGAAAGGTATCTTCCATTTAAGGTTCGCCGTCGGGTCAGTTCCAGCTGAAGTATTCGTATACATCCATCCTACCTTCTCACGGATGGTCCCGGCCGCTCCATTACCTAACAATGACATGGACACCGCCTCTGTACATCTAAGAGCTCCTCTCGTAGAGAAGTTATCAAGTACGTTCTTGGCTAAAGTTCCAGACATCTCCTGTGATGTAAACCACAAATGCATTCCTGCCGCACGAGCCAGTTTAACCATAGATGTGATACGCCCAGTTATCTTTTGTATAATCTTTGACGAAAGTCTGCTCTCATCAAACATAACCTGAAACTCGTCTATTAGTATCACTATTCTCGGAAGATGTACCTCTGGATTGTAATCTGGCCGGCTTGGGTCATCATACTTCTTCCTCAAGTCTTCGACCTTCTGCATGGTGTACTTCGTACAAATTGTCATTCTTCTAAGCATCTCCTGAAATGCCCAGTCAAAAATAGACAAACAGTATTCACCATCCTCAGTACCTGCTAAGACTATACAGTGCGGGATTGTTGAGTAGCCATCTTTTACGTACTTTGCTGCTTCGGCCGCCTTCATATCTATGTACACTAACTGCAATTCTTCAGGAGAATATTCATGGCACATACTCTGAAGAATACAGTCTATCGTAACAGACTTACCAGCACCCGTAGCACCTCCCATTAGGAAGTGGACATTCTTGTCATCGAAAGATAACAGATAAGGCTTTTCAGGGTCTCCGTCTACAAGTCCGACTCTTATGTTAGTACCTTTAATAGAAGAGCCCGTCCACCATTTCTCTTCGGGTAGGTATTTGCTAAACTCTTCCGATACATTAGAGCCTTCACTTTATTGTGTTCAAAAGCGTACAGCCATGTATCTATTGTTCTGTTTCCCAAATCGTAATCGTAGCTAATAGGCTCGACCCCATCTCCATACTCGTATGGAACTTTTATGTTTACGACATCTGGTAAGTTTCGATTGAGTACCGTCCATACAATAACACCCTGAGTTGCGGAATACTTAATAAACTCCATAAACTGTTTGTTCTCTTCAAGCTTCTCGTCATGCCCCGTAAGTAAGATATAAAGTGTGTACGGACACGGCATCGTTCCCTTCTCGTCCGCCATCTTGTTAAACTCAAGAATGTCTCCACGTTTCATGGTCAGGATGTTCTCGGAGGCTTTCTTGCGCATCTCGTCTACTACTTCTGCAAACTCCTTATTCTTTATGTTCATTACCTTCTGGAGGTCTCCTGTAAAGAACTCAGAAAATGATTGTCCCAAGTAATCCTTATCAAAGATGACTACATCGAGAAGGTTAGCCCTGACGTTCATTAAAATATTAACAAACATCACTTTCAAGAAGTTTAGAAGGTCCGCGTTGTACGGAGCGTTGAAGCAGAGATTATTAAGTCCAAAATCTACAAACTCCGTAACCACTCCGTCCTTGTATCCAATAAGGAATTTTGTATCAAGAACAGGAGATGGATTAGATTTCTCACCAAGCTTTGCAGTATTCTTCATCACATCCTCGAGTTTAGAATTTATATTGCTCAGCAACTCTTCGACTTCTTTAATCATTTCATCCCTGCGCCGAGCAGGCTCCTCTCTCATTCTCCGAATACTATCCGCCACATAATTTATAGCAGTTTCGGTATTAAGCTCTTTCAAGGCCTGCTGTAGATACTTATCTGGATTCTTTTTCTCCAACTCCTCTCGTGCTTTCCCTATCTCCTCCTCTATTACATTTTCATCGTACTCAGGCTGAACGTATCGCTCTGATTCCGGTATGAACTTATCGAATGACGTCGTATGCATAATATTCTCAGCTACACGCAACTGCTCTCGATTACTGTAAATAGACATAGTATTCTTTACGAGCGTTACAATGTATCCGATACTGATTACTGGGAGTAATACCCACGAGGCCAGCGTAGCCGTTGCCGCAATCGCGTAAACTACAGATGGAGAGTCATCAAGTTCTTCATCCACCTTATCAGCTATCTTCTGATAGGACTTGTTATATTTCTCACACACTTTTATAGATATATCTAACAACTTATCAAAGTCCTCGTAGGTCAAGTTCTCATCTAACTCAATGTCGGCCGGAGTTATTCCATATTTCTCCATAACGTCATCCAGCCGGTCCTTATACTTCATAAGGTCATCGTGCTTTTTCTTTAGAGGAGCTATAGAGGAATAGGACTTCTGCTTTAGTTCCTCACACTTCTGTTCATATTCCAGAACGCCTTGTTGACGTGTCTGCTCTGCCTGAGCTTCAAAATCATTTACCTCATTCCTATATTGAACCCGCTGTGACTCAAAATATCTTTCGATTTCGCTTCTTGCGTTTAAGTCGAATGTTGGAGGGTTATAACTTCTAAGACTGTTTAAAGTACTCTGCACTACTTTCTGCTGTAATACCAACTCAGATGGATTATCTGAGATTTCCAGTTTAGGTAATTGTCGTGACTGGAAGTCTTCGTCCACAATCTTGAAGTATCTGCTTACGTATTCATCGGTAACAACCTTATATAAGCTCTCTGAGGTCATAAATTGAATTTACCGCTCCAAAGTATTGTCCCATTTGCCTAAGCTTTAACCCATCTATCATAAGGTCCGTCTTCTCTTTTACTATCCTTGGCAAATCAGTATCGGTTAACTTTTCCGAAATGGCCTTCGGAAGTAAAGCCACCATGTCTTCAGACGCTACATACACTTCGTCGTAGTCCTTATGTTTCAGGCGTAACTTGCTCGGAGAGAATGGTTCGAAGTCTGGGTCACAAAACGTTTTCGCAATATCGCGCATAGTGACTCCACTGAAATATCTTGTCTGAAAGAACAGATTGAAGGTGCTAACAGGAAGTGCTTTAAGTGCCAATGAAAAACTCCCATGTTTCTCGAAAAGAGTTTTCATAATGTATATGCACTTCGCCGGAACTTCAGGAGAATAAAATCCTAACTTCAAACTGTAAAACATTTCTTCCTGTAAGGACCTGGGGATGGCTTCCGCAATGTCCGGCTGTAGTTTCATGAAATCTGAACAAGTTTGCACGTTCTTAATTGTATAATCAAATGTCTCTGAGTCTGTAACCCTGTTCCTCACAACAGCCCAGATTTTATTGTCAAATCGAGAAGGTTCGTGCCTATCCCTTGTATATACCTCCCCCATAATATAGGGATACATTTCTAATATTGTCATACTAATAACGCCTCCAATAAATCCAAAGAAGTTATATTCCAGACAGACTTTTTCACAACTTTCTCAGCATCTATTTTGCTTACCCAGATATCGTGAGAAGCCGCCATAGGTCCGGACGGAACATAAGATGAACGTGTGGGCGACATAGGTCTTATCTGAAAATATTCAATTCCCTTGGCTCTCAATGCCGGGAGAATCATTGTACTGTTAATTCTTCCGCATAAGAACAACGGCTCAATCCCGATAGGTAGGAATCCACATGCAGAGAGGTACGCTGGTCTGCTATTCGGATTGTCATTAAGAAATGTCGTAAATGATTTCAAGTAATTTACATACAATGTCTCATATGGCATCTCCTGTCCTTCTGGTAACAGTATCATATCTAACCTATCTTCGTATTTTCCCAGCTGTCGGACTTCCATAAATTCTTTTATATTGTCAGTGATAGTGTAATCACTAGTCAGTATTACCTTTCTCATTATACCTCCCACTCATATACAGGCATATTGGCATTCGGTACACCTAACAAATCGATGGAACTGATTTCAGTATCCGACATGTAAGTCTCAGCCAAAAAAGACATATCGTGTATCTTGATGTACATGACACCACTATTCTTTTTTAATCTATACTTCTGATCCCCTGCCTGATATATCTGTATAATTAGTTTATAATCTTTTTCTATTACCCTCCTGGCTTTTGCATCCCTCTTTAGAATTAGGCCGAAACGCTTATCAGTACTTGCTCCTTCCTCATTCGGAATCTCGGATAGCAACTTCTGATACAGCTCTGGATACGTCTGTGCGTTCTCAAACGTATGCTCCATGTCTTCACAATTTCTTCTTACAAAGAACATATCACCAGAACTCAGTGTCTGTACCCACCTGTCCGGAATCCACAGCTCTCTGGCCAAGTCGTCCGTAATAAAACAGTCCAGATATATATTTGACTTCTTGCAAAATTCTTTAATGTTTCGCACAGTCTTAACCAAATGCTCTCTATAGTCCGTATTCCCTTCTTGATAACTGTAAATTTCAGGCAACAGGAGTAATGCTTTTTGTGTAAACCCTTGTATCATTTAAATCCCTCCGTAAACACTATAAACTTACCTTCACTAGTCTCTATCGTGTGAGAAGTAAATATGTCTGTAAAAAAGTCCTCGTCGATTCCACCAACTAACTTACTAAGCTGGTCCAGACTTACTGTGTAAGTTTTTCCTGTATTCGTGTTTATTACTGTGTACATTATACTCGTCTCCTAACTAACTCTTTCGGAAACACATCTCCGCCATAAACAACATCGTGCGACAATGATATAAACTCTCGTAAAGTATCAGACCCATATAACGACTTATCATCCAACTTCAATGCCATCTGTGTGGGTACCACTATCCTCCTAAACTTACATCCTCTCACGGCATATGGTAGAATCTCTGTAATTACTGATTTAGGAATTATCAATGTGTCATCAGAATCAGACGTAATAGACTTAACTCCATATCCGCTATCTGTCTTTTCCAGATATAATTCTGTCTTATCCGTCTTGTGTATTTCTGTGCCATTAAAGTAGTACTGTTTCATAGCAACATGATTGTTCTGTAGCTTAGCGTCTACTACAATCTTATTATACCCGTCACCAGATATAAGATATTTCATCATCTATTACATCGCCTCCTTTCGAACTTGTATAATCGTATCTGCCATATTTACGACCTGCTTAAAGATTAACTTCTCCTTAATAGGTTCTGCATCTGGAACATCCATATCTACAATATGGAGAATGTTATCTTTCAACTGGGGTTCCATCTTCAGATTAAGTATAAAGTTCATAGCCACAAACAAATCAGAGTATGTGATATTTTTCTTTTTCTTTAGTCTTCCGTATCTGAGGAGTAATGCATATTCAAGAGCTTTGTAATCGACATCCCCCACATCATTCTTGAGCGAGTTCACAATATCCAACTCCACTGCCGCGCGAACCATGTAGTATCCACGCTCCTCGGCTACATACTCCTGCATGTACTCAAGCAGTCTGCTACTCTCGAGAATCACTCTCATTGTTTCATCATTTGCGAAATAATCCTCTATATACTTTCTTGCGATTTCTATCTCTGGATTAACCGCAAACTCTAATACCGTAGAAGCGACTTCCCGCGTAGAGAGTCCGTACTCATTTCTCCTAACATTGCACTTGACATAGTGTCCTGAGTAGTCTGCTACATCGTTATAATCAAACATCCTCAATGTTCCTATTTTTCCTATCTTATCACGGACCTTGAGCTCCATCCAAACCGCTCTATCCGAATTCTTATATGCGGTACTTACACAGAAGAGCACAACGTTATCTGCTGACCCTCCTATAGGAATGTCCTGAATGCAGATGTTAGAATTATTGTCCTTTAATTCGCTGTAGAGTTTGAAGTTCGTCTCCCTGTCCAAAGTTGCTACTTTTGTAGGTATGGTGAGAGTGTTAATGAAAGTTTCAATCTTTCCATCGAGTATGTCCTGTCTATAACTTACAATGACTTCCTGATTTAAAAACTTCATACTCTCTGCATAATTGTAAATCATGTAAGCATTTGTTACACTGTCTATTGTAACTTTGATAATGTCAAATCCCGGGTCGACTTCTCTAATCTTCTGTAATCCTGTACAAATTGACATACTCAACTCTCCTCATCATCTTCTACTACATAAACATACTTATCGTCGTCCACGAAGTAAATTATTATTCTTACGAATACACAAAGTATAAATACTAAAAATGCTAAGAGCTCAAAATTTCCACGTATGAAAGCTCTCCACACTAACCATGTTCCAAGTCCGACAAACTCTAATACTGCCAGTGTCGTAGGTTTGACAACTGTTCCAACTATCCTAAGTCCGAACAGAACGCAAGGTATTAGCGTAAATAGAGTCATGAGACTTATGCCACACATCAACACCTCAGCTATTACTGAGACTGTCATTACTGCCAAAACCCAAAGCATTAGCCACCTCCATAAACGCATTCTCATCTACATAAAATTCCGGATTTAATCTTGTCTCTCTATCCAGAATCTCAATCTCCTGTACTTCTTCTGGTTTAGCATTTAATAGGCAGAGTATTAGAGTGACACATAAAATTATTATAGCATCCAATCGCCTATCTCCAATATATCTCTTGTAGTCTTAACATCATAGCTGTGACCAGGAGAAACGAACACTCTAAAGTTGTATACTCTGAGCAATTTCTCCAACGTCAAAGCACTGTTGCTAATTTTCTTTTTAATGAGATTGTATTTGTTTCCGTATTCGAACACTACTGAAACAGGCCCTTCTTCTAACGATTCCATAACCACAGATAGAGCTTCCACATTCTTATCCAAAATAACTATACTTGGATACGGAAAAGAAACGCTCTGCCTCAGAAAGTGTTCGTCTACTTTATTTATTATCTCGTTCACGCCGTAACGCTGTCTCCTTCTTCCAATGCCTGCCTAATCAACGGAATGCAGTTCTTCCCAATTAAATAAGAAGATAATGGTGGTATAATAAATGCCAGCACCTTGGAAAGCATTCCGCACTGAGAGCAAGTTCCAGTATCAAAAAGAATGTATCCGTTAAAGAGCCATGCAATCGTAAGTGCTCCCCACGTAACAATCAGACTCACCAGACTAGCAAAGATTGCCTCCGGAAATAACAAATAGAAAATGTATCTCTGGGCAACCGCCACATACACGAGAGCATTCACCACATACACCAAAGTTGCTGACCCGTAAAACTCTTTGCGCGCATTCGCCAACTGAAACCCCGGGAACAGTGCGATGATTGTCTCCGCCGCTGTTGGCTTATCTCCTCTCACAGCAATAATCACATTCCTGGATAACATAAATCCTGGATACCACATAACAGCAATCATGATAACAACTGCTATATAAATCATAATTGTTTCCATTACAGAGACCTCCTTCTCTTTGCGATTACTCCGAGTCCACTACCCCCATCAGCAGGCGTCTTAGCTTCAGCCGCTGACTCCTGTTCCTTCTCGGCTTCGATTGTCTCATACGCCTTTGCTTCAGCCTCAGCGAACATAGCCATAACATCATCTTCTGTAAGGTCGTCCATATCCTCGTCGTCCTCATCATCGACGTCTTCTACATGTGACTTCTTCTTTCTCACAGGAGTTCCTCTATCCGTGATAGCGCTTGTAAAATCATCATAATCACAACACTGTGTGGTAAGGAACATATTCCAAATATCTGTGTACTCCTCTTTCACGGACAGACTAAATGATACACTCTGCCGAATCTCCTTAGGCTGCTTAATAAACCTTCTCAGATTAATTGCAGTGGAGATTATATCAAGCGCACCTACAATATCGTCATAATCCTCCAGGTCCTCCTCAAGCAAAGCTAAGAAATAACCCATAATGCTTACAGGTTTTGGAGCTGTCTCCACAAATTGGGAAATTGCTGTAAACTCCGGATGTCCTCCAATCTGCTCCGTAAGTGCTGAGATGTTTGTCCCGTATCTGTCGTTGATAATAACGGCCTGCTCGTAGAACAGTCGATGGATATAATAATACCTACCTTCCTCATCCTGCAATGTGATATACCCAGGATTCAAAGTGAGGTAACGCTTCTCATCTAAAACTATCATATAAGTGTCTTTAACTCCTCTCGATTTTCTAACACAGTCATACATACTTCCAGCTCAGAACTTGTTGCTATATTAAATACTGTCCAGGCATGGCATATTGTGTACGCATCTATGCTATCTACTTCCTTAATCTCCACATCCTGATTATGAAGATATTTTTCTTTTTCCTTTAGAAGTTTTCCTAAAAACTTCCTAATTGCATAGAATGTATATTCCCTTCCTAACTCCGAAATTAGTTTGTCATATTTCTTCCAACGCCACCGGTCTCTTCTTAGAAAGGCTATTACAACTTCAGAAGCATATGTCTTACGCTCATCGGCTACTGTGTTTTTAACCGATTGAAGTGTTATTGTTCCCTTGTCTGATAGTTCCTGTAAATATCCGGGAATCTTGTCTTTACTTGCCCCAACTCTTCTATATAACTCACGAGCTGCTCTCGGCTCAATCATTATCTTCATGTCAGCGATTAAGTCCAAATATTTCTCGTAAGCTGTTTTCCTTTTTACAGTAAGTTGAGGTCTCTCTGCAAGTAATTGCCCAAGTACGGTTTTATCCATGTACACATAAACATTAACGTACTCTGGCGCTAACTGCTCGTCGTAGAGTTCTCTTACAAAAGCTAGGGGCGGCTCCACTATAGATATGTTCCAGTCCCCCTGAATTTTTCTCTTCAAGTATGGTAAGAGACTTTTATATTTTTCAACCTTGTCTATGACGTAATCTGAATCTTGTATGCGTACATCTCGCGTGTACTCAAATATCTGTATCATATATTATCCGCAAGACTATTGTCTTCGTTAAAAGCTTTAACTCTCTCCTGTTCTCTTCGCATCATTAGCTGAATATGCCGAACAGCTTCCTCTCCGTCCCAAAACACGAGCTGCTCGATGTACCTATCATACAGCTCTCTAGATTCAAAATCAGGATAGAGGACTGCAAAGTCTTCCCTCGTACTGGAAATGATATCCATAACCGGAATCGCTTTCTGACCAGCATATACAACTTTAATCTTCTCTCCCGTATCATCCTCGATTATATCGTCATACGGAAGGTCGTCCAACTCGAGAGCCTTATTCTTTTCTTGGTAATGTTCTACTAAATCAGAACAGTACTTATCTACAAATTCCATTAGCTTCATTTTTCAATTCCTCCCTTAACGACGATAAGTAACCAAAGAACTCCTTGGAGTTTAGTATCGGAATATTGTTTTCCTGAGCTATTGCTGTTTTGCTGTAATCCACAGACTCTGGCTCCTTGATAAGGCAGACTGTGTCTCGTACTGTTTTCTTATTGTCTTCTACTCTAAAGTAATCCTTGAATTCCTGATTGACAGCCTCCAAGAAATCTGACCTACTGTTGAACCCGTGTATTGACCCTGTTATCATGACTTTAACAACATTAGCGTTTATAACATCCTTCTTTATATTGAAATACTTTTCGCATTCCAAAAGGTATTCCTTGTTGTTAAGAGCCACCCAAGGTATTATAGGTTCCCTTTCGAAATACTCCTCAAAACTCCTGTAAGGAGCCAGCCAGTCTTTCCAGTCTTTTGACACGCCATAAATGTATGAGAGCTGTGCTACCTCATAAAGATACACCGTGGGCTTTTCTTGAAACCAATATGGTAAAGCCTGTAGGTGCGTATGGAATTTATAACCCAACACCATATCTTGCGCTGTTTTCTCGCCTACTCCCTCCACTTCAAAGTAATCGGCCAGCATCATAACTTTTTGTGCCATATGATATGGACATTGCGGATTCATACACCAGCGTTGCGTCAGTGCCATCTTTCCATAAGCGTCCACCGGACCGTCGTCACACATTGGTGCTCCACACTCACAGAATATCTTCATATGCGGTTTGAGCCAATCTGGAATATCCTCGTTATAATACGTTATTTTCATCTTAATAACTCAACAGCCATAGGGTCTCCATAATCCTTCATCCCTATAGACACTACTGCTACTAAGATTACGATAGACAGTATCGCTATAAGTGCCATAAAGAATTTACCCAACTGCTACCTCCTGTAATCCTACAATGATTTCTCGATCATTCACCATAACGCTATCTATGGTGACCACAATATTTCCCGAATCATTCAGCGCCACATACCTCTGCGGGCTCACATCCATAAAAGCAACTTCCCCATTCTCAAGATAAAGTTTCAAATAGAGCTGTGTCCCTTTGGGCTGAACTTTCTCATAGTCCAAATTCACAGTCCTTGTGGACGTGCTTACGACATCTGTTGGGTTTACTCCTTCCAGATTTATATCCTCTCCTTGTAACCATGTTTGAGACAGTAACTGCTGATACTCTGGAGATGCGGTATCCGATACAGCAGCAAGAGCTTCTTTTTGTGCCTCTTCCCTAGCTGCTCTTGCAGTCTCAACCATTGACATAGCAGAAAGACCTTCACTCCCAGCTAGCTCGATTTCATCCGCAGTGTATCCCCATTTTCGCAATGCCTGTATCTCCGCGTCAGAGAATACAGACACTGGCTCGGGACTGGTTTGTGTCTGAGACTCAATAACAGAATCAACCAGAGCATCTGCTGTTTTTAAAGCATCTTCGTATTCTGCCTGCTCTTGTTCTGCAATCGCACGAGCCTGCTTATTCTTTTGCATCGTAATGAGAAGTCCACCCGTTCCTACGATAAGTACTCCCGCCACACAAATGCAAGCAACGATTTTGGGATTGAGCTTTATCGAGTTCTTCTCTTTCTTAGGAGGTTCCTCTGAGGGTGTTTCCTGTGTCTCTGTTTCTACAGCCTCTTCCTCATATTCCTCTCCCTGTTCCTGATATAATCCCATCTTATCACCTCACTCTCTGTTTTACCCATTTGTTAAACTCCTCCTCATCTTGTAATACTCTCCAAGCTCTTAATGCTCCGATAACTTTGAGCACCGCAAGCTCTTCTGTGTAAAACCAGTTGTAATCTGTTAAATCCTCTTCTATGTGTGAAAGCGCCCTACACCCGGCCATCAGACTTCCTGAACTTGGATACCAAAGCTTACATAGCTTAGCACCGGGTATGTCTTCTACGTGTCTTTTCTTTAACTCTCTAGGTATAACATAATTGTCTACAACTGTGTAATATATCATTGTATCCTCCCGTACTTGAAGTACCATTCCATAAACTCGTTAGCCGAATAGAGTAACGCTAACTTGTTCTGCTGGTCAAGTAGTTTAAGTACAGCACACCCTTCTGCTTGAGTAGACCCAAACTTTTCCGGATTATAGAATACATCCGTGAACACACTTATTACACGAATCAGGGGAAGTAGCGGTTGGGCGTGGTAACAGTACATATGCATCTCTCCTACATGCTTGAGATTCTTTGGATAAAACCAAAAGGAATCTTTATGTTTAGCATATTCCTGCCATAAATCTTCCAACACTCTACCATCAGGTAGCTTAATAAATAAAGGGCTTAACTGTTTTCCATATTCATCTGGGCATGCTGAAGTAACTTCCTCAATTATCCCACAATCTTCTCCCAACTTATTTTTAAGCTCTCTGTAGAGTCTCCCAACATAGGCGTGCTTAGCATCTCTTGTAAATCCCAAATCCCATGCTATTTTGACATCTATTCTCTGTACATGATTGTCCTTCACGCACCAACCGCTTCGAGTAACCATCATATCTCCTCTACTTCAATTCCATTTCTCCGTAAGAATTCGGCTACTAGGCTCCTGTGACAATACTCATACTTGCTGCACCAACAAAGTAGCACATCTCCGTCGTCCAACCTACTGATTATTGTATCTGCGCCGAGCGATACAAGTCTCTGCCAATATTCTTCCTTAAACTTAGCCCACTCCTGATTTCGTCTCTCAGTTTTCTTTGCATCATTCCATCTACGCAAAGAATCCCAAGTTGGATAAAGAATTGGGATTGTCTTGCAAACTTTCTTGAAATCAGGTTTTGTGGCAGATATCTGCACTCCTCGGTGTCCGTCGTAAGTAAAATAATTTCCTGTATAAATTTTCATCATATCTCCTATTTGACTTTAACAAGACATTGAAGAGTTCCTTCCGAATCCGTAACCATTATACCGGTAAAAGATTCTCCTACTTCAACGTCTTCAATATTAAAGCACTGGCTTGTCTGTAACTTCACGGATTCTGTTCCGTCTATATTCAACACAACAACGTCTCCCAAAGCTCCCTGAGTTGCCCGGCCCGTAATCTGACAAGTAACCTCGTCAGTGTAGGGACTGGAATCAAGTAGCCCTATTTGAAACGCTACTGTTACATATATTGTTGCTACCACTATACATATAACCGCGGTAACTACTAGCATCTGTATCTTCTGTTTCATGCTTCTTCACAAAACTCATAATGTAATCAGAAACTTCGCCTAAGTCAATTTCCTCTACATTAAATTGAGCAGGTACTAATTTGTTCTGCATAAGAAGTACCACTTTATAGAAACCGTCGTCCTTGCGATATTTCCAGACATACTGAATAACTTTGTCGATATCTTCGTACAACAAGTCATTTACATCTAAGACTAATCTATCCACCAGCTCCCAAGCTTTATAGATTTTTCCTTCAGTTCTATACAGTACGTAATCTGCTGTCTCATCTGTCTCATCCGAACCGTCTGCATCCTGTTCCACATCTTCTTCGTACAGCAGTTTTCCGTCTTTGTCGAACTGATATAGATTTTCTACCTGACTGAGCAGAGCTTCTTCATCAGTCCGCCGCATCTCTACATTGCTCACTGCCTCGAACTCATGTATTTTCCCTCTCAACATCTCAATATACTCTTTAGTGCTATATTCAATTTGTTCCTCATGGGATAATCCTAACCCAGCCATGTCCTTATGATACATGTCTATAAGCTGATGTGTAAGAGATGGATGCTGCACGTGCGGCGCCACCTGTTTATAGTCATCTCCACACGTAGCAACCAAATCCTGCATGTAGTTCATCAGGACACCTTCTCTATATTTCTTTAAGAGCTCTCTATAGTTATCATCTGTGTATTCTGTGAATCCAGAAATAATGTACTTCTTAACAGCTTCTGTCAGAGCTGCTCCTTCAAGTTTCTCTGTGTAATTTCCCCCTCTCTTCGTTATCACGAATTTGTCTTTATATTTTTCAACTTTATCTGCTAATGATGCTGTATCTTCATTTAGTGCAGACTTAACGTCCTTGTCCAGCTCCAAATGATAAAAGCTCCTCTTAAATGCAGACTCCCCAGTCTTCTTGTAGTTCTCGATAAGTTCGTCCCTGTAAGTAATCGGGATAGCTAACGAATCATCTGAATGTCCGCCCCAGTTATCCATACATGCTGGCTGTACGAAGAATGGAGGTGCGCCGTCTATGTCAATCTGCATGCACTCTTTTATCATCTCGATAATTTCTTCCATAGGAATACTCTTATCCGCTGATATAAGAACTTCATCATGAATGGACAACATAGCCCTAACCATTGGGAATCCATCATCTGATAGCTTATTCCACCCTTTATTGTATATATAGCGGAACATATTTACTTCGGCTATTTTCATCAAGTCTGCAGCAGTTCCCTGAACAGGCATATTGTTAGCCTGACGGATTATAGACGCTCTCTCACGTTTAGTTATGTCTGGGTTAAATATCTTGTTAAAATATTTTACCCTCCTAAACCAAGTGTGCATAGAGCCTTTCTCCTGCACTCTGATAGCATTCTTCTTAAGATACAAGTCAATCCTCTTGAATCTCTTATAGAAGGCTTGTATCTTTTCTCCGCAAGAGTCTGCCTGCTCTTTCGTATAGCCAGGCCCATAAATCTGACCGGCCAAACCGAATTGAGAGATGAGATACACGACTCCAAAATTTACACGCTTATAATCGCTCCTCTCCTTCTGTGTAATCTGCCACATTGGCTTTCCCGTAATCAATGAAGCTGAAACTCTATGGATGTCATTGTTCGGGTCTTTACACATGTTAATGAGGTCAGTCTCACCTGCTAGAAACGCTATCATTCTCAGCTCTACTTGAGAATAGTCAGGACCCCACAAATCCTTCTGCTCAGAATCTGAAAGTATTACATCCTTTAACTCAGGAGGTAACTGATGCATAGGAGATGATTGCCTACCAGATGAAGCTCCATTCTGATTTATCCAAAATGATATTCTGCCGCAGGTAACTGTCCTCTCAAAACGAGCATAGAACGCTGTCTTACGCTTCATATACTCTCTGTACTTAGACAAGATAACCAAGGCTGGATACTTCGAATTCGCCAATGTAGATGCCTTAATAATAACTTTACCGTCCAGGTCTGTTATGTTCTCCGTGATGTTATGCGGCTTATCCGCTCGGAGTCCAGCGAGTTTATCTATCGCTTTACCCGACGTGGACCTTCTTCCTGTCTTTGTTCGCATGAGAACTTTGCACCCTAGCTTATCATACAACAATGTAGATAAAACTTCAGTTGAGTTTAAGTTACCGTCCTCATGTGTCATCTTTCTAAATGTGGTCAGGAGTAAGTCCAAAACATAGTTGCAGTTCTCGTAGTTCTTCTTGTACCGCGCAACATCCACACGCATGCCGTAAAACTCTTGGTCTGCCTTCAAATCAGACAACGCCATCTCTATTGTAATTATCGGCCACATGTCTTCAGGCACTTGCGGGATTAACCACTTCAGTACTTTAACTGCACCAGGAGAGTCTGGGCAAGCGTATATCTGAACAAGCTCTTTAGGCAGTACTTCAAAATTGATATCCTTCTTCGAAATGAATATCTCCGAGAGTTCCAAGTATTTTCTTTGGTCTATTTGAGATTCCAAATCCTTCAGTGCGTGAGAGTGTGTCTGGTCTGGGTCAATCATCCAAGACACTCTGAGGGTGTCCCAGTAAATTTTTAAGTCATAGCCTTCTTTCAGGATTACTTGACGGTCGAACTGCTTATTATGGGCAACCAACCTGTCTTGTTGCCTAATACACTCTTCAATAAGCTCTTTGAAGAATTCCATAGGCAGATTCTTGACTTCTTTCATTCTGAACGGATAGTAAGTAGCAGACCGGTCATCTATGGATAAGATGATTCCAACCATTCTGTCCTTGCCATATTTCCATACATCAAGTCCAGTGGTCTCCGTATCGAATCCTTTAAACTTGTCTGGAGCGTTCTTCCACTCCTCGAACCTTGTCCGGGCCGCTTCCATAGTATCTGCTACTACGAAATCAGAATCTAATAGATGCTGAAGGTCATATCTCTTTATAAGAACCTCAAACGGATAATATGGTGTGTCTACGTCCTCCATGCCAGAATCCACACTTATTACATTTTCCTTGTAGTCCAAAAGGTTTAGTGGGTCCATCCTGAGCGGTGCTGTATTGTCCACTGTATAGTGGATAAATCTCTCACCTATGTGAGCCTCATACTCCACCACCATTCCATTTTTCATAGTACATATTGCAGAAACTCCCTTACGAACATTCTCTTTCTTCTTAATCATGAAGAAAGCACCTTCTGTCCACCGAGTCTCTGTAGTCTCTTGTCCTGGCGTATCTGCCGCTAACTCTGTCAGCTCCTTGTACTCGTCGTATACTTTACGGTCTCCATATATTAGTTCCTTCTTTTTTCTAAAGATAGAAAACTCCACACCCTGAGGATCGGTGTGATATCGTGTCCCTCTCGTACATATATCTAACCTGTAATACTGAGGAGCATCCACTAGATAGTATTGGTGGAAGTATCCCTTTGAATCTAAGAATATTCCTTGCGTCATATTATCGTAACTCCTTCTAACTCAGAAATATCCAACTCTTTGTATATCGCGTAATACCTGTACTCGTTCGTCTCAAGTAGAAACTTAGAATGCGCCATGACGTCTTCAACCTTATCTGCATAATCGTTGAGTAGCTGTCTCGTCCTTTGTATAAAACTGTTTATGAATTCAACATCTCTTCTTCCGAAAAATGTAATAAGGTCTATATAGTTTGCAAAAGCGGCGTGTGTCTTATAGTAAGTGCAGAGCAACTCCACATACTGCTCATCTGTCGTATCTCCGGAAACTATTTTGTAAATATTATCTCTGTTTAGAAGTATA
>ENA-OOZG01000669-OOZG01000669.1-human-gut-metagenome-genome-assembly--contig:-NODE-669-length-27663-cov-5.934150_pt1 | contig 27663 bp, 22 predicted proteins | sample MGYA00241706_ERZ501384 | MGnify/ENA primary metagenome ERZ501384 (study PRJEB25962, sample SAMEA2042742) | human gut metagenome | biome: human gut; feature: human-associated habitat; material: faeces...
CTCCTTTCCGATGTAATGAGCGGAAAAATTAACTGCGTGGTAGTAAAAGACCTTTCCCGTTTTGCAAGAAATTACAGTGATGCGGGAAGTCTGATTGATAACCTGTTTGTTCAGATGGGCGTTCGCTTCATCAGTCTTGCTGAAAATGTGGACAGCTATCTCAACCCGGACAGCGTTTCCAGTATTATCGTCCCGATTACAAATGTGATGAACGATCAATACTGCTATCAGACCTCAAAGAAAATTCGCCAGGTATTTGACTATAAGCGGCGCAACGGGCAGTACATCGGCGCATTTGCTCCTTATGGATATGTGAAGCACCCAAAGGACAAACACCAGTTGATCATCGATCCCGATGCCGCTGAAATCGTCAAACTTATTTTCTCTTTGTTCCTAAAAGGGACATCGAAACGGGCCATCGCTTTGTATCTGAATGAACACGGCGTACCCAGCCCCTCGGCTTATAAACTGCAAAAGGGCATACCCGTTTCAACAAGAGGATATGACGATCCTATGTGGGGAGCCCGCATGATCCACTCCATTCTGACGAACCCCACCTATACCGGGGATTTGGCACAGGGCCGCAGTCGGGTAAAAAGCTATAAGGTACACGAGGTTGAAAGCGTTCCCCGTGAAGAATGGGTGGAAGTAGCTGGTACGCATGAGTCAATCATTGATTATGAAACCTTTGATAAGGTACAGGCCCTTTTACAGCGGGATACCCGTACTTCTCCAAAAGGCCGGGAAGTCCACCTGTTCAGCGGTTTTCTGAAATGTGCTGACTGCGGGCGGGCAATTACCCGGAGCGTAGGCAACAACAATAATGTGTACTATGCCTGCTCCACCTACAAGAACCGCTCCCGGACAGCCTGCACAATGCACTCAATCAAGCATAACCGTCTGGAGGCCGCTGTCCTCTTTGCGGTACAACAGCAAATCCATCTGGCTGTTTCATACTCGGAAATGATTGCCCGCATTAACACCGCCCCGGTCAAAAAGAGCCAGTCCATCCGTTTGGAAGAACTGATTGCTGCGAAAGAGCGGGAACTGGCAAAAATCAGCCGCTACAAGCAGTCCCTTTATCAAGACTGGAAAGACGGGGAAATTACCCAGCAGGACTACCGGGATATGAAAGCCGATTATGAACGACAGACCATCGCTCTTACGGATGTTCTGGCCCGGCTGAACGCTGAACGGGCGGAACTGGCAAACGGTGTAAAGAGTGAACATCCCGCATTGGTGGCATTTACAAAACATCAAAATATCGACCAGCTTTCCCGGGAACTTCTCGTTGAGCTGATCGACCATATCAAGGTTTATGAGAATGGAAACATTAGTGTGAGATTTAAGTTTGCGGATGAATTTAGACGCATAGCAGAATACATTGAAATCAACACCACAAAACCCGCAGTAGCGGGCTAACCCCCGCTACAAACCCCTTTGACAGTGTGTTTTCCTAATAGGCGCTAATCATACGAAGTGTGTCCGCAATAAGACACTGCTCCCGTTTTCGGTGATCCACGCGGCGTCGCAGGGCGACGAAGCCGCCATTTGCTGCATCCTGAAGCACTATGAGGGCTACATACGCCGCCTGGCTACGCGTTGCTTTTACGACGCCGCAGGGAACCTTTACTACTTCGTGGATGAGGCGGTGCGCGGTCAGCTTGAGATAAAGCTAATCGAGAGCATCCTAAAATTCGACATCATCCGAATTGCATAGTCTCCCCCTGCTTCGCGGCGGCGGTGTGTTTCCTTTCCGCACCGCCGCCGCGGTTTCCTCTTCATGAGTGTGCATCAGCCATCAAATCTTTGATGGCTGATGCAGGCTGATAAGGAGCCGATGCTGCACATTGAAAAGGGCTGCGATTGCGGCACGGAATAGAGCAGACAGGTACGTTCGTGCCGGTGTGAGCCATAGGACAGCGCCCGCCATGATCTTCCCATGGGGAGGGAGCGAAACAGGCGTTGTTCAGAAACAGAGCGGCACTCTGTTGGCCACGACCACCGGCACCCTTAAAGATACTCCCGCATTGGACGCCCTCAAAGCATCGTGCGGCGCACCCATCAGCATGGGCCGGGGTGAGATTCCCGTGAGGCTGGCAGCCACCAGCCGCCTGTTTTGCTTGAGAAAAGAGACAAAATGCAAAGCCGTGGAGCTTGCAGACAAGCGTTTGCCTGTATGCTCGACGGCTTTTTGGTTAGAGTTGGAAAGAAACGTTCATAATGGTAACGGAGGTGGCGACACTTGAACGATAAGAATGAACAGCAGATCGGCGCGGCGACTTATGTGATCGAGCGCGTATTTACCGGCACAAAAACCATCCAGGAAGTGGTAACAGAGGAAATCATTTTCACTGGAAAACAGGCCGCAAATTTTGACCAGCAGGACAGCCGCATGGTATAATGGAACCGTAAATGAGTGGTTCCGGAAAGGAGGAACAATGAGGAACCACGTCCAGCTTGCAGACGCCTACTACCGCCTTTCCGATGAGGAACGGAAGTACGGCGAATCTGCCAGTATTACCAACCAGCGTACCATTGTGCGGGAATACTGCGAAAAACACGGTATTATTCTGGTGGAGGAGTTTACCGATGACGGCTATTCCGGCGGCAACTTCGAGCGCCCCGGCTTCCGCGCCATGCTGGAGCATCTGAAAACCGGCAAGGTCAATATGGTCATCACCAAAGACCTGTCTCGTCTGGGCCGTGATATGACGGAATCCAGCCACTATGCGGAGCGCTATTTTCCTGAACACGGCATCCATTATCTGGCCCCCGGCAGCAATTTTGACTCCGAGGGAGATAACCTGATGGCACCGTTTCAGTTTGCCATGAACGACGTCTATCTGCGGGATACGTCCCGTAAGGTCAAGCAGACGCTGAACACCAAGCGCAACAACGGCAAGTATGTGGCCTGCCCGCCCTACGGCTACCGGAAGGCGGAGCGCACCACCGACCAGCTTGTGCCGGACGAGAACACCGCGCCGGTGGTCAAGACGATCTTTGATATGGCGGCCTCCGGCCAGTCCTGCCGCAGCATCGCCATACGGCTCAACGAGGCGTGCATCATGCCGCCGCTGAAGTACCGCGTGGAATGCCGTGACAACTTCACCGAGCGCGGCGCACAGCGGATGTCCGACATGTGGAACTATACCACCGTGAAACGCATTCTTCGCAATCGGGTCTATCTGGGACACACGCTGCTGGGCAAGAGCCGCAAGGTCAGCGTGAAGTCCAAGAAGAAGGTCAAGGTACCGGAGGAGGAATGGGTATTCACGAAGAACACCCATGAGGCGCTGGTGTCGCAGGAGCAGTTCGACATGGCCGCTCACTTTATGGGCGAGAACACCAAGGCGAACGGGGCAAATCCCGCGTTCCGCCACAGCATCTTCGGCGGCATCGCCTGCTGTGCCTGCTGCGGCGCGGCCATGTGTTCCGGCGGTTCCGTCTACAACGGAGAACGGGCGAAATACTGGTATCTGGTATGCAACAACCTGAGTTCCAGAACGCAGACCCGCTGCATGCATGGGGCGCGTATCCGCTACGATGACCTGATGGAAGTCGTTCGCTGTGACCTCAATAAGCTGCTGTCCTTCGATGAAAGTACGATCCGCGCTATCACGGAGAACGCCATCGAGCAGGCCAACGCCTCTCTGGGCGGCGAAGACCCCGTCGTGCAGATCGAGAACATCGACAAGCAGACCGCCCGCCTCAAGAAGATGATCGAACGCTCCTACCGCGACAATATCGCAGGGACGCTCAGTGATGACATTCAGGAGGAAATGGTCAAAAAGTTCAGCAGGGAGATCGAGGAACTGGCCGTGCGCCGTAAGAAGCTGCTGGAGGGCGAGACAACGGCAAAGGAGATACGCAGCGCCTATGGACTGTTCTTTGACCTCGCCAAACGGTATACCTATGTAGAAACGCTGGATAGAAATATATTGCATACCTTCATCGACCGTATCGAGATCGGTGAAAAGATACTGCCGGAGGGCAGAAAAGTTGCCGGGCCGCGTACCCCGTACCGGCAGAGTATCCGCATCTTCTACCGCTTTATCGGGGAAGTATCGGGAGACGACCTGCGTCAAGTGCAGGCGAATAGAGATCGTGAAGAGGCTGCTTCCGTGGCAGGAATGTGACGAATGTCCACGACAAAGATACACTTGTTTCAAACAAGATGTTTCCACCTCAAAAACTGGCTTTTTAAGAAAACGCATTTTTCCTGCATTTAAGCCAAAAATCGGGGGTCGGAAAAATTCTTTGAGGTGGATACACATCTTCCTCGGAGGCGGCCTCCATCTTAAACTTATCCATAGCGGCCTTGGCCTCGGGAACGTTCAGCTTGCTGCTGTTCTTACTGGACATATTGAAAAATCTCCTTTCCTGTTGTTGAGCGATAAACTCTGATTGGGTATCGCAGTCATAGCTTTTCCCGAGGGACGGTGAATATGCGGCGGCGAGGGCTGGTAATATCTGCTGAAAATGCTGTCAGACAGCAAGGGAAAACAAGCTCCGCCGATCGAAACGCGCCATGCTGCGTCAGAAGTCCCGGCAGTACGATGCCGACATTTCGCGCCGAAAAAACATACATTTCAGGCGGAGCCTGTATCGCTGTCGAAAAACATGCTATACTGCCGAAACGGAGAGTGGGCGGTTCAGACCGCCGGAACAAACGGAGAATACAGGAGGGTCCTATGGGATTATTCAGTAACAATAAAAAGCTCTGCCCCATCTGCGGCAGCCCTACCCCGCGGCTGCTGGCCACCAAGGTGGAGGATATGCCCTTGTGCAAGGAATGCGCCGGTAAGGTGGATCTGCCGGACGGCGTGCTGGAGCGCATGTCGCTGGATCAGTTCAAGAAATACATCGCTTACTATGACGAAAACCAGGCGCTGCGGGATGCGTTCAAGGAGACGGACCGCATGAGCTTCGGCTTTCTGAGCGGCGAGCTGCTGGCGGACACGGAGCACCGTCTGCTGCGGCTGAAGGGCTACGACGGCACTGGTATTTCCGGCGTCGGCGCTGGTGTCCTTCCGCTTCCTGGAGGACGGCAAGACCCTGTTCGAGGGCAGGGCCGACGGCCTGCACTGCCATGAGAGCGATGTGCCGGAGCGGGCGCGGGCCATGCAGATGAGGGTGGACCGCTTCCAGATGCAGAAAGAGGAGTACGAGCGCATGGAGCGGATGGAGCGCATGCGTGACCGCGACCGCCGTCCCGGGGAGCCGGACGACCGCCGGTTCGATATACCGGAGCCCCGCTTCGAGGCGGACGCGCCGGTGCATAAGTTCAGCGTGGATGTCATCCTCAGCGACCCGTACTGGAAGTCTTTCCGGAACGAGATCAGCGCGCCGTCCTTCAGCTCCACGAACCCCAGCGTCATCGACTATCTCAATGAGTACGATGAAAAGGTGGAGGAGCTGCACCGCATGGCCACGGCGCTGGCCCATGTGATGAATCCCGGCGCCAGAGAGCTGTGGGACGGCGAGACCGCCGCCGCGCCGGCCGCCCAGGCGGCTCAGCCCGTTCAGGCCGCGGCGCCTGCCGTGGACACCGTGGCGGAGCTGCAGAAGTACAAGATGCTGGTGGACACCGGCGTCATCACCGAGGAGGAGTTTGCTGCCAAGAAGAAGCAGCTGCTGGGGATCTGAATATGAAGAAGAAAATTTTCGCGCTGATGATGGCGCTGGTCATGGCCCTGCCGCTGGCCGCCTGCGGCGATGAGCCCGGTACGCCGGACAACAATACGGCGGCGGACGACGGCAGCTGGGCGGTATACTGGTACCTCTGCGGCAGCGATCTGGAGACCGGGGGCGGCTGCGCCACCACGGACCTCAGCGAGCTGATGGAGGTGGAGCTGCCGGAGAACGTGACGGTGGTCATCCAGACCGGCGGCGCTGCCGAGTGGCAGAACGACGTGGTGGATGCCTCCAAGCTGCAGCGCTTCGTGTACAACAGCGAGGGATTGCAGCTGGTGGACGAGCAGCCCTCGGCCAGTATGGGCGACAGCGAGACGCTGGCGGCGTTTCTGCAGTTTGCCAAGGACAGCTACCCCGCCGACAAGACGGCGGTGGTGTTCTGGAACCACGGCGGCGGCTCGGTGTCCGGCGCGGCTTTTGACGAGCTGTACGACTACGACTCCCTGACGCTGGACGAGATGTACGCCGCGTTTTCCCAGGTGTGGGAGCCGTCGCTGGAGGCGGGGCAGCAGCCGGTGGAGCTGGTGGGCTTTGACACCTGCCTGATGGCCACGGTGGACGTGGCTTACACCTTCTGCGACCTGAGCCGCTATCTGGTGGCGTCGGAGGAGACGGAGCCGGGCAACGGCTGGTACTACACCGACTGGGTGGGCGCGCTGGCGGAACAGCCGTCCATGGACGGCGCCGCTCTGGGCCGCGCCATCTGCGATGCGTACTACACCGGCTGCGAGCTGGTGGGCACGGAGGACAGTGTGACGCTGTCCCTCACCGACCTGTCCCAGATCGGGCCGCTGCTGACGGCCTACGAGAGCTATGGCGCGGAGGCGCTGAGCGCCGCCTGCCAGGACCCGTCCTTCTTCACGCGGTTTGCCCGCGTGGCGGACCGCAGCGAGAACTACGGCGGCAACACCCGCGAGGAGGGCTACGCCAACATGGTGGACCTGGGCCACATGGCCCGCCAGAGCGGCGATATGCTGCCCTCGGCCCAGGCGGTGCTGGATGCGCTGGACAGCTGCGTGCTGTATCAGGTGAAGGGCCCCTACCGCAGCGAGGCCACGGGCCTGTCCTGCTACTACTCCTATAACGGCGATGCAGACGAGGCGGTCAGCTATGCCGGTCTGGGCGCCGGCACGGCGTTCAAGTACTTCTATCTCTATGAGCTTACCGGTGAGCTGGACCAGAGCGGCATGGACTATCTGGCGGAGATGGATATCCACGACCTGCCTGAGGTGGAGACGCTGTCCGCCATGGATTGGGACAACGCGCCCCTGACCCTGAACAATGAGGGCTGCGCCGTACTGACCCTGGGGCCGGAGGCCGACAGCCTGCTGGCATCCGTGAATTTCTCCCTGTACTATACGGATCCGGACAGCGACAGCCTGCTGATGCTGGGTACGGACAACGATATCGTCGGCGACTGGGAGAACGGCGTGTTCACCGACAACTTCCGGGGCGTCTGGGGCAGCATCGACGGCGCGGTGGTCTATATGGAGCTCAGCAGCGTGGGTGACGACTACAACCTGTATACCGTGCCGGTGCTGCTGAACGGCGAGGCATACAACCTGCAGGTGGCCTATAACTTCTCCACGGAGAGCTGGGAGATCCTGGGTGCGCGGCAGGGACTGGATGAGAACGGCATGGCCGGTAAGGAGCTGCGGCTGCTGCAGGAGGGCGATGAGCTCACCACCGTGTGGTATATGTCCAGCATTTCCGGCGATGATGATTTTGAGGCCTACGAGGCGGAGACCATCACCGTGACGGCGGATACCGCCTTCGGCGAGACGGCGCTGCCGGACGGGCGGTACGTCATGGTGTTCGAAATGCGGGACGCCATGGACAACTGCGCCTACTCCAGCTTGGCCAGCTTCACCGTGGAGGGCGGCAGCATCACCACCAGCGTGTGATGCAAAGAACGATATAGACCGCAGAGACGGTTTATATAAATCGAAAGAAACAACAATAACAATGGAGGAAGAATGAACATGAAACTCAAGAAACTGCTGGCTCTGCTGCTGGCGATGATGATGGCATTTGCTCTGGTGGCCTGCGGCGATACCGCCGACACGGGCGACGACGCTGCTGACGATCAGCAGATGCAGGACGATGCCGCCGCGGACGATGCTGCCGCGGACGATACCCAGACCAGCCCTGAGGGCCAGAGCCTGCTGACCATCCTGGCCGATCAGTTTATTCCCGCTCCCGAAGTGGCGGGTACCTACTGGACCTTCATCGGCGGCTATGTCGACGGCGTGCAGATGACCGCGGATCAGACCCAGGAGGTCATGAGCCAGCTCCACGACGTGTACCAGTTCATCTTCGTGGACGAGAGTAAGGTGGTGCTGGCCGAGGATGAGGAGCAGACCGAGGGCACCTACTCCCTCAGCGAGGACGGCGGCACCATGAAGATCGAGGTGGGCGGCGTCACCTATGCCGGCACCTTCATCGACAAGGACGGCCACACCGTGATGGTGGCTATGCTGGACGGCACCGGCATGAACGCCCTGTACTTCCAGGAGATCATCGAGGGTTGAACAAACCAATAAAAAAGGACCTGCACCGCGAGGTGCAGATCCTTTTTTATTGGCCGCAGGTTTACTTGGCGACGCCCTTTGCCGGCAGCACCACGCGCAGCAGGAATGTGCCCCGCTCCGCCAGGAACTGGCACAGGCCGCCGCGCTGCTGGGCAATGGCCTGAATGCTGCGGCAGCCGAAGCCGTGGCCCGCATCGGATACCGGTACGCCATCCCGCATCACCGGCGGCGTGTCGTAGGGATTGCGCACCTCGATGAGCAGTTTGTTCAGGCGGATGCCGCAGTAAAGATCCACCGCCCGGCGGAACTCCGGCCGCAGCGTGGATGCGGCGCGCAGGGCATTTTCCAGCGCGTTGGACAGCAGGGAGCACAGCTCCGTGTCGCTGATGGGCAGGTGGGCGGGGACCCGTGCGTCCACGTTCAGGGTAACGCCGGATTTTTCCGCCTTCTGGACGAAGGAGGAGCACAGCAGATTCACCGTCTCGTTCTCGCAGAAGCGGCGGGAGGTGATGGCCTCCACGTCGGACTGGACCTTTTGGATGTACTCCTGAGCCTGCTGGGGGCTGCCGGAGACCAGAAGGCCGCTGATCATGTTCAGGTGGTGGCGCATGTCGTGCTGGTACACCGCCGTCTGCATCTCCGACTGGCGCAGGGAGTCCATCTCCTGCTGGGACTGCTTCAGCTCCACCTCCAGCAGGGAGCGCTGCATCTCGGCGCTGGAGCGCTTCTGACTCTGGACGTGGAAGGCGGGCAGGAACAGGACGTAGAACACCACCAGCACCGTGGGCAGGAACTCGTTGAGGGCCTGAATGCCGGAATACAGCGCATCGGAGTAGATGGTGGTGGCGTAGTCAAAAATGTAATAGCTGCAGGGCAGGCTCCCGAACAGCAGCAGGGCGGTGGGGGAGCTGGTCATGACGCCGTGGGCCGCGGCCACGAAGTACCGGCGGAACAGGTAGAACGACCCGCTCAGCAGCACGATATACACCAGATTGCCGGCCACGGCGCTGTGGGTCAGGGCCTCCACGGCCATGCTGCCCCAGCGGGGCGGCTGGCAGCAGAGATAGGCGGTGGCGGTGCTGACGATGGCGATGCCCCAGGGCTTTTTCAGCGCCAGCACCAAAATCAGCACCAGCGGCAGATGGACGATCAGGGGGTAGATCTGCTTGACAGCCAGCTCGCCCAGCGTCAGCCAGCCCAGGAGCTGGACCACCAGAAAGCAGGGGCACAGGTACGCGATCAGACGCTTCTGGCGGGGGGTATCGCAGCCGCCGGAGATGAACACATCAAGTGCCAGCCCGTAGATCAGCACCAGAGCGTAATCGAACACGTCCAGCAGGGACGCGATATTCATGTCGGATACGGTCACAGCTCCTCCCTCTCCGCAAACAGCAGCTTCATATAGTCCTTTTGCAGCTGGGGGTACAGCAGCCGCGACACCGGCAGGTTCATGCCGGAAAACGTATGGACACCGGCGGGGGACAGCTCATCGATCTGGAGCATGTTCACAATGTAGGACCGGTGGATGCGCATGAACTCCGGCCGCACCAGCAGCAGCGGCTCGTAGTCCTTCAGAGAACCCGCCACCTTCCGCACCGTGCCGTCGGCCAGGTGGAAGTAGAGGTGCTTGCCGTTGACCTCTACATAGGACAGCCGGGAAAACGGCACCCGCACCAGCGTGGCACCCGCCTTCAGGGTCAGGCCGTCCTGCGGACGCTGCTCCCGCAGCATCAGCTTGTCCAGTACGGGGAACAGCAGGCCGCCGCTGATGGGCTTGAGCAGATACTCCAGCGCCCGCACACCGTAGCTCTCGTAGGCGAAGCCAGGGGAGGACGTGAGAAACACGATATCGGCGGCATCGTCAAAGGTGCGTATCTCGCGGGCGGCGTCCATGCCGTCGATGCCGGGCATCATCACATCCAGCAGGTACAGGCTGAACCGCTCGCGCTGGGCCACGTCCAGCATGCCGGCGGCGCTGCGGAACGTGTGATACCGCAGGGGGAAATGCCGCTCCGCCTGCCATTGGTCCAGCAGTGCCGTCAGGGCGGACAGCTCCTCCGCCTGATCATCGCAGACCGCTATATACACCGCAAACACCTCCGTTTGAATAGTCGCCTACGATTCTACCACAGGGAGGGGCGGTTTGAAAAGTCATGTTCTGACATTTCGTGTCGAAAAAATATACATTTCAAGGGCGCGGCCTCCTGCCGCCGGAAAAAGCTGGTAAACTGACCATGCTGAAAGCTGGAGAAAGGGGGCGATGGGACATGACACCGTGGATCGCGTGGCTGATCGCCGCCGTCTGCGCGGCTGCTTTCGTGGCGCTCTGGTCCTGGGAGGTGCGGCGCATGCTGACCGGCCGGCAGAGCATCGTGGACAGCGCAGCCAGCCAAGTCACCGCCTTCCACCGCCGTCTGGCGCAGACCCCCGCCGATCGGGAGGCAGCCGCCGTGCTGTACCGCAGCGAGAGCATCTACCGTCAGGCGGTGGACAACTACAACCACGCGCTGCACCGGCCGTGGGTCTACATCCCGGCCCGCATCATGGGGTTCCGCAGAGCGCCGGAGGAGCCGGAGCCCGGCCCCATGGACGGGGGATCCCACGCCGAGTGACGCGGCGGGAGCAATACGTATATAACGCACTGCGGGCGCAGACCCGCGGGGAGCGATGAGAGAATCTGTAATCACAACAGGGAGGAATCGACGGATGAAGAAGAAATGGATGGGCGGTCTGCTGGCGCTGGCACTGGCGGCGCTGTGCATGCTGCCCACACAGGTACAGGCCGCCTCGACGTCCACAACGGAGAAGCATATGCACGGCGACGTGGAGTGCATCCTCTGGACGGACGAGAGAGCCCGTGAGCAGTGCGGCCCCAACAGTACAGCCAGCAACTCACTGCCCTATGTGGACTATGGCCAGCTCGGCATATACTGCCTGACCAAGGATGTGTATCTGCCGAAGGACTGGACGCCCTATACATGGTGGGGCGGCACGAACAGCCTGACGATCTGCCTGAACGGCCACACCATCAACGGCGCGGGCATCCTGGGCAAGGACGAGGCGACCTACAACGATATCACGGACCAGCAGTCCCTGACGCTGATGGACTGCACGGAGGACGCCTCCAAGCGGGGCAGCTTCGGCGTGTATAATTCCGCCGGTTCCAAAAACAGCGCCATCCTTCTGAAGCGGGGCAACAACCTGACGCTCAGCAACGTGACCCTCACCGGCATCGACTGCGCGAAGGCCGCTATCACGGTGGGCGATCGGGCTACGCTGAATCTGTGCGACGGCGCTTCCATCGAGTATAACAAGAGCACCGGCGACAAGCAGGCTACCATCGTGATCAACAAGGGCGGCACGTTCAACATGACCGGCGGCCAGATCCGAGACAACAAGGGCTATGCGGGCGGCGTTCTGAACAACGGTACCTTCAACATGACCGGCGGTTCCATCTTCAATAACGTCGGTACGGCCTATGGCGGCATCGCCACCGGCAGCGGTACTCTGAACATCGGCGGCACCGCCAAGGTCTACTATAACTATAAGGACGGCGCACCCGGCACCCAGCCGCGCAGCAACGTGTGCATGCTGAATCCCGAGAGCTACCCCATTCACGTCAGCGGGCTCCAGAGCGCGGCAAAGATCGCCCTGAACAGCTGGGCGGACGGCATCGTGCAGGGCAAGGTGACGGACGAGACGCTGGGCTGCTTCTCTCTGGACGATCCCAGTCTGGGCGTGCTGTATGTGGAGAACGAGCAGCTGAAGAAGCTGCCGGCCCACTACCACTGCGTCTGCGGCGCGGAGCACACGGTCAGCGGCAGCCATACCGCGGCCAACCTCCAGACCTTCACGCCCTGGGAGTCCGAGGATTCCCTGCCCACCGAGGCGGGCTGCTATCACCTGACCAAGAACGTGACCCTCAGCGAGACGTGGAAGCCCAAGGAGGGCACCGTGCTGTGTACCAACGGCCACAGCATCATCGCGGGCGGCAGCTTTGATATCATCACGGTGGACTCCGGCGTGACGTTCAGCCTGACCGACTGCAGCAGCGACTGGAGCGAATACCACAACGCCAGCGCACTGATGCCGGCCGACAACTCGACGTATCGGGGCAACGGTGTCCGCAATAACGGCACATTCAACCTGTATATGGGCGCCATCGTCGGCTGTGTCGGCACGGACGGCGGCGGTGTGTACAACAACGGCACGTTCAACATGTACGCGGGCCATATCTACCGCGACGGCGACCAGGGCGGCGTCGGCGTCGTTGTGGAGCACGGCGGCGGCGTTCTGAACAACGGCACCTTCAACATGTACGGCGGCAGCATCCGCAATAACGGCCGCGCGAGCAGCGTGGGCAGCGACGTGGGCGTCCGGTACGGCGGCGGCGTGTATGTGGGCACCAGCGGTACGTTCACCATGACCGGCGGCGACATCATGGGCAACAGCGTGATCACCGGCGGTCAGGGCAATGCCATCTATGTGGACAACGGCGGCGCACTGAAGCTGGGCAAGAACGCGCGGATCTGGAACAACAATAGCGCCAGCAGCATCGCGCTCGCCAACGACAGCGCCAACATCAGCATCATCAGACGCCTCAGCGACAGCGCAAAGATCGATATCGGCAGCCTGTCCGCCGACCGCGTTACCCAGACCGGCAACAACTTCTACACGGTGGAGAACAGCCGGTATCTGGTGTCCCCGGGCCATATCCACAAGCCGGACGGCACGGCGGACCCCACCGGCAACGATGAGACCGAGGCTATCTATGAGAAATGGACCTCCACCGATAGCCTGCCCACCACGGCGGGCGCGTGGAGACTGATGAACGACGTGACCGTCAGCAGCGGCACCGTTCTGAATGAGAACGTGACGCTGTGCCTGAACGGCCACACCATCACCGTGAAGGACGGCGCGGACTATACCTATTACGTGACCCGCAGCCACACCCTGAACATCGTGGACTGCCAGGGCAGCGGCGTCATCAACGGCGGCGGCACGGCGGCGGGCGGCCGCGCAGGCGTAAAGGTGGAGACCTACGGCACGTTCAACCTGTACGCCGGTACCATCAAGGGCTTCGGCCACGGTGTGCTGCTGGACAGAACCACTTACGGTTCTGTCACCTTCAACATGTACGGCGGCACCATCACCGGCAACCACTCCGGCGGCTTCGGCGGCGGTGTGGCGGTCCAGAAGAACGGCAAGTTCGAGATGTACGGCGGCAGCATCACCGGCAACTCCGCGGCCACCTACGGCGGCGGTATCTGCAACAGCGGCGGCAGCGTGAAGCTGGTCGGCGGCAGCATTACCGGCAACACCGCCGGTACGCAGGGCGGCGGTATTTACAACAATTCCGAGGGCAGCGTCAGCAGCAACAGCTACGCCGGTCTCCTGCTGTATCCCACCAGGGGCGGCTACAAGATCACCGTGACCGGCAATACCGTGGGCGGTGCGGCCAACAACCTGGCCACCGCCCAGACGATCATGCTGAGCAGAGAGTGGAGCAACTACTATAGTCCGACGCTGCGGAGCACCGGCAGCACCATCGGCATGACCGTGCTGGAGCCGGCCAACGGCAAGGATGTTGTCGAGGCGTACAGAGGCAGTAGCGGCGGCTACTACAACGCCGGTGATCTGAGCCGCGATCTGCCCCGCTTCACGCTGGACGACAACAAGGACGGCCAGATGGAGCTGACCACCTGGGACGGCGCGTTCGTCATCCAGCTGACCGTCTATCATAAGCACAGCATCTGCAATCTGGACAGCGCCAGCCATGACATCTCCGTGGCGGGCCACTCCGGCGAGTGCGGCGGCGAGATCGACTTCAAGGAGTGGACGGACTACGAGGCCCAGAAGGACTACGGCTCCAGGACGTTCGCATCCGGCATCCGTGTCAAAGCCACCAACTGGCTGCCCCGCACCGGCAACTGGTATCTGAGCCAGGACGTGACGCTGGAGAAGACGTGGAAGGCCAACGGCAGCGATAAGAAGCTGAACCTCTGCTTCAACGGCCATACCGTCACCAGCGCTGACAGCAACACCAGCAAATCTCTGCTGCGTGTCTCCGCCCTCGCCAAGGTCAACCTGACCGACTGCGCGGCCACGCCCGGCGGCCTGCGGGGCAACAGCAATATGACCGACCAGCGCGGACTTAAAGTGAGCAACGCTTACGCCAACCTGTATAACGGCACCATCACCGGCTTTACCAGCAGCTATGGCGCCGGTGTGAGCGTAGAGCCTCGTGAAGGCGGCAGCTTCGGCCTGTACGGAAATGCAGCGATCCAGTATAATAAGTCCACCAATACGGGAGATTTGAAGTTTGGCGGCTATTGGCCTAATTCGGATCTTGAAGGTATCCGCGACGCGAGCAGCGCCGGAGGCGGCGGTGTGGCCAACTACGGCAAGTTCACCATGAACAGCCTGCGCAGCGACGCCATCGCCTACAACAGCGCGGCCAGATTCGGCGGCGGCCTGTTCAACTGGCCCTATGGGACGCAGTACAGATGGGCCAAGCTCCTCAACGGCGGCATCACCGGCAACACCGCCGGTGAGATGGGCGGCGGTGTGCTCACTTCGTGCAACCCAGATGACACAGCACTTACGCTGGGCGGCAGCGTCAGCATCACCGGCAACACCCTGACCGGCGGCGCAGACGACAACCTGTACCTGGCAACCGATACGTATCACGGCACCGTGGCGAAGATCTGCGTCAGCGGCCTGACCGAGAACGCGGACATCCAGGTGGTGGAGGTCGAGGGCCGCGAGGGTAAGGACTACTTCAGCGGCGTGACCTACGAGACCCTGCCGCCGGAGGTGCTGGCCAGGATCACCACCAACAACGGCAGCATCTTCGCGTGGAACGAGGCCCACGACACCATCCTGCTGGTGCAGGCGGTGCCCGCAGACCTGATGCCCGTGGTGGCCGCCGAGACCACCCTGACCTACAGCGGCGAGGAGCAGACGGTGCTCACCGTGCCCGAGGGCGCGGACACCTACTACACCGTGTCCGGTGAGGACAAGGCCACGGACGTGGGCGAGTATACCATTACCCTGCGCCTGAACGAGGGGTATGTGTGGCCCGACGGCACCGAGACCGACAAGACCATCCAGTGGAAGATCCAGCCCATGAAGGTGAAGGCCCCCATGGCCGTCACCGGCCTCATCTACAACGGCGAGACCCAGACCGGCGTGGCCGCCGGTGAGGGCTACACGCTGGAGGGCGAGTTCAAGGCGGTCAACGCCGGTGAGCACACCGCCGTGGCCAAGCTGACGAACACCGCCAACTATCAGTGGGACGACGGCACCACCGAGGATAAGACCATCGTGTGGAGCATCGGCGAGAAGACCCCTGTGGTCAGCGACTTCGCTGTGACCTATCCCCGGAGCGAGGATCTGGTCTATAACGGAAACGCCAAGGAAGTGACCGCAAAGCTGAGCGACAGCTATCCCGCGCAGGATATCACGCTGACCGTGGTCTACACGAATGCCGACGGCATCGCGGTGGAAGAGCCCACCAATGCCGGTACCTACACGGTGAAGCTGCGCGTCTCCGGCAGCAGCAACTTCGCCGCGGCGGAGCTGGCGCTGGACGATTTGACGATCGCACCCATGGGCCAGGAGCTGTCCTTCGCGGAGACGAGGGTGGAGCTGACCTACGATCCCGCCAGCACCAGCTATACCCAGACTGTCAGCGGCGCCAAGGGCCCCGTGGTCTATCGCGGCAGCGATGACACCGTGGCGGCGGTGGACGCCGCCACCGGCGAGGTCACCATCCGCAAGGCCGGTACCGTGGTCATCACCGCGATGTCGGACGACAGCAACCATAACTATGCGCAATCCTCCGCCACCTATACGCTGGTCATTCAGAAGGCGGCGCAGGATGCACCTGCCGGTCTGGAGAGTACCGCGCCCTCCTCCATCGGCGGCACCGACGGTACCATCACCGGCGTGACCTCCGCCATGGAGTACAGCGCTGATGGTGTGAACTACGTCACCTGCCCCGACGGGACTCTGGCCGGTCTGAACAGCGGCATCTATCAGGTGCGCTTCAAGGAGACTGACACCCACAGGGCCGGTGCGGCTCTGGATGTGACGGTGCCTGTCCACCAGCATACCTTCGACCAGAAGGCGGAGAGCCAGCAGTACCGCAAGGCCGACGCTACCTGCCTGTCTCCGGCGCTCTATTACAAGTCCTGTGCCTGCGGCGTCTCCAGTGAGGGCACTGCCGGCGAGGCCATCTTCGAGGTGGGTCAGAAGCTGGAGCACGACTTCCAGTGGAAGTCCTACGACAACGATTATCACGTCAAGCAGTGCCGGAACGGCTGCGATGAGTGGGATATGACCACCAGAGAGGCCCACGTCTATGACGGCCTGGAGGGCACGGAGTGCCTGATCTGCGGCCATGACCGCACCGTGAACTACTTCACTGTGTCCTTCGAGGTCAACGAGGCCGAGTACGGCATGGTGACGCCCGTGCAGGCGGTCAGCCGCGTGCCGGAGGGGGCGGATCTGACCGTCAGCGGCAGCACCGTTACCGTCAAGGGCGTGACGGTGGCCGCGGTGGCCAGCGCCAACACCGCCCAGTACACCTATGCCTTCGAGAAGTGGAGCACGCCTAACGGCACCTACACCGTGACGGATGACACCACCATTACCGCCATCTTCAGCCGGACCGTCAACCAGTACACGGTGGCCTGGAACGCCCAGGGCGGCAGCCTGACCGGCAGCTGCACCGATGGCACTGTGGACTACGGCACCACCATTCAGGCGCCCGGCGCGGACAAGGAGACGGACGAGGACAACAGCTACGTGTTCCTGGGCTGGAGCACCACGCCCAACGGTGCGGTGGAGGATGTGGCCGAGACCGTGACCGGCAACGTCACCTACTATGCCCAGTACGAGGTGCAGCCCCACGTCTGGACCGAGGATTGGGACAGCGACGACACGTATCACTGGCACACCTGCACGGTGGACGGCTGCGGCTATACCAAGGACAAGGCCGAGCACGACTACACCGATGCGGATGATACCATCTGCGATACCTGCGGCTACCAGCGCACTCTGCCGGATATCACCGGCACGGTGGCCATCAACGGCAAGTTGGAGCGCGGCGAGACCCTGACTGCCGAGACCAGCGGCATGCCCAACGCTGACCTGCGCTACCAGTGGCTGCGGAACGGCCAGCCCATCGAGGGCGCCGATGAGGCTGCCTACGAACTGACCGGCGAGGACATCGGCAAGACCATCTCCGTGCGCATCACGGCGAAGGGCTATGCCGGTACTATCGAGACCGAGGCCGAGGGTACCGTGACGGTGTACTACTCCGTCAGCTACGATACCGAGGTGGGCGGCACTCTGGCCATGGATCGTGCCGAGGGCGGTAAGAACTACACCCTGCGCTCTGACTGGGACAGCATGGGCTTCCGGGCTCCCGACAAGAAGACGTTCGACAAGTGGATCATCGACGGCGTGGCCTACGAGGCCGGCACCACCTACGTGGTGGAGCACGATGTCAGCGTGACGCCGCTGTGGAAGGACATTAAGAGCGACGACGATGACGGTCCCAAGCCGCCTGTGCCTACGCCGGACGATCCCGTCAAGCCGCCTGTGCCTACGCCGGACGATAAGCGGCACAACCACAAGGGCAACGGCACCAATAACGGCGCCGACGGCGCGGCCCAGTCGCCCAAGACCTTCGACGCCGGTATCGCCGCCTATGCGGCCGCGGCTGTGCTGAGCCTCAGCGGTGCTGCGGGCCTGCGCCGCCGGAAGAAGTCCGGTAAGTAACGCTTTTTCTGCTGCTCCGCCTGTTGGGGGGTATAACGAGCGGAGTCTTGCCCATGGGGGAAGAAAAGAGACGCGGCCTTTGGCCGCGTCTCTTGCGTTTTGCGGGGATGTGCCGCGCCGGGCGCCGCTGCGGACGCGCCGCTTTGACGCGGGACGCCGCACACAAGGCGCGGCATCCCGCGGGAGGGCCTGCGTGCGGTACAGATGAAAGAGGGGAGACAGCGGATGTGCTGTCTCCCCTCTTTTGCTGTATGTTACTGCTTCCGTGCGGTGAGATAGTCGTCCCCGGGCCGCCAGAAGGGGCAGCTGCCGGTGTCCGACGCCAGGAAGCGGGCCATCTCGTCCTCATCCAGGTCCATGTCGCACACGTAGTCATCGTATTCCTCGTCATAGAGGTAGAACACGCAGGATTCACACTTGTCCATTTACACATCCTCCACCAGGCGATAGTGGTCGAACTTGCAGTGGGTGTAATACAGCAGGGTGGCGGCGCTGCATACGAACCATCCGGCGGGGTAGCTCAGAGCGATGGGCACGATCTCGTTGGAGATGTAGTTGGCCATGACATACAGGTAGATCTGGCGGAATACCACGAAGGAGCCCAGCATGATGAACATGGGCATACGGCTGTTGCCCGCGCCCCGCAGCGCGCCGGAGTAGATCTGGTTGATGCAGAAGAAGAAGTAGAACGGCGACAGCAGCCGCAGCAGCAGCGCGCCGTAGGACACCACCTCGGCCTTACTGTTGAAGAAGGAGGTGAGGCCCGGCGCCAGCAGCAGCACCGGCACCAGCAGCACGGCGGTGACGGCGAAGGACAGCAGCAGCGCACGGCGCACGCCGCCCTTGGCACGCGCCACGTTGCCCACACCCAGATTCTGGCCCACAAAGGTGGTGGAGGCCATGGACAGAGACTGCACCGGCAGGATCACCAGCTGGTCAACCTTGGTGTAGGCCGTCCAGCCGGACATGCAGTCCGCGCCGAAGTGGTTGATGTAGCCCTGCACGAACACGTTGGAGAAGGCGGTGATGGCCATCTGCAGCGCGGCGGGGATGCCCACCGACACGATCTTTTTCAGCATGTCCCAGTGGAACCGCAGCTTCCGCAGCTCCAGCCGGATGCTGCCGTCGTAGCGCACCAGCACGATCATGGTCAGTATGGCGGATACCGCCTGAGCAATGATGGTGGCGTAGGCCACGCCCTCCACGCCCATGCCGAATTGCAGCACAAACAGCAGGTCCAGCGCCGTGTTCACCACGGCGGACACTACCAGAAAGTAGAAGGGGCGGCGGGAGTCGCCGGCAGCCTGCAGGATGCCGGAGCCCATGTTGTACAGCAGCAGGCCCATGATGCCCGCGAAATAGATGGTCAGGTACGTGGCCTGGTCCGGCGCCACCTCCGCGGGGGTCTTCATCAGGTCCAGCATCAGCGGCGTCATGGCGATGCCCGCGCCGGTGAAAACCACGCCCAGCAGCAGCGTCAGGAGAATGGCGGTGTGTACCGCCTGATGTACCTTTTCCGGCCGGTGCGCACCGTAATACTGGCTGATGACCACGCCGGCGCCGCTGGACATTCCCAGAAAGAAGCCGATGAGGGTGTTGATAATGGGCCCCACGGTGCCCACGGCGGAGAACGCCTCGTTGCTGACAAAATTGCCCACCACCCAGGTGTCCACCATGTTGTAAAGCTGCTGGAACAGGTTGCCTGCCAGCAGCGGCAGGGCGAAACGGATCAGGTGTCCCGTGGTGCTGCCCTGGGTCATGTCCACGTCGTATCGGGCGGCATGGGGCTTGTGGTGATGAAAAGGGAAGTGCAGGTGATGCTGCATGAGGATCTATCTCTCTTTCGTAAAATCTCTTGTAAAATCTGACGTTAAATCTATCATAACACTGGTGATTCCCGTTTTCAACGGGGAATATGTACAAGAAATTCCTCGATCTCCGCAGGACGCATGATGGACACCTCATAAGCCGTGCGGTCCGTCAGGACGCCGTTGTCATTTTTGGTGTAGACACGGCTCTGGACGCGGCCCTCCACGGTGAGGCGCTGGCCGGTGCGCATGTCCGCCGCCTGAGCCGCCACCGCGCCCCAGGCGATGCACGGCAGGTAGTCCGCCCGTCCGTACCGGCGGTTCACTGCCAGGATGATGTCACAGATCTCGCGGCCCAGCGGCGTCCGCCGCAGCGTGGGTGTCCTGCACAATATGCCGGACAGCTGGATCTGGTTGAAGGGGCTCTCACCGCCCAGGGTCAGCTGGTGGGCGAACACGGAGATCACCAGGCGGCTGCCCTGACCGCTTTTGTTGTTGAAGGACCGCAGCTGACCGATGACGGTGACGGTGGCCCCAGCCGCCACCGGTACAGCATGGAGCAGCGTCTGGGGCACGATGACCGGCAGGCGGTCTGCCTGCCCCGACAGGCGCATCACCGCCAGCGTAAACCTGTAGAAGGCGCAGCCGTGGTTGACGTGGGACAGAGCGGGCACGTCCTCCGCCTGCCCGCATAGATGGACGCGGTTGTAGTTCAGTTCCATATCGAACACCTCGTTTGTTGAGATGTCCCACCCTATGCCGCCGGATGCGGAAAGATGCCTCTTTTCAAACGATGGAAACCGTGGCATAATAGAGCGGAAGGAGAGTGATCCCATGCGCTACAAAGGCAAGGTCTACCGGCCGCCCAGCGAGGCGTACAGCCTCATCGTGCAGGTGACCTACGGGTGCAGCCACAACCGCTGCGCCTTCTGTGAAATGTACGACGACAAGCATTTTTCCATGCGTCCCATGCAGGAGATACGGGAGGATTTCGAGCTGGCCCGCCGCGTCTACCACCGGGTGGAACGGGTCTTTCTGGCCGATGGCGACGCCCTGATGCGCCGCACGGAGGACCTGGTGGAGATACTGGGGCTGGTGTACGGCCTGTTCCCCGAGTGTGAGCGGGTCACGTGCTATGCCTCCCCGGCCAGCTTGCAGGTGAAGAGCGAGGACGACCTGCGCCTGCTGCGGCAGAAGGGACTGAAAATGGTATACATGGGGCTGGAGTCCGGCTGCGACGCGGTACTGGAGCGGATGCGCAAGGGCCACACCGCCGCAGCCATCGTGGCGGCGGGGCAGAAGGCCAAACGCTGCGGTCTGACGCTGTCCGTGACGGCCATCTCCGGCCTTGGCAGTGTGGAGCTGTGGCAGCAGCATGCGCTGGACACCGCCAGAGCCGTCAGCGAGATGAAGCCCGACTATCTGGGGCTGCTGACGCTGATGGTGCCCCACGGCACGCCGCTGGAGGGCTGGGTCAAGGACGGCAGCTTTACGGTGCTGGGCCCGCTGGAGGTGCTGAAGGAGACGGAGCTGTTTTTGCAGCACGTGGACAGCGAGGGAACCGTGTTCCGCGCCAACCATGCCAGCAACTACCTGACGCTGAAGGGCACTCTCAACGGCGACCGCGAGGCCCTGCTGGCCCAGATCCGGGCCGCGCTGGAGGGGCGGCGGGACCTGAAGCCGGAATTTTTGCGGGCGCTGTGAAAAAATCTCTTGACATCTGCGGAAAAGGTGCTACAATGGCGTCATATTCCAAACCGTTGAGTAAGAGAAGTACCCGTACAGGAACCTTTCAGAGAGCGGCGCATTGGTGGGAGCGCGGCAGCGGAATGTACGGCGAATGGCCTTACGAGGGCGGGGAGAAAGCCTGAACAGGTGAGTAATACCCGACGGCAGCCGCGGCCGTTATCCCGGCGGAGCGCATGATCGTGCGTGCAGAGCGGGCGCTTTGCCAATTTGGGTGGTACCGCAGGAACGTATTGTACGTCCTGTCCCATGGAATTCCATGGGACAGGACGTTTTTTTGTTTTACCAACAGGAAATATCTGACATATAGAAAGGAATTGAAAGTATGGGCAAGATCATCCTCACCGGCGACCGTCCTACCGGACGCCTCCACGTAGGCCACTATGTGGGCTCCCTGCGCAACCGCGTCGTGCTCCAGAACAGCGGCCGCTTCGAAAAGCTGTTCTTCATGATCGCCGACGCGCAGGCCCTCACCGACAACTTCGACCATCCCCAGAAGGTCCGCGACAACATCATGGAGGTGGCGCTGGACTATCTGGCCTGCGGCATCGACCCCGCCAAGTCCACCATTTTCGTGCAGTCCCATGTCAGCGAGCTGACAGAGATGACGTTCTACTACATGAATCTGGTGACGCTGGCCCGTCTGGAGCGGAACCCCACCGTCAAGGCGGAGATCCAGCTCCGCGGCTTCAACCACAGCATTCCCATGGGCTTTTTGACCTACCCCGTCAGCCAGACGGCGGACATCACCGCCTTTATGGCCGACACTGTGCCTGTGGGTGAGGACCAGCTGCCCATGCTGGAGCAGGCCCGTGAGATCGTCCGGCGCTTCAACGAGCTGTACGGTGAGACGCTGGTGGAGCCCACGGCGCTGCTGCCGGATAACGCCGCCTGCCTGCGCCTGCCGGGTACCGATGGCAAGGCCAAGATGAGCAAGTCTCTGGGCAACTGCATCTATCTGGCCGACGAGCCAGATGACATCCGCACCAAGATCATGGGCATGTACACCGACCCCAATCACCTGATGGTGTCCGACCCGGGCAACACCAAGGATAACCCCGTGTTTATCTATCTGGATGCCTTCTGCACCGATGAGCACTTCGCCCGCTACCTGCCGGAGTACGCCGATCTGGGTGAGCTGAAGGCCCACTACGAACGGGGCGGTCTGGGCGATGTGAAGGTGAAGAAGTTCCTGAACAACGTGATGCAGGAGACGCTGGAGCCCATCCGCACCCGCCGCCAGGAGCTGGCCAGAGACCCTGACGCCATCATGGAGATCCTGCGCGCCGGCAGCGAGACCGCCAAGGCCGCAGCGGCCCAGACGCTGGACAAGATGAAGCACGCCATGATGATCGACTATTTCGCATAATTCGCATAATCAGTGAGACCCCGCACCACGCGGTACTATAATTTAGGAGGCAACTAAGATGAAAGACACTACCACTATCCCCTACAAGATCTACCTCAGCGAGGACGAGCTGCCTCGGAACTGGTACAACGTGCGTGCGGATATGACCAACAAGCCCGCGCCGCTGCTGAACCCCGGCACGCTCCAGCCCATGACGGCGGAGGAACTGGGCCATGTGTTCTGTGACGAGCTGGTGAAGCAGGAGCTGGACGACACCACCGCCTACATCCCCATCCCTCAGGAGATCCGTGACTTCTACAAGATGTACCGTCCGTCTCCGCTGGTGCGGGCTTACTGCCTGGAGGAGAAGCTGGACACCCCCGCCCACATCTACTACAAGTTTGAGGGCAACAACACCTCGGGCAGCCACAAGCTGAACTCCGCCATCGCCCAGGCGTACTACGCCAAGAAGCAGGGCCTTAAGGGCGTCACCACCGAGACCGGCGCCGGTCAGTGGGGCACTGCGCTGAGCATGGCCTGCGCTTATCTGGGACTGGACTGCCGCGTGTTCATGGTGAAGTGCTCCTATGAGCAGAAGCCCTTCCGCCGCGAGGTCATGCGGACCTACGGCGCCAACGTGACCCCGTCTCCCTCCAACACCACCGAGGTGGGCCGCAGGATTTTGGCAGAGTTCCCCGACACCACCGGCTCCCTGGGCTGCGCCATCAGCGAGGCTGTGGAGGCCGCGGCCAGCCAGGAGGGTTACCGCTACGTGCTGGGCAGCGTCCTGAATCAGGTGCTGCTGCACCAGTCCGTCATCGGTCTGGAGACCATGGCGGCGCTGGAGAAGTACCACGTCAAGCCCGATACCATCATCGGCTGCGCCGGCGGCGGCTCCAACCTGGGCGGCCTGATCTCTCCCTTCGTGGGCCAGATGCTGCGGGGTGAGGCGGACTACCGCATCATCGCCGTGGAGCCGGCCTCCTGCCCCAGCCTGACCCGGGGCGTGTTCAAGTACGACTTCTGCGACACCGGTAAGATCTGCCCCATGGCCAAGATGTATACGCTGGGCAACGGCTTCATCCCCTCCGCCAACCACGCCGGCGGCCTGCGCTACCACGGCATGAGCAGCATCGTCAGCCAGCTGTACCACGACGGCTATCTGGAGGCGCGCAGCGTGGAGCAGACCGCCGTGTTTGAGGCAGCGGAGCTGTTCGCCCGCTGCGAGGGCATTCTGCCCGCGCCGGAGAGCAGCCACGCCATCCGTGTGGCCATGGACGAGGCACTGAAGTGCAAGGAGACGGGGGAGGCGCGCACCATCGTGCTGGGCCTCACCGGCACCGGCTACTTCGACATGGTGGCCTACGGCAAGTACAATGACGGCGTCATGAGCGATACCATCCCCACGGATGAGGATCTTGCCCGCGGCTTCGCCACCATCCCCCAGTTCCCCGGAAACGAATAAGAATGTGAAAAGACCGCCGAAAGGCGGTCTTTTTGCGGCCTTTTTCCGGCGGGATATTGACAACAGCGGCTCCGGCGGGTAAAATATCAAGTTGCATATGCACGATATAAATCAGCAAAGGAAAGGTATTTGACATGGCTAAGGATCAGAGAAATGTGGAAGCGATCACTCCCATGGAGGAGGATTTCGCCAAGTGGTATACGGACATCTGCCTGAAGGCGGAGCTGGTGGACTACGCCAGTGTCAAGGGCTTCCTGATCCTGCGACCTTATGGCTACGCCATTTGGGAGAATATCCAGAAGTACATGGACGCGGAGTTCAAAAAGACCGGCCACGTCAATGTGGCCATGCCCGTTCTGATCCCCGAGAGCCTGCTGAAAAAGGAGGGCGAGCTGGTGGAGGGCTTCGCCCCCGAGGTGGCCTGGGTCACCCACGGCGGCAGCGAGCCGCTGGAGGAGCGTCTGGCCTTCCGTCCCACGTCGGAGACCATGTTCTGCGACCACTGGTCCCACGTGCTCCACAGCTACCGCGAGCTGCCCATGCTGTATAACCAGTGGTGCAGTGTTATCCGCTGGGAAAAGACCACCCGCCCCTTCCTGCGCTCCCGCGAGTTCTGGTGGCAGGAGGGCCACACCATCCACGAGACCGCCGCCGAGGCCGAGGCCGAGACGGAGCAGCAGCTCAACTGCTACGCCGACGTGTGCAGGAACGCGCTGGCCATGCCCGTGGTGAAGGGCCGCAAGACCGACAAGGAGAAGTTCGCCGGCGCCGAGGCCACCTACACCATCGAGTGCATGATGAAGGACCACAAGGCCCTCCAGTCCGGCACCAGCCACTTCTTCGGCGATAAGTTCTCCCGCGCCTATGACGTGACCTTCACCGGCCGCGACAACACCTTGCAGTACCCGTTCCAGACAAGCTGGGGCGCGTCCACCCGCCTGATCGGCGCCATCATCATGACCCACAGCGACAACCACGGTCTGGTGCTGCCCCCCGTCATCGCCCCCACCCAGGTGGTGGTGATCCCCATCGCCCAGCACAAGGAGGGCGTGCTGGAGGCCGCCGCGTCCCTGCGCGACCGGCTGACTGCCGCCGGTATCCGCGTCAGCATGGACGACAGCGACCAGTCCGCCGGCTGGAAATTCGCCCAGTACGAGATGAAGGGCGTGCCCCTGCGCGTAGAGATCGGCCCCAAGGACATGGAGAAGGGCCAGTGCTGCATCGCCCGCCGCGATACCGGCGAAAAGACCTTTGTACCCCTGACGGAGTTGGAGAGCGCCGTGCAGAAGCTGCTGCAGGATGTCCACGACAACCTGTACGCCATGGCAGCCAAGAATCTGGAGGACAACACCTTCGACATGACCTCCTGGGAGGAGGTCAAGGAGATGGCCCAGGGCAAGGGCGGCTTCGCCCGTACCAAGTGGTGCGGCAGCCTGGAGTGCGAACTGGCCATGAAGGAGAAGGCCGGCGTGTCCAGCCGCTGCATGCCGCTGAAGCAGTCCGGTACCACCGGCAAATGCGTGGTGTGCGGCAAGGAATGCACCACCGACATCTACTGGGGCGTGGCGTATTAAAAGAAGAATAAAAAGAGAGGTGACGCGGAGCGTCACCTCTCTTTTTATTCGAATGTAAGCGCCGTGTGGTCGCAGATCTCCTGTATCTTCGCCTGCAGGCGTTTCAGATCCTCGAAGGTCTCCGGCTTTTTCCGGGGATCGCGCAGCAGCGCGGCGGGGTGATACAGCGCCATCATCTGAATGCCGTTCTTCTCGAAGAACTGCCCGTGTTCCTGGGTGATTTTGAAGTCCTCTTTAATGATCTCCATGGCGCTGATACGGCCCAGGCACACGATGATCTTGGGCTTCATCAATGCCAGCTGCCGCGCAAGATACCCGTGGCAGGCGTCCTTCTCCGTATTCAGCGGGTCGCGGTTCTGGGGCGGGCGGCATTTGACGGAGTTGGTGATGTAAATACGGCTGCGGTCCAGCCCGATCATGGCCAGCATGTCGTCCAGCAGCTTGCCGGCGCGACCTACAAAGGGCTCGCCCTGTGCGTCCTCATTGGCCCCGGGCGCCTCGCCGATAAACAGCACCTCCGCGTCCTCGGAGCCTACGCCAAACACCACGTTGGTCCGCGTGGCCGCCAGCGTGCAGGCCTGACAGCGGAGACATTCCTCTTTCAGCGCTTCCCATTCCGTCATCTGTCGTTCCTCCCTGTATCGTTCCCGCCGCCGCCGCGCACACTAAGGCATATCCGCAGGGGAGGGGGTATCTCATGTTTTTCTATACGTTCTGGCTGTTTCTGCTGTACAGCTTCGGGGGCTATCTGCTGGAGAAGCTGTACGCCTGGGCGCGGCGGTCGTCCCACCGCGTCCGCAAGTGCTTTCTGCTGCTGCCGCTGTGTCCGGTGTACGGCCTGGCTTTGCTGGCGGTGCTGGCTCTGCCGCCGGATATGACCGGCAGCTTCTGGCGTCTGGCTTTGTACGGCGGCCTGACGGCCACGGCGGTGGAGTACGCCGTCCACTTCCTCTATGAGCGGCTGCTGGGTGTGCTGTTCTGGGATTACAGCAGTACCAAGATGGACCTGAACCGGCGGGTCTGTATGCCGTTTGCCCTGCTGTGGGGGCTGCTGACGGCACTGACGGTGCGGTACGTCCACCCGTGGATCGCGCTGGCGGCATCGGTGATGCCTGCACCCGTCACCTACGGCGCGCTGCTGCTGTTCATTGCGGACGGCTTCCTGTCGGCGCGGGTGCTGCGGCGCGGCGGGAACGTGGACCTGATGTCCCTGCCCCGCCTGATCCGCGCACTGTCACATTAGAGCTTGGCGGTGAGCCACAGGCCGATGTCGCGGAAGATCTCCCGCTGCCAGCCTTTTTCGTTGAGGATCTCGTGACGCAGACCGGGATACAGCTTCAGTGTGCAGTCCTGCATACCGGCGCGGAGGAACTCCTGATACGTCCGGCGGACACCGGCGCCGTTGGCGCCCACGGGGTCCTTGTCGCCGGCGATGAACAGCACCGGCGTCTGGGCGTCCATCCGCCGCAGATTGCTGAGCCGCTGGTTGAACCGGATGCCCAGCAGCATCTGGCGGAACAGCCCCACCGTGGCGTCCGCGCCGCACAGGGGATCGGCCATGTAGGCGTCCACGTTGTCGGTGTCAGCGGACAGCCAGTCGCAGCTGGTGCGGTTGGGGGCGAACTGCTTGTTGTACGCGCCGAAGGCCAGCTGCGTCACCAGGTCGCTGGTGCCGCTCTCGCCCACTACGGCGGCTGTGGCTCTG
>ENA-OOZG01000670-OOZG01000670.1-human-gut-metagenome-genome-assembly--contig:-NODE-670-length-27658-cov-2.807702_pt1 | contig 27658 bp, 19 predicted proteins | sample MGYA00241706_ERZ501384 | MGnify/ENA primary metagenome ERZ501384 (study PRJEB25962, sample SAMEA2042742) | human gut metagenome | biome: human gut; feature: human-associated habitat; material: faeces...
AAGAGCCATTTGCTTCTGATGCTGCTTGCAATCCTGTCTGGCGATCATACGGAAGAACTGGAATTCCTGCTGAACCGGATCAGTACGATGGATAACAAAGCGAGGGCGGAAATAGAAAAAGTCTATCATAAAAAGAAACTGCTTCCAGTTATCGTAAATACAAGTAGCGGGAACCTCTCCCAGGCCTTTGTGAAAAGCTTGAACCAGGCGTTAAAACGGGAAGGGTTCACGGATGTTGTACCGGATAATTACTTTTCTAAAGCGTTATCTACGATTTCGCAGTGGGAAAAACATTACCCGGATACATACAGTTCTTTTAAAAAAGTGTTCCATGATCGGACGGAAAGCCTTGTAAACGGGCTTGAGGCATACGATTACGAAGCATTGGCGAAATTCAAAGACGTATATCCGGCACTGACATCTGGAAGTGAGTTCAATCCGGATATAGAAGAGGATGCACTTACCGTTTACCGCTCCGTGAACAAACGCTTATGTGCAACACATGGATATGACGGTATTTATGTGGTATTTGATGAATTCAGTAAATACATTGAAGGGCATACGGCAGAAGGCTTTTCGGCAGATATGAAAACGCTTCAGGATTTGTGCGAACTTTGCAATTCCTCCAAAGAAGAGCAGCTACATTTGACTTGTGTAGCTCATAAGGCGATCCGCTCGTATGGAGATGCTTTATCCAAGGAAGTGAAAAATGCATTCCTTGGAGTAGAGGGGCGATTGATTGAAAAGAAATTTGTTGTTTCCTCCCAGAATAACTATGAGCTAATTGCGGATGCAATCCAGAAAACACCGAAATTTGCTGGCTGGAGCAAGTCCGACAAGGCTTATCAGGAGATGCTGGAGCATTCCTATCAGATCAGAGAGTTCCGTTCTTTATTTGATAAAGATGGTTACGATTCCATTGTTGGAAATGGAACATTTCCGTTGACACCATTATCGGCATGCCTTTTACTCCAGTTGAGTGAGAAAATCGCACAGAATGAACGCACCCTGTTTACGTTCCTGACAAGCAAAGATCTATACAGCCTGGCATCCTATGTTGAGCAGTGCCAAGACACGGCATTTGCAGGGGCACCGTTGATTTATGATTACTTCTCCCAGCTTTTAGCGGATGAAAAAGACTTCGCTGTGCATGGAGAATGGATTAATGCAGAACATGCCATTGATAAAGCGGAAGATGTGGATGAGAAGAAAATTCTGAAAACTATGGCAGTGATCCGTATGGTCAATTTGTCCGATGATATCCCGGTAAACGAGGAATATCTGTATCTGGCAACCGGATTGGGAAAAGAAGCGATCGAGAGCGCCATTGATACTTTAACAAAGCAAAAGCTGATTGCATTTAATAAAGAAACTAAGACATACAGTTTTCATGACAGCGTCAGTGCCAATCTGCAGGAACTTGTTTCGGATGATATAAAGAAACGGTTTACAAAGATCAATGTGCCGGATGTGTTGAACCGGGTAAATAAAAATAAGTACATTTTGCCGAAGAAATATAATCAGGATCACTGTATGACCCGTTATTTCCAGGTGCATATCATAAATTCCGATTCCTTTATGGCATTATCTTCCATGGATTATCTGCCAAAAGAAAATCACCCGGATGGATATTTATTCCTTGTTTTGGATCAGCATAAGGAAAAGCCGGAGAATATCAGAAAACACCTGGAAGAATTGAATGACCGTTCCATTATGGCAGCGATCATTGAACAGATGCCGCACGTAAAATTGAAAGCTCAGAATCTTCTGGCCGTTCAAAAATTATTACTTGATAAAACATTTTTGCAGGAGAATGAGGCAGCTGGCATCGAGCTGGAAAACTGGAAGAAAAACTTGTTAAATGATTTAAACCAGGCGATTGTAAATGCCATGGATCATATTTCTACGCTCTATACAAGAGAAGGGATCGAAACGATAAAGGAAAAGCCTTTAAACCGTGTAATCAGCGATGTTGCGGAACGTGTTTATAACAGGACGCCGCTGATCAACCATGAATCAATCAACCGCCACAGTGTTACTGCACAGTATTCCAAAGCAAGGAACATTATCCTGGATGATATTTTCCATTCAAGGATGTTTGAACAGTACACCTCTGGTACAAGTGCGGAAGCAACTATTTACCGTTCCTGCATAGAGTCCACAAAAAATGACAGCAACCTGGCATCAGCCAGAAACGAAATTGTTGAGTTCATCCACGATAGCAAAGGGCAAAAAGTTGCATTTGCGACCCTGGTCAATAAGCTGACAAGTGCTCCTTACGGAATGAGACGCGGTGTACTTCCGATTTATATTGCAGAACAGCTGATGCAGTTAGAAGACATGCCGGTTATTTATCATGACAAAATCGAGATTGCGTTAAGTCCGAAACTGATTGTGGATGCGGTTGCAGCACCGGATAATCATTATCTGTATGTAGAAGCGGAAACAGTTGAAAAGCTAGAATATATCGAGGGATTGGAAAAACTGTTTTCAGATTACGGTGATTACTGCAAAGAAATTGAGAATATGAACCGCCTTGCAAGATTGAAATGCTTTATTCAGGCATGGTATCGTTCGCTGCCACAGACGGCAACTACGTTCCAGGTAGGAGATTATCCAAGACAGGATATGAGAAAGCTGAAACTGTTCCGTAAAGCATTGATCGGGGAACCGAACCCAAGAGAGTTGATTTTTGAGCAGATTCCGCGGATATTCGAAACAGATTCTTTATCAGATACATTAAAAGAAGTACAAAAAGCAAAGAAAGACATTGATGCACATACGGAGAGATTAAAAAAAGATGTGGCCACCGTGATCAAGAAGTCACTTGGCTTACAGCATAATGATAATCTTCAGCAGGGCTTAAAAGTATGGTATGAAAATATTCCAGAAAAAGCAAAGAATAGTATTTTGCCAGCAACATCACAAAGCCTTTTAAATTGTATCCGTGACGTTATAAGCGGGAAATCCATGGATCTGATTGAGAAGCTTGCCAAAACAGCGACCAATTTCTTTATTGAGGACTGGAATGATAAAACGAAAGACGAATTTGAATCCACCTTAAAAACATTGGTAGCGGATCTCAAGAAAAAAGAAGAGGTAGCGGATACATCGCAAAGCAAAAAAATCACGCTTCCGGGAGAAAGCGGAGTAAAGGAATATTTTTATGATTTTGACCTGAATGAATTATCGCCTTCCGGAGTTTTCTTCCAGAGTGCACTGGATGATATGATGGATGAATACGGAGCTCTCGATAACAGTGAAAAGATCGGCATTCTGATGAATCTCGTAAAAAAACTGATGGGGTGAATGGTATGATTTATCTTGATAATGCTGCGACTTCCTTTCCGCGGCCGGAAACGGTCTATCAGGAAATGGATCGTGTAAACAGAACACTTTCCGTGAACGCCGGACGTGGCGGCTATAAAGCCGCCCGCGAGGCATCCGAAATTATTTTTGATACGAAAAAGATGCTTGCGGAACTTATGCATTGCACGGGAAAGGCGGATGTTGTACTGACACCATCGGTAACTCAGGCATTCAATCAGGTTTTGAATGGTCTTGATATCACGTCAGATAGCGTGGTGTATATAACTCCGTATGAACATAATGCAGTTGCCCGCACCATGGAAGCTATTAGACAAAGGACGGGATGCACGGTGTTGGTTCTTCCGTTGGGAATGCACTTTGAGATTGATTTCAAGAAAACGGAATATCTTTTCCATGAAAAGACTCCGGACATCGTGATTTCAACGGTAATCAGCAATGTTACCGGCTATGAACTTCCTGTAAAAGAACTTTTTGGGCTGGCAAAACAGTATCATGCCATTACAATTGCGGATGCAGCACAAGCGGCCGGCCTGATTGACTTAAACTTTGATGACATGAATGCGGATATTATCGGCTTTGCAGGCCACAAAACCTTGTGCGGACCCTTTGGTGTAGGTGGATTTATTCTGTCAAAAGATGTATCATTAAAGTGTATCCTGACAGGTGGAACTGGAAGCGATTCCCTAAATTTATCCATGCCGGAATCCGCACCTGGCAGATATGAAGCTGGCAGTGAAAATATTGTTGCCATTGCCGGGCTTCATGCGGCACTGGAATGGCTAAAAGATAACCAGCACATGGAACGTATAAAGGAACTGACGGATTATCTGGTGGCTCAGCTTTCCAAAAATCCGATGGTAACTGTATTTGACATGAAGGAACGGCTCGGAATCGTGTCCTTTGTTGTAGAAGGCTATGATTCCGGTGATGTTGGTCGCATCTTGGATGATGAATTCGATATTGCAGTACGCACGGGCTATCACTGTGCCCCATATATTCACGAGTATTTGAAAGATACTGCATACGGCGGGACCATACGGGTCGGTATCGGCCCATTCAACACAAAAGAGGACTTGGATGCGTTGTTAGATGCAATCGAAAGTCTGTAGAGGGAGGGAAATACATGCCGGAGTTGAAATCAAATTTAGTTGAAATCATAAACAAAATCGAAAAAAATCAGATCCTACTCCCGGATTTTCAGAGGGAGTTTGTATGGAAGGATGAAGACCAGCAGAAACAGTTGGTTGCATCTGTTCTCTGCAAGATGCCAGTTGGCAGTATTCTTTTGTTGGAATCGGATCCGGATGATTATGCAGCCAAAGTAATCGGATGCTCAAAGAAACAAGTCGCAACTACACAGATCAATGGCGAGGTGGAATTTCTCCTGGATGGTCAGCAGAGATTGACAGTGCTTACCAATGTCTTTTCTAATATTATCCACGACAACTGCCCGAAAGTCAGTGAACTGATCGCGCCTATGGCATTGAAACGGAGATTCTTTTTAAAACTTCCGAAATGGAAAGACCGTCCGGATAAAGAAGAAGACTGGTTTGGTATCGGAAATCTGGAATTCCCGATTGAAAATCCCAACACAGATCTTCCGCCATTTTTGACATCACAGATATTAAAATATATTCATGTAGAGTCATTTAATGCGAATGATAAGAAGCCGTATAATCCGGCAGAAAAGCTTACCCCATTATTAGATGAGTATTGCACTTCGTTCCGAGATGGTTACCTGATTCCGATGTTTTTAATGGCAACACCAGTCGGAAAAAATAAAAGTTCTATTGTACTTCGTTTTGGAGATATCGTCGAAAAAGTTTCAAAAGCAATCGCCTCAGAAATTAAGGCAGCATATAGAGAATATGCGACAACTTCAGAAAAAGACGATTTTACAAAATATATTTTCGCTGATGACGTTGATAATATTTATAGCCAATTAGATAAAACACAGGCATTTGATGACGAAGTGGATGCGAGAAGTAAAATTTGGACATCTCAGATTAAGGAGTATTTATCTTCTTGCATCAATTCCATTTTTTTAAGCCAGATTGTGGTCGAAGCATCGCAGCGAGCAAGGGCAATTGACATCTATGAGAACTTGAACCGTGGAGGAGTCTGCTTAAACACCTTTGATTTGATTATGGCGAGAGTTGCAAAGGTCAATAAGGAGAATTTCTCCAGTCGTATGCATAAGCTGATGATGAGCCAAAAGAATTACCCTGAGAAGGTTCTTCCGGATAAAATGCGAGTAATTCTTTCCAGTAAGATCCAGAACCACACTTATAATGCAACAGAAAATACCGGTTGTTACAATGCATCCAACAACGACCTGAACTCGAAGTATGTGGACATTTTTTTGGATGTACTTAGTATTTATTCCTACGTTCCGGATTTAAACCCAGAAACGATCAAACTGGATCATATCAAAAAGGGATTTATCCTCAATCTGAAACCGGAACAGATTGATCAGAACTGTGAAAAGACGATCACGGCAATTGACCGTGCCATGTTTTTCCTGCAGACCAGATGCGGTATCCGTACGCTCCAGGAAGTCAACTACGCACTGGCGGTTGTTTTGATTGCAGTGGTATTTTTGGAGGATACTTACTTTTATGACCGTGATGTGCATGACCTGTTAGAAGGATGGTATTGGTCGGTTTTATTCTCTGGAGAATATGATAAGGATCAGAATACCACCTTTATCAACAACCTGAAAAATATGCTGAAAACAGTCAAGAAACAGTTGAAGGCAGACTGGATCGAGTCAATTAAGAAGAATGTATTTTCCATGACGAATTTCTCGGAAAAATCCCTTCTTTTGATGGATAAGGTGTCAGAAGACCGCTATCCGAAACGTGTCATGACTTCTTTCGTGTGTCAGTATATGCTGGCTCAGACATATCCGGATATGTTTGATTCTAATAAAACAGTCAGTGTCTTTAGCCCGGAGGCAGCGACTTTGGAGGCACATCATGTGATTCCCCTTGGTACTGCGAAAAAAGTGGGAGAAGTAACGGCGAATATTAGAAAAGATCCGAAGCATATTTGTAATTCGCCGCTGAATTTTGTTTTGATTACTAAGGAAGCCAACAAAACAATTTCTGATGACGCCCTGGATGTTTACGCTAAAAAAATCACTCCAGGAGCAAAGTCTGCATTAAACATTACAAGTTATGTTTCTGAAGATTCAGCAAGTACAAGAGATAAAATTCATAGCATACTGGAGAATCGCTTTGACATGCTGAACGGAAATGTGCAAACTACAATCAACAATAAATTGATGAACTGGAAATAAGAAGGGCGGTGTCTGTATGGGGTTTATTGAATTGCCGATTGCTTTAAGATACCGTTCTGACAGCAATAATTTTCCAAAAGATTTTCTGATACCGGTTCTTCGAGAAAGCAAAATTTATAAAAGGGCAGTTGGATATTTTTCAACATCAGCGCTAATTGAATTGTCTTATGGATTATTTGACTTTGCACAACAAGGTGGGCGTATTCAGTTGATATGTTCTCCGAATTTAGCAGAAGATGATATTGACGCAATACGCTTTGGATATAAAACACGTGAAGCAGCGATGCTAGAAGCATTAGAAATCAGTCTTACGGCACCAGTGAATGCATTTGAGGAAGAACGTTTAAATTTAGTTGCTACTTTAATTGCAAATGGATCATTGGAAATAAAACTTGCATTTATGGAGGATGATACTTATCGAAATATGTATCATGAAAAAATCGCAGTGTTCATTGATGAAATCGGAAATAGAATTTCTTATACTGGATCAGCAAATGCTTCAGCAAACGCTTATTGTGATAATTTTGAATCACTTTATGTTTTTTGTGATTGGAAAGATGAAACGAATCGAGAATATGTTAATATTAGCGAGAGTGATTTCGATTGTATGTGGAGAGACGAAACAAATAAAATCAAGATTATACCGTTTCCTAATGTGATTATTGAAAGGCTATCAAAATTTAGACGTGATTCTGTAGATTATCAAACAGATGTGAAACAATTTTGCGAGGATGAGTTTGTCAAGAAAGATATAATTTTTAGAATTCCGGAAGAAGTTTCATTAAGAAAAATTCAGAAAAAAGCAGTGGATAACTGGCTTGCAAAAGGATGCAAAGGGATTTTTTCTATGTGTACTGGTTCTGGAAAATCTTATACGGCACTGGCGTGTATGGTTGCCTTGGCGAGAAAAAATCGAGAGCAACTAGCGGTATTTATTGTTTGTCCACAGATACATTTGGTGGGACAGTGGGAAGAAGATGCGAAAAATTGGAGTCCCAAACCAATTATTGCACATTCACAATCTAAAAATAGACATTGGAAAGAGGATTTGATACGAGCTTACAAACAATTTAGAAATCATGGAGAATCATTTGTATGTATTACAACAAATGATACGTTTTCAGGAGAGACAATTCAGCAAATTGTAAGACGATTAAAGGAAGAACAAAATGTGTTGATTGTGATAGATGAAGCACATAATTTTGGAGCAAAGAATTTGGCATCCTGTTTGCCTTATAATATCAAAAATCGGATTGCATTGTCAGCTACAATTGAACGTTATCGTGATAGAAAAGGTACGCAGGCATTAGTCGAATATTTTGGAGAAAAATGTATTGAATATGATGTGAAGCAGGCAATTGATGATGGAGCACTCACAAGATATCGTTATTTTCCTATCCCCATTTATTTAGAAGCAGATGAATTATATGAATATCAGATTTTAACGGAGAAACTTAAAAAGTTTATAATTGAAGAAAATGGAAAACTTAAAATTTCAAAAGACGGCGAGCTGTTACTTTTTAAGAGATCACGCGTACTAGCCGGTGCCAGAAATAAACCAGAACGTTTGATTTCGCTAATGGAGAAATATAAAAAGGAAGGACATATTTTAGTATATTGCGGAGCAACTTCAATGGAAGATGAAGAAACAGGAGAACTCGGTAGACAAATTGATGAGGTCACAACCAAAATTCGAAAAGAGCTTCATATGACGGCGCAACGTTTTACCGCGGAAGAGGATCTCAAGGAACGTGAAAGAATAAAAAATTTATTCAATGATGGTTTGATTCAGGCGGTTACTGCAATCAAATGTTTAGACGAAGGTGTAAATATTCCATCAATTCGTACTGCATTTATTATGGCAAGTACACGAAATCCGAGAGAATTTATTCAAAGACGAGGACGCTTGCTCAGACGTAGTCCGAATAAGGATTATGCAGAAATTTATGACTTTGTTACCTTGCCAAGAGAATTAGCATGTGTAAGTCCTTTGGATTATGATAAGGATCGTAATATTATTATTGGAGAAATGGCTAGGATTCATGAATTCGGAAAATTGTCAGACAATCCAGCGCAAGCAGAAGGCATGATTAATCAGATTATGCGTGCTTACGATGTTTACCTTGATATAGAAGAAGAAATGCAGCAAATGGAGGAGGAATATGATGAGTGAGCTGGTGGATAAGGAAAAAATAGAAAAATTATATGGAGCATTGAGAAAAGCAGAGTGGGAAAACGATAGAACTGGAGAATGTGACGATCGAAAAATGGTTGAGCGTATCGAAAACTATCTGATAAAGAAAGCAAAAGAAGAGGGGGATAAAAATTGAAATTTAAAGAAATTACGCTTGTTAATTTCATGAGATATAAAGGGAAAAATACAATTCGTTTTTCAACGGATGATACAAGGAATGTTACAGCTATTTTGGGAAATAACACGGTTGGTAAAACAACGATCGCTCAGGCATTCCGCTGGGGACTTTATGGAGAAGTTATTACAACTAATTATGCGTCCAAAGAAAAAGCAGTCTTATTGAATAAAGAAGTGATTGCTGAAATGGGGGAAAGAGGAACAGATGAGGTTTCTGTTGAGATTATTCTTTCAGATAAAATGGAGGAAGGCGAAAGAGAATACAAATTTGTAAGGAGACAGAATTTTAGGCGTCCGCCAACAAATCCTTATAGTCATGACGTAGTTCCAGCAGAAGAGGCAAGACTTACGGTCTCTATTAGTGATAATGGTGTCCCAACGGAAAAAGGTGTGATTGATGACAAGTTCAATGCTCATCATGTTGGGTATGTACAATCAATGATTAATCAGTTTTTCCCGGAAAAATTATCAAATTACTTCTTCTTTGATGGAGAACGTTGGAATGATGATAACAATAAAACCGAAGATATCAAAAAGTCTATTAATACAATTCTTGGTATTTCTTCCATCTTAAAACTAAAAGAACATTTAAAAGATGGAAATGGTGTGTATAAGACTTCGGTATTACAAAAATTAAATAAAAAAATAAAGCCTACTTCATCGGAATCACAGACTTATGCAAACAAGATTGAGCAGTTAGAACGTTCAATTCAAAATGAAGAAAAAAATATTGATCAGTTTGCGCAGGACATAGTAGTTGCTCAGAAAGATATAGAAGAATATGAGAGAATTCTTGAAAGCAATCGATCTGCTGAAAAAGATCAACAACGTTTAAAAGATTTGAATAATCGAATAGAAAGTAATATACGCCATCGAAATGGATATTTTTCTGATTTTATCAAGGAGTTTAGTGCAGTAGATAAACTGCTTACATCTGAGTTGCTGCCAAGTGTGGAGAATGTGTTAAGTCATGTGGACTTGGAAGGCAAAGACATACCAGGTGTAACCTCGGACACAATTGACTGGCTTCTTGAGACTGGAACTTGTCTTTGTGGTGAAAAGCTAATTCCTGAGCATCCGCATTATCAGGCACTCATTAAATTACGCGAAGAAGTGTATCCAAATAAAATTGGTGGACCTGCAAAGTCCTTACGTGCACGTTTGAATGAATGGAAACAGAATTCTTCGGATCTTATTTCTGAACTTCATGATAAAGCAGAGGAATTTGAATCATACCAACTTGAAATTGATAAAGATACGGATGAGTATCATGATTTAGAACGTAGAATCGATAAAAGCAGAAATCTGGAAGAAGTGCGGAAACAGTATAATCGTGCAAAAAGAAATCTTTCAGACGCTCAAACAAGAAAAGGTGGAGCTGAAGGAAAAATTCATTCATATCAGCAGATGATTGAAAGTTATCGTAAACAGTTGGAACTGTTAGAAAAGCAGGATGCGCAAAATAAGCCATATTACCGTGCCATTGAATATGCGAAAGCTATTTATGAAAGAGCTACTCAGGATGTGGAAAGAATGGAAACACCAACGGTAAATGAATTAAATCAGATTATCGCAGAAAATTTTGAAAAAATGTTTAATAGCAAAGAAAAATATGCGCGACTGGAGAAAGACTATAAAATACATATGTATTATCGCTCTATGAGTGGACTTTCTGATATCGAAGAGAAAAATCTTTCTGTAGGAGAACGCATCGCGGTCAACTTTGTTTATATTGTTAGTATTCTTGAGTTAGCTAGTAAAAGACAGAAATTGGAGCAGACAAAGAATGGTGGAGCAACAAAACTGCCTCTGGTTCTTGATGCACCTTTTTCTAATCTGAGTAATGAGAATATTAGTCTAATTGCTCAGAAACTTCCAGAATTTGCGGAACAGGTTATTATTTTTATGTTAGATAAAGACTGGGAAGCTTCAGGACTAAAAGAGTATGCCTTACCTGACTATTGTTACAGAATATCCAAAGAGGCAGAGGATAATAATTCAACCATTAGATTAAATGCGGGAGGCGAATTATAATGTCCGAGAGGAAAGGAAATCAAAGCAATAAAATTTATGATTATTTTAAAACAGATCCTATTGTGCTAAATGGTAGATTTGCGCGTTACGCTGATGCTATGTGGACGCAAAACAAAATTGATGACAAATCGCGATTTTCAAAGTTGTTAGATTTATATGCAGTAGCAGCTATTATTGGCTTTCGGAAAGGAAGACGCCTTGCAGATGATAAATTGTCCCCTGAAAAGAGAACAATTCAGCTGGATCAGATAGCGAGCAATTATATGAGATTTTATACAATTATGCAAGTGATTTTATTACTGGATGATAGCCGAGGATTAGAACCAGCAGAAAAGGCAAAGATGGCATTTGATACTAATCCAAAATCTGAAAAAGTATATGAAGATAATATGGAATTGTTTCATTCCTACGCACGGGGAGGACTTGAATATTTATATGAAGTTCTTGTGACTCGGCCAGTTGTTATGGATGATGAGTTCGAGGATGCTAGGGTAGCTAATATTATGGAATTTGTTAAGAATCCGATTGATAATGAAATTGTTTAATTTATATAATGAACGAAAATCTTAGCCAGTACAGAAATTGTACTGTCAAAGCTGTATATTTTGCTAGTTTGCAAGGCGGAGGAAAGGAGTGATGCCATACAGCATTGTCAACTAAAGATAATGGAGCAAAAAGCAAAATAAGTAGTATGGCAGTACAGTTATGGCTGAATAGAGTACTAGTCAGCTAGTGGAAAATAACGCATGAATAATGAAAAAAATAAGCAACGTAAATGGGTTCGCGAGGAAGTAGTAATTCTTGTAACAGAATATTTTAAAAATAAAAATCTTTCAGTAGAAGAAATTAAATGTTCCTATTATAAAATTAGCAAATTTTTGAGAGCAAGAGAAGAATTTCTTACTGGCAGAAAAGTTCCAGATATATTTAGAAATTATGCGGGAATTTGTATGCAATCAGCACGTATACAAAGTTTAGATCCAGATGCTACTTTAAATGGAATGCAGGGTACAAAATTACAAAAAGAAGTAGTAAAAGAATTTCTGCTTAACCCCAATGCAATGTATTTAGAGGCGGAGGAGATCTATAAAAAGTATCAAAAGTAAGTTCTTTATTTTGACTCTTTTGGCAATGATTTACCTATGAAATGAAAAAGAACAGTTTCGAGATGCAATTGATCGACTTGCGATTCGACCTGCTAAATGTTAAAATCAAAATACATTGGGAAGGATTACAGGAGTCGGGTACTCCTAATCAGAGATTTGCTTCAGAAAGGAGCATGTAGATATGGCAGAATGGAAGAAATTGCCGGTTGGACTTGAAAATTTTCAGGAAATTCAAAAATCGGGTTCTACTATGTAGATAAAACAAAATTAATTGAACAGCTTCTTGAAAACTGGAGCAAGGTGAATCTTTTTACCAGACCACGCCGATTTGGAAAAACCTTAAACATGAGTATGCTTAAGAGTTTTTTTGAAATTGGAACAGATCGAACGCTGTTTGATGGTCTCTATATTTCCCGGAACCAAAAGCTGTGTGAGGAATATATGGGAAAGTACTCCGTTATTTTCCTGTCGCTCAAAGGAATTGACGGCTTATCCTTTGAAGCCGCAAAATACCGTTTAACGGAGTTGATCGGGGTGGAAGCAGAGCGATTTGCATTTTTAGCGGACAGTGAAAAACTGACGGAAAATGAGCGGAGCAAATATCGGGCGATCATCCATTTAGTGAATGGTAAATATTCCATGGATGAGGATATGCTTGTCTCCAGCCTGCAGACATTATCACAGCTGTTATGCCGACATTATGGTCAGAAGGCCATAATTCTGATTGATGAGTATGATGTTCCTCTCGACAAAGCGTTTCAGCATGGATACTATAAAGAAATGGTTTCACTGATTCGGGGATTGTTCGGTCAAGCGCTGAAGACGAATGATGATCTGCAATTTGCTGTACTGACAGGATGTCTCCGGGTTTCCAAAGAAAGTATCTTTACAGGATTGAACAATTTCAAAGTTTATGCAGCAGACGACGTTCGCTATGATGAAGAGTTCGGCTTTACGAATGAAGAGGTAAAAAAAACTTCTTGCAAATTACAATCTGCAGGAACATTTCGAGAAAGTGAAAGAGTGGTATGACGGTTATCATTTTGGCGACGCAGATATCTATTGTCCTTGGGATGTGATTAACTATGTGGACGATTTATTGAGTGATCCAAATGTACAGCCCAAATCCTATTGGATCAACAGCAGCGGAAATGATCTTGTGAAACATTTTATTGAACAGGCCGATACCACTACCAAAGATGAAATCGAACAGTTGATTGCGGGAAATGCAGTTGAAAAGAGAATTCGTTCGGATTTGACTTATGACGAAATTGACAACAGCATCGACAATATATGGAGTGTGCTTTTTACAACCGGATATCTCACACGGCTTGGAAAAGCTGAAAATGGCGTGTACAAGCTGATCATTCCGAATCAGGAAGTCCGCGAAGTTTTTGTTCTGCAGATCCGTGAATGGTTTAATCAGATCGTTGCGAACAACAGAGCATCTACAGATAAAATCAATCAGGGATTTCTGGAAGGAGAGGCGGAGACGATCCAGCAGGAACTGACGATGTTTCTCGGAGAAACGATCCGTGTTTTCGATACAAAGGCACGGAACGAGGAAAAAGAAATTTTTTATCACGGCATTTTGCTTGGCATTTTGAAGAACTATTCTGGCTGGGTTGTGAAATCAAACAGAGAATCCGGAGATGGTTTTGCGGATATTCTGCTCAAACCGAGAAATCCGGATGCGGGAATCATCGTGGAATTGAAATACGTCCGTTCTCTGAATGATCTTGATCAGGCGTGTGAAAGAGCGCTGGAACAGATCGAGGATCGCAGATACGATACAGAACTTCGCGAGGATGGACGAAATGATATTTTTGCATATGAAATTGCATTCTGCAGAAAACGATGTAAAGTGGTGGTTAAAAATCTATAAACAAAAAAGCAGCCTATGTGTGCTGCTTTTTTGCTATAAAAGATAAACTGTCCCAATATTGACAAAATTGTCCCAACGTGATATAAAAAGGACAGCGAATAAAAATGGGGTGCATAGTATGAAGAAGAAAAGTGTTATAAGTTTAATTAAGTATTATACCGAAAAAAATGATGTTGGTTTTCGCAGTGAAGCTTATGAAATAGCAAAGGATTTTGATGCATCCGGCGATTATCAACTGGCTGAGTATATTATGTCATTATTATCAAATGCTAATACGTTTGTGCCGCAGGTATCAGAGAATGTTTCTCCTTTTTTTGAAAAAATAGAAGCGAATACGGATATGTTATTACTTCCGGATGAAATTACAGGTGATTTAATAGGGATAGTTAATGCAATTGAGCATCACATTGGAATTAATAAGTTCCTTTTTCAGGGAGCGCCTGGAACAGGAAAAACGGAAGCAGTAAAACAATTGGCAAGAATCTTAAACAGAGAGATTTTTATGGTGGATTTTTCTTCTGTTATAGATAGTAAGCTTGGTCAGACACAGAAGAATCTGTCTATGTTATTTAAAGAAATCAACCAATTTGCTCAACCGGATAAGGTGATTGTTCTATTTGACGAAATCGATGCATTGGCATTGGATCGCACGAACCAAAACGATTTAAGAGAAATGGGGCGGGCTACATCAACAATGTTAAAAGAGTTTGACCGAATGAATGAAGATGTTGTTTTGATTGCAACAACAAATCTTTACCAGTATTTTGATAGGGCATTGATAAGAAGGTTTGATTCTGTGATTGATTTTAACCGTTATTCGCAGGAAGATCTTCTTTCTATTGCTGAGCAGATGCTGGATCGTTATCTGGATAAGCTGAAACTTGCAAATAGAGATATTCGCCTGTTTCGGAAAATTATGAAATTGATGTCCAAATTACCATATCCAGGCGAACTGAAAAATTTGATCAGGACGTCGGTTGCCTTTAGTAATCCGAAAGACGGCATGGATTATTTTAGACGGTTATACTATGCAGTATGTAATGAAAAACCAGACGATCTGAAAAAACTGCAGAGTCAGAAATTCACAGTGAGAGAAATGGAAATATTGGTTGGACGTTCCAAAAGCAGCGTGGCTCGTGATTTAAAAGAAGGTGTAAGGGATGAATAGTATTTTACAGTTAAAAGGAAGATTCGAACAAAGATCAAATCGTTCCAGACCGGGATCACCTAAGCTTCCAAAAGGGAAAAGTGTTTCTGCATCACATTTACGTGAGTTGGAAAAGCAGCTGGAAAGAATACTTGTATATTGGACGGAAAACAAGGATATTCGTGGTGCCCTGGTAAGTGTACATTATAAGCATATTGTTGCCAAAAGCAACCGGTTGAAAATTCTACTGTCAGAAAATGGAAAATCACCGACAGAATCAATTCGAGGGGCCAAATTTGTCTGGGAGCCAGATCAAAAAGGAAATGAAGTGCAAAAACATGTTTTTACGCATTTTGTTTCCTTGCAGGCAATTGAAAAATCTATCGATGTTTTAAAAAAGACAGCGTCTATCATAGAACAGTATTATAAAGGTTCTGTTCCTAGTGAAGTAATAGAAGAATTAGGTGAAAAATATCATTTTAATGAAGTACCCAAAACCAGTTTTCTGAAAACCGTGGTTGACGGCTTTTATGTGGAACGATTTGATATCGACAGAGCAACGGAGGAAATAACAGAAGAAGCAATCATTACCATCTATCAGACGGGGGTGGATACAAAAAGACTTCTTTCAAAATTCGGAATTGATATTGTAGATGATCGCATCATAGACGGAACTACTTTAAGACTGAATCCAGACGAAGTTAAATTGCTATATAACAATGCGTCGTATCTGATCGCTATGGGAGTTACAGACTTCTCTGAGATTTCAAGAGACGATGTGTTAGATGCGTATGAGGATATGGAAGAGGATGCCGGATTATTAATCCCACATCCACAGAACGAACCGGTCATAGGTGTGATAGATACACAGTTCAATGAAAAAGTGTATTTTCACGAGTGGGTTGAATATAAAAATCTATTGGACCCTAATATTCCTCTGTCCAGGAAAGATTATGAACACGGAACAGCTGTCAGCTATATTATCGTAGATGGCCCACAGGGAAACCCGGAGCTTGCGGATGGCTGCGGCAGATTTCGCGTAAGACATTTTGGAGTGGCAACAAATAACGGATTTAGTTCTTTTACTGTTCTGAAAATGATCCGAAATATTGTTGCGTCCAATCGAGATATTAAAGTCTGGAATTTATCGCTGGGATCAAAACTTGAAATCAAACCAAATTTTATTTCGCCGGAGGCTGCAGAGCTGGATCGTATTCAGAGTGAATATGACGTTATTTTTGTGGTAGCAGGTACAAATATTCCGGCAGGAGTTACCAAAAAGAATATGAGAATTGGATCTCCGGCAGATTCCCTGAATTCTATGGTGGTTAATGCTGTGGATTTTGCAGGAAACTCTGCTTCTTATACCAGGATTGGACCTGTTCTGTCGTTTTTTCATAAACCGGATGTCAGTTATTATGGTGGTGATGGAACGGTCTATACAGATAAAATGGTGGTATGCAAAGACGATATGGGAGCAGCATACGTAGCGGGAACTTCATTTGCAGCGCCATGGATTTCACGTAAACTGGCATATTTGATTCATATTATGGGATTAAGCCGGGAAGTGGCGAAAGCATTGCTGATTGATGCAACTGCCGGATGGAATCGAAGAGATGATATTTCACATAGAATCGGATATGGTGTTGTGCCAAAGCATATTAATGAGGTTTTAAAAACACCGGATGATGAAATACGTTTCATTATGACAGGGGCATCGGAGGAATATGAAACTTATACTTATAATCTGCCAGTGCCTGTTGTAGATCATGCGCACCCGTTTTATGCAAGAGCTACCCTGGCATATTTTCCACAGTGCGATCGCAAACAGGGTGTTGACTATACGAGTACAGAAATGGATATTCAGTTTGGCAGAGTTGTTGCCAAAAGAGGGTCAACCATGATTAAAGCAATTGATGACAATCGACAGTCTGAAGAGAAACAGATTACTTTGTACGAAGAAGATGCAAGAAAAATGTATCGCAAATGGGATAATGTGAAACATATCAGTGAAAAAATAAAAGAAAAAAGGGTTCCCCGAAAGGCTTATGATTCTGGGTTATGGGGACTTAAGATTAATACGAAAGAATGCTTGCAGAAAAGAAAAGATTCTCTTCCGTTTGGTGTGGTTGTAACGTTAAAAGAGATGAATGGAGTAAATCGTATAGACGATTTTGTGAAGATGTGTCTTGCAAGAGGTTGGCTGGTTCAGAGACTTGATATTGAAAATCAGCTGGATTTGTATGCTAAGGCGGAGGAAGAGATTGAATTTGAATGAGGCGCAAGCGAAAGGATTTAACTTATGAAAATCACAGCAGGCCTAGGCTCCATTGATGACTATCCCCGTTACGTCCGCGCCGGAGCAGACGAGCTGTTCTGCGGTTACGTTCCGTTTTCCTGGTCAGAAAAATACGGAACGGTTCTGCCGCTGAATCGGAGAGAGGTCTTAAACTATAATGTACAAATCGGATCGTTCAGCGAACTGGAAATTCTGGCCAATATGGTGCAGAAATACCAGAAGCCAGTGCACCTGACGTTCAATTCATTGTATTATCGGCCGGAGCAGTATGAAGAAATTGCACGGATCATCCAACAGTGCCGCAGCATAGGGTTTGAAAGTTATATTCTTGCGGATCCCGCGCTGCTTGTGTACCTGCGAAAAGAAAAGATTGACTGCGAGGTACATCTGAGCGGGGATTTGGGAACGGTGAATTCTGCGATGACAGAGGTTTTTGCGAAAGAATACCCGAAGAGGATCATTTTCCAGCGCAAAAATACGATTTCGGAAATGCGTGCAGTGATCCAGCATATAACTGCGCAGAAAGAAGCCACTCGAAAAGAATGGACTTATCCAACGGAGTTCGAGGCATTTGCTTTGAATGAACTGTGCCAGTTCAGTGGTGCTTTCTGCAATTCCCTGCACTGCGATGAAATGGGATATCTTTGCCGGGTTCCTTACTGGAAGAAACCGGTGTCGCTTTCAGAATCTAAATTAGAAAAACAAGAAAAAAATCGTCCAGGAGAAAATATTTCTATATCCGAATGGGATTCTGCATCAGAACTGACGAATCCTGTATCGGAAGATGGTTACCTCTGCGGCGCAACCGGCTGCGGCCTGTGTACATTAAAACAGCTTTCCGATACCGGAATCACTCATCTGAAGCTGGTAGGCCGGGGAAATTATACCGATTTTATGGAGCGTGATATCCGAAATCTGCGCCGCACGCTGGAGATTCTGGAGGATTCTTCTACGGAAGAAGAATATATCCGAGCGATGAAAGCAGAGCTTTTTCCAAATGGATGCAGTCACATGTGCTATGCCAGATAAAATATGTCAACTCTTTCTGAAGTAATGCATTTGGAATTGACATATTTTCGTATCACATATAATATAATGTTAAAGACAGGCAACTTGAGTGTCTGCCAAGCGGTAAAGTAAGATGTTGTGCCAGAAAGCAGTGTCTTATGAGCTTTATAAGGGTTTAACACAATCTGGCTAGAGGTTAGTCCTCGAAAGAAAATGTAAGAAAGGCTCTGCGTATGCAGGGTCTTTCTTAATCTAAAGAAATAGTGGAGAACGTAATGAGAAGTGTTTTCCCAGCACGCTTTAATAATTAACATAATGATGAATCGTCTTCTGCGCCAGATGATACTGCTCCAGCGTCATGGCGATTTTTCCTTTTTTCAGGGAAATTAGCTTTGCAGCATTTCTGATTTCCGGCATTCTGGGATCGGTAAATTATTATAAGAGAGGGAACCTTGACCTGAAAACGGCAGGTGTGCTTTCGGCCGGAAGTTTTGTCGGCGCGCTTGCCGGTGTCAAGATCAACCTTCTGATTCCGGCGGACACGATGAAAATAATTCTATATCTCATTGTTCTGCTCTCCGGAATTTCCATCCTGCTTCGGAAAGACAAGCCGGGAAATACAGAGAAAAAAGCAGTCCAGAGCGTTCCGTTTTACCTGGTACTTGGTGCTGTAACCGGTGCTGTCTGTGCCGCTTCCGGTGCAGGCGGGCCGGTGCTTGTAATGCCGATTCTGACACTGCTCGGGATTCCGGCGTACACCGCAGTCGGTATTTCCCTGTTTGATTCGATTTTCATCGCCGTACCATCGGCAGCAGGTTATCTGATCGTAGCAGCCGGAAATAAAGAAGTCTTCCTGCTTCTGCCGGTACTCCTGGTCGCACATGGCATCGGTGTCTTTGCCGGAAGCAAAAATGCAACGAAAATCAACCAGACGCTGCTGAAACGGATCGTGGCTGTGGCTTCGATTGCGATCGCGTGCATCAAACTCTTTCTCTGATTGAAAAATCAGCGCTTTGCACACAAACTTTAGTTAGAAGCGTATCCCAATTGTTCTTATTGACTAAATATTTCCTCAGGGAATACAATATAGAAAAAGCAAAAAGGAGGGATACCATGCAGGCACTTTCAAAGAAAAAAACCGGTGATATCTGTACCATCAAATGGATGTTTGGAATCCCTGATGTTCTGGATTTCCTCCGAAGCCGTAAAATCAAAGAAGGCAGCACCGTACAGGTCATCCAGAGAATAAACGGTGGATTGATCCTTGGCATGGATGGAAAACGGATTGCAATGTGTGATGCAGCTGCAGACCGGATTCAGGTATGAAAGGAAGAAAAATCAAAATGAGCGGAACCTTGGAAGAGGAGCCGCTCATTTTGATTTTCCAAATACCCACAAAAGAATTTTCGTAGATAAGTGTGCAGACTACGGAAATGATTTTTAATAAATATGTGCCAGGAAGTTTTCAAGCTTTTCTTTACATAGAACCGTTGCGAAACAGCCGCCAGATAGAGTAAAATAGAGCAGATCTTAAGAAAAAGGAAGTTGGAATTTTATGACATTATTAGAACAGATACAAAAAGAACATGCCGCTGCTTTTACGCACGGCGGAAAATTTCATGCGGATGATGTGTTCTCTGCGGCACTGCTTCTGCATTTTAATCCGCAGCTTACTATCCAGCGCGGAAATCGTGTGCCGGAGGATTTTGCCGGGATTGTTTTTGATATTGGAAGAGGAGAATACGACCATCACCAGAAAGACAGCCGGATCCGGGAAAACCAGGTTCCGTACGCGGCGTTTGGCCTTTTATGGGAGGCACTTGGCACAGAAATTTTAAGTCCGGAGATGGCCGCGCGGTTTGACGAGAAGTTTGTACAGCCGCTCGATCTCAATGATAATACAGGAGAAAAGAATGAACTCGCCAGTATGATCGGCATGTTCAATCCGGTATGGGATGATAACAGCGGAAGCGATGCTGCTTTCCTGGAAGCGGTGGCAGTGGCCGGACGGATTTTGGAACATAAATGGGAGCGTTTTCGTGCGGATGAGCGGGCGGAGCAGCAGTTTGCAGCTCTTCTTGCCGAACACAGGAAGCGGATTGCAGCGGAGAAAAAGGCAGGAACAATGGATGAAAAGATTCTGATTCTGTCGGAATTTTTTCCATGTCAGAAACAGCTTTCCGCGACTGAAATTGCATTTCTGATATTCCCATCGAACCGCGGCGGTTACTGCGTGCAGCCGGTTCGAAAAGAAAATTCATCCAATTACAAGTATGATTTTCCGGAAACATGGCTTGGCCTGGAAAAAGAAGCACTGCAGGAAGCGACTGGGCTTTCCGATGTGTCTTTCTGCCACAAAGGAGGATTTCTTCTCACCGCAGAAACGCTTGACGATGCCGTCGCTGCCTGTCGCATCAGCCTTGCGGGAATGCCAAAAGCACCGGTTCTGATCCACATCGGTACCGATGCGATTGATGCGGATGACGCGCTTTTGCGGCAGATGCCGGGCATGGAGCATGCAGTTATTCTTCATAAACCGCTGCCGGAGGCCCCGGAACTGAACATCTGTGGCAGTTATGCCGTGTCATCACTTGAAAAAGCAGAATGGAAGATACGCCTGCGGGAATATCTGGCGGACCTGTTAAAAGAAAAGCCGGAGGCTGTCTGTGTCAGCGGTGATCTCTTTGCGGCTTATCCGGTCATGCATCAGCTTCGGAAGAAACATATTCCGGTTCTGACCGCATCGGAGCAGAACGGAAAGCGGATTCTGGTCCGCATTCCGTCCGGTTCCTGAAAAATTACAGATAATCTCTCTCAATTTCGCGCGTTAAACAGAAAAATTCCTCAATATGTAACTTGTTCCTTTGCATCTGCTGCTATCTGTGATACAATATAGAAAATACGTGAAATTTTGGAACAATGGAAAAAAATGATAGTATTTTTCGTTTAACTTCGAAAAAACAGGCCAGACTTCACAGGAACGATACAATTTTGTAATCCGAAATCCGAATGGCCTGGTTATAAGAAATCGACAAACAGCAGAGAGGAGAGGGCAATAAATATGATTTCAAAGAAAAAATTTGGCACAACAGTAACAGCGTTCGGTGTGGCAGCTGGAATGCTTCTCGGTTCGGCAGCACCGGCTCATGCGGAGGAGACGGCGAAAACGGTGCAGGAAACGCAGAAAGAACAGGCAGATGCACCGTCCACACAGAGTGAAACGGAGAATGAGAACGCAGAAAAAATGATTGCTCCGGCAGAAGAGACTGAGAAACCGGGGGAAGAAACAGCAGCATCGTCAGATGAGACTGCAGCTTCCACGGAAGATCCGGAAACACCAGATCCTGCTGAGGATCCAACTCCTAGCGAGACACCGGAAGATCCGGCTCCGAGTGAGACGCCGGAGCCAACACCAAGTGAAACACCGACACCAACTCCGAGCGAAACGCCGGAACCGTCTGTGACCCCGGAGCCAAGCGAAACACCGACGCCAACCCCGTCTGAGACACCGGCGCCGACAGAAACTCCGGTTCCAACTGAGACACCAACACCAACGCCGACCGAAACGCCAAAGAGCGATGAAACACAGGCGGATGACTGGATTCAGACGATTGATTATGGAAAATATATCAGCGCCATGAAAAAAGATCTCCGTGCAGGCTTTGCGCAGATCGATAAAACATACGCCTACGCCAAGGTCGACACGAAGTTAAATGTCCGTGAGAGCGGTTCCACCAGTGCACGGATCGTCGGAACCCTTCCGGCAAAAGCACTCTGCTTTGTGATTGCTGATGCAGATCAGGAGTGGGTTTACATCGAGTCCGGTGATGTCCGCGGTTTTGTCCGTACGGATTATCTGCAGCAGGGAAAGGAAGCCCTGGAATATGTGACCAGCACTGGAGAAGACCAGATGAAACTTGCGGATCAGATCATCGATCCATCTGAAAATGAAGCATTCAACTATAAAAAAGAGACTGTATATGAAGTAAAAACTTCAACCGGAAACGGTATCATTACATTTGCAAAACAGTTTGTCGGCAGACCGTATGTCTGGGGCGGAAACTCTCTGACGGACGGCATTGACTGCTCCCACTTTGTATGGCAGATTCTGACACGCTGCGGCGCATACGATGGTGAATATACAACATCCGATGGCTGGCGCAGTCTTGGAACCGAGGTTACAAGCCTCGATGAAGCGCGTACAGGCGATGTCATCTGCTATAACGGCCATGTCGCACTGTACGACGGCGAGGGAAAAATCGTGGAGGCACTGAACGAAAACGCAGGCATCACCTGCAACCGCCCGGTAGACTGCGACACGATTCTGACGATCCGCCGCTTTGCAGCCGATGATGAAATCGGCGGAACAAACGCCGAAAAGATCTGGAATTACTTCCTGATGCACGGCTTCACAAAAGAAGGAGCCGCAGGAATCATGGGAAATATTGCAAACGAGGCATCTACAGACCTCAATCCGACACTGCTTGAGTACGGCTCCACCAGCCGCACGAGCCTCAGCGGAGAGCAGTACACCAATCTTGTCGATGCCGGAATTATCTCACGAGATGAAGTCATCCGCAGCGCCCGCTTCGGCCTTTACAGCGGCGGAAGATACGGCTACGGTCTCTGCGGATTCACGGATCCGACCATCAAAGAGTATCTGTGCCGCTATACCATCGACCTCGGAAGCCTGTCCGGACAGCTCGACAGTCTGCTCGCTTATCTGAACGATTACAATCCGAATCTTCTGGACCGCCTGAAAAACGCAGAAGATGTCGACACAGCAGCGACATCTTTTATGCGCGAATACGAAAAATGCGCAAATCAGGGTACGCAGCAGAAACTCCGCACAACAGCAGCAGAGCAGATCTACAATGTGATGGAATCGTACGATTCACCGGTGGATGTGGAATAAAAGAACAAAAAATTTATCAATAAGAAAGTGCCTGTCAGGCTGAAAAACACTGACAGGCACTTTCTTTACGATTGATTATTTTTCCTGTGAATCCAGAATAATTTTCCTGCAGTCCAGAAGCGATGGACTCACATGATCACAGATCGGCGCGAGTTCTTCCGTATACGGTGTCAGATCCGGGATCATGCAGGAGACAGCGCCGGAGGCGCGGGCAGCTTTGAGACCGTTGATGCTGTCCTCGGCTACCATGCACTCTGCAATCGGAACCTGCAGAAGAGAAGCGGCCTTTAAGAAAATCTCCGGGGCCGGTTTGCTGTTTACAACCTCATCTCCACAGACCGAAGCATCGATATACTGGTCAATGCCGGACTGTTTCCAGTATCCTTCCGCAACGCGCCGTGTTGTGGAAGTGGCAACCGCAACTTTAATCGAATGTTCCTTCAGCCAGGAAAGAAACTCGTGAAGTCCCGGCTTTTCCGGTACACCATTTCGCTGAATATAATCATTCAGATACGCCGAGCGGATCGCGCGTCCCTCATCGTATGTCACCTCTCCGTGAAACCACTCCTCAAACAGCTTTCTGCTCCGTGGAAGCGCGCTGCCGCGCATCTGTGAGAGATGTTCCTCCGTGAGCGTAAAATTCAGCTCCCGGGCAGCTTTGAGCCAGCCCTCTTTCATTACAATCTCGGTATCAAACAGGATACCATCCATATCGAATAATACTGCCTTTATCATAAACATGACCTCCAAAGCACTTCTGTATTTTCAGTTGCTTAAATACTATGTTCAGTATACGAAAAATCCCGAAAAAAGACAAGTCCATGAGACAAACAGAAGACCACAAATTATACTTGACTTCAACCTGGCTTGAAGTGATATGCTGTCAAAAAACGACAAATCAGGAGGAATGACAAAATGGAAAAGTCAACGGTTTATTTTACCGACTTTCGATGTCCGGTTGGAACGAGTCAGCTTGACAAGCTGAAAAAACTCTGTATCGCTGCCGGCATCAAAGATATTGATATGGAAGGGAAATTCGTCGCAATCAAAATGCATTTCGGCGAACTAGGAAACATGGCGTTTCTTCGCCCGAATTATGCGAAAGTGGTTGCCGATCTCTGCAAAGAGCAGGGCGGTCTTCCGTTTCTGACAGACTGCAATACGCTGTATCCAGGCAGCAGAAAGAATGCGCTGGAACATCTTGACTGCGCAAATCTGAATGGATTTAATACCATTACGACCGGTTGTCAGATTATCATCGGAGACGGTCTGCGCGGAACCGATGAAGTAGAAGTTCCGGTTGTCAACGGAGAATACTGCAAAACAGCATTGATTGGCCATGCGATCATGGACGCAGATATCTTTATCAGCTTGAGCCATTTCAAAGGCCATGAGGCAACGGGCTTTGGCGGTGCACTGAAAAATATCGGTATGGGATGCGGAAGCCGCGCCGGAAAGATGCAGCAGCATGCCAGTGGAAAACCGGCGATCAATACGGATGTCTGTCGTGGCTGCCACCGCTGTGCAAAAGAATGCGGAAGCGATGCAATTTCCTATGTGGATAAAAAAGCAGTCATTGACTATGACAAATGCAAAGGATGCGGTCGCTGCATCGGTGCCTGCAGTTTTGATGCGGTTTACAATCCAAACAGCAGTGCAAACGAGCTTCTCGACCGGAAAATGGCTGAGTATGCACAGGCTGTCTGTCATGGACGTCCGTGCTTCCATATTTCTCTGGTACAGGATATCAGCCCGAACTGTGACTGCCATGGTGAGAACGATGCACCGATCCTGCCGGATATCGGAATGTTTGCAAGCTTCGACCCGGTTGCCCTTGACCAGGCGTGTGCCGATGCCTGCCTGAAGGCAACTCCGATCGAAAACAGTCAGCTTGGCGAGCACCTTACAGAGCCGGGATGGCACTGCCACCACGATCATTTCAAAGATTCCAACCCGAATATTGAATGGGAGGCAACCCTTGATCAGGCGGAAAAGATCGGCCTTGGTACGAGACAGTATGAACTGAAACGAATCAAATAGTTTCTCAAACAGAAAAAGCGCTGCGTCACACTCCTGTGCGGCGAAACAGCAGCGAAACACAATGAGAAAGCTCCAGTTTCTCTTTGAAGCTGGAGCTTTTTACGATCAGATTTTTGCATTGCTTTTTGAGTCTGCTATTGTTTTATCCGTCTTATATCATCTCCAAAAACGCCTTATGAATCCGCACATCCGGGTCGAGTTCCGGGTGGAAGGAAAAGGCCATCTGGTTTTTGTATTTTACACCGACGATCCGCTCTTCCACAACCGCGAGCACTTCCACGCCGTCCCCCACAGATGCGATATACGGCGCACGGATAAACGTCATCGGCACTGTTCCGATGCCCGCAACCGGTGCTTCTGTGTGGAAGCTGCCTAACTGGCGGCCGTAGGCATTCCGCCTGATGCACATCGGAATCGTGCCGAAATACTGTTCCGGCTGTCCCTTGATCTGTCCGTCGATCGTTTCGGCCAGAAGAATCGCACCGGCACAGGTCGCGAGAACCGGCATACCGTTTTCAATCTGGCTTTTAATGGTATCGAACATGCCAAGCTCTTTTAAGAGCTTTCCCTGAACGGTACTCTCACCGCCTGGCAGTACAAGTGCATCATAAGGCTCGGAAAGATCACGGGCCTGCCGCAGTTCGATGCATTCGGCGTCAAGCTGCTCTAATACTTTTTCATGTTCTGCAAACGCACCCTGCAGTGCAAGCACTCCAATTTTCATTATTTTCCTCTTTCTGCCATCAGTAAGGCGATTTCCTGTTCATTGATTCCAACCATGGCTTCGCCAAGATCTCTGGAAAGTTCTGCGATCAGTTTGGCATCGGTATAGTTGGTAACTGCTTTTACGATGGAAGCAGCTCTTTTTGCCGGATTTCCGGATTTGAAGATACCGGAACCAACGAATACACCTTCCGCGCCAAGCTGCATCATAAGAGCGGCATCTGCAGGAGTGGCAACACCGCCGGCCGCGAAGTTTACAACCGGAAGTCTGCCGTTGTCATGAACATAGGATACCAGCTCATAAGGAACCTGGAGTGTTTTTGCGGCTTCGAAGAGTTCGTCTTCACGCATGCTGGTAAGTTTTGCGATCTCGCTGTTCATTTTTCGCATATGGCGGACTGCCTGAACGATATCACCGGTTCCTGGTTCACCTTTTGTACGGATCATGGAAGCACCTTCATTGATACGGCGGAGTGCTTCGCCAAGATCTTTGGCACCGCATACAAAAGGAACCTTAAAGTCTCTTTTGTTGATATGATAGATATCATCCGCAGGAGAAAGCACTTCACTTTCATCAATATAGTCGATCTCAATGGCTTCCAGCACCTGGGCCTCCACAAAATGTCCGATTCTGCATTTGGCCATAACAGGGATTGAAACAGCTTCCTGGATTCCCTCAATCATCTTTGGGTCACTCATTCGGGAAACACCACCTGCCGCACGGATGTCTGCAGGGATACGCTCCAGCGCCATAACCGCACAGGCACCGGCAGCCTCTGCGATCTTAGCCTGCTCCGGGGTGGTGACATCCATGATCACACCGCCCTTTAACATCTGTGCCAGTTCTTTGTTCAGCTTGTATCTCTCGTTTACTGCTGTCATAATAATCTCCTCCGTGTCTGATAAATTACAGGTGATAAATTTTAGTTCCTGTTTTAGCTTTACTTTTGCTCTGCCACACAGTATACTGGTAAAGTGACTATAAAAAAATTGCCAAAACAAATATATTCAGTAAGGTCAGATGAGAGGAGAACGGTCGGATGCTGACGTATAATTTTGCGAATATAGGGTCAGATTCCCTGTATGAATATTTATATAAATGTATCAAAAATGACATATTGCTGGGAAATATCCGCCCTGGAGAGAAGCTGCCGTCGAAACGGACGTTCGCGAAAAATCTGGGTATCAGCGTCATTACCGTCGAGAATGCCTATGCGCAGCTTGTTGCGGAAGGCTATCTGTATTCCATGCCAAAGCGCGGATTTTATGCAGCTGATCTGGAAATTGAGGATTCCATGCGGGATGCGGTGCCAAAAGAGATCCTGCAGGTGGCAAACGGGGAGACTTCCTATTTTGCGGATTTTTCCAGTAACCAGACGGACAGCGAGATTTTTCCGTTTACAATCTGGACGCGGACGGTGCGTGCTGTCCTGAATGACAACCGGATCCAGCTCATGATCAATTCTCCGTGCGCCGGGAATTGCGGAAAATTTTGGAGT
>ENA-OOZG01000676-OOZG01000676.1-human-gut-metagenome-genome-assembly--contig:-NODE-676-length-27509-cov-3.929409_pt1 | contig 27509 bp, 28 predicted proteins | sample MGYA00241706_ERZ501384 | MGnify/ENA primary metagenome ERZ501384 (study PRJEB25962, sample SAMEA2042742) | human gut metagenome | biome: human gut; feature: human-associated habitat; material: faeces...
AGCCTCTAATAACAGCCTTTGCGTGTCATGAAATGCAGTCCGCAAAGGAGTTTGAATAAGGGAACAGTCAAAAGAAATCCAGTAAAATCAATGTTTCCAAACAAATTTGTTTAAGAACTGGCAACGATTTGGCAACATTTGATACTTATTCAGAAAATAAAATATCTTAGTTATGTATAGAGAAACCTTACTGATTTTCAGAATGAAAACTGAATATCGGTAAGGTTTTTTTGATGTCTATTTTTTCTTTGATTTTTTATCAAGTTCTTTGATGAGCAGATCGCTCAGTTCCTGAGAAGGAACTTTTACATAATGTCCGGATGTATCCAGTGCCGGATATGTATATCTCCATTCATAAAAAAGTATGTTACAGCGAATAAGGGAAAGGAAGTGATTGAATGGCTGTATACAAAGATAATGCCACAGGAACGTGGAGGGTAGTGTTCCGTTATACCGATTTTACCGGGGAACGGAAACAGACACAGAAAAGAGGGTTTCAGACGAAGCGTGAAGCACAGGCATGGGAGAGAGAACAGTTGTTAAAACAGGATTCCAAGTTGGATATGACATTTGCGAGCTTCTATGAAATCTATGCAGAGGATAAAAAGGCAAGACTGAAGGAAAGCACATGGGAATCTAAAAGCCATATGATAGAGAAGAAAATTCTTCCCTACTCTGGCAAACGCAAGATTGCGGACATTGAAGCAAAGGATGTAATCGCATGGCAGAATGAGCTGATGAAATACCGGGATGAAAAGGGAAAACCATATTCCGGTGATTATCTGAAAACGATTCATGCACAGCTTACCGCAATCTTCAACCATGCGGTCAACTTTTACAATCTGTCTTATAAGTTGGTGTATGGGGACAAAGACATTTGCGATATTTGAAAGAATACCGCAGGAATGTATATCTGGATCTGCTTATGAGTGGCAGACTGAATAGTTATCTGGCTGATATAGAAGAACAGGCTCAGGAACGCTTTGAAAGGCTGATAGACCAGATGAAGCAGGCACAGGGAATTACGGAGCAGTTAAAGGCGGACAATGCCTGGGAATGGGTAGGCAGAATGAATAACATACAGGCGTGTGCAAGGGAGACTGTGGATAGAGAGATGATTTACCAGTAAGAAAAGCGGTATGGCGGAGAGTAAGTCTGGAGATGGCTTGCTTTCCGTTATGCGGTAATACTGGTTGGTGTAGACAATCTTAGTATTTTTCATATTTTTGAACTCAACACAAAAGGGACTTCGTGTTGTTCTGTTTGATATTCGTATTTGGTATGATGAAATCATCAAATAAAGGAGGCAACAAGCCATGAATACAGATAAGATTTATGCAGAGCAACTCGCAAACGAATATGCACCAAAGGACACTTCAAAGGTAGTAGCCCTCCGCAAACTGGATGCCAGGGCAAAACTTCCGGCTACTATTTTTACCTATACTTTCGGAATTATTGCTGCACTTGTAACAGGTGTCGGAATGTGCTTTTCCATGAATGTAATCGGCAGTGGAACAACTACTATGTTTGTTCTTGGGGTTATTGTTGGTATTGTTGGATTAGCAGGTATGGGCATCAATTATCCAATTTACAAAAAGATGTTGGCTAAGGGAAAACAAAAATATGCTTATGAGATTATAGAGCTTGCAAAAGAAATCAGCGAGTAATCTTATGAAACGGATAAAGCAGATTTTAAAAAGGATATTATTTCCGTCAAAGATGAAACTGATTTGTATTCCAGTCGTATCATTTATAATACTTATCTTTATCCTAACATCACAAAAATCAAGAACTATGCCGGCATATCTGATTTATTGTATGTCGGCATATTCGCTTGTAATTTGGCTATTGGCTGTACCATCACTGACAAAACGGATAAAATCAGCTATAATAAGTAATGGAATTATTCAAAAAATAACCGCAACGCCAATTATAGGAAAATATCTTAATGATCTTGCTTTTCGTGGGTGGTATGATTGTTCTGATGGTGCGTACAAATTCAGGATTCACATATCCGGGTTATATCATATATTTGTCTGCACTTTATACTTTTTACACAATGATAACAGTAGTTGTCAATGTAGTAAAATTTCGTAAATCAGGCAGCCCTATTTTGTCTGCTGCCAAAATATTGAATTTTATATCAGCTATGATGTCGATTCTCGGTTTACAGACGGCAATGATATCTCGCTTTTCAGAAAATGGAGACAATTACCGTAAAACGATGAATGCGATTACGGGTGGTTTTGTATACTGTATTGTGATCTTTGTTGCTGTTTTTATGCTGATTTGCAGTAGAAAAAATAAGAAAGAAGGTGGGAATCGTTGACCAGATCGGAAAGTAAATATTTTGTCACTGCTACGAAAATGGATGAAGCATTTTTGAGACTTCTTGAAAAGAAAGATATTTCTTATATCACAGTAAAAGAAATATGTGAAACAGCAGGAGTCAACCGTTCTACCTTTTATCTGCATTATGAAACAATCAGTGATTTGCTATCAGAAAGTGTCAATTATCTAAATGATCAGTTTCTCGCATATATGAAAAAAGATAAGGAGGCTGTTGTTTCAAGGCTGCAAAAATGTTCCTTAAACGAGTTGTTCCTTGTTACACCGGAATATCTCACTCCATATCTTGGTTATATAAAGGAATACAAAAAAATATTTCGTACCGCAATAGAAAATGCTGCGGTATTGGAACTGGAAAAAAGCTATGATAAGATGTTTTGTTATGTGTTTACACCTATTCTGGAACGCTATGAGGTACCTGAAAAAGACAGAACTTATATTATGGCATTTTATATCCGAGGATTGATGGCAATCATTACGGAGTGGTTAAAGACAGATTGTAAGGATTCTATTGAATATATTATTACTGTGATACAAAAATGTGTCATGCGTCATCAGGAGGAAAAATGAAAGCAGGAATATATTTAGGAAAAGAACAGATTGAACTTCGGGAACTGCCTATTCCTGAAGTAGGTGATGAAGACGTTCTGGTAGAAAATATTTATTCCAGTATCTGTGGTACCGATGTGTCAGTTTACTTTCATGGTCCGGGTACAGGGCATAAAGTTACTGTGGGTGGAGAATTTGGACATGAGACGGTATCACGCATTGTTAAGGTTGGAAAAAATGTTACGGACTTTACGGTAGGTGAAAGGGTATATCCTTATCCACGTTTCGCCACAGGTGATACGAAACGGGCAGGCACGATTGGTGGTTTTTCGGAATATATTCTTATCCCTAATGCAAAAAGAAATCATTCGCTTTACAGTGTGGATGAACGCATCTCAGATCGTCTGGCAAGTCTGATTGAACCGTTTACAGTTGGCTGCCGTGCTGCCAGAAGAGGAATGATTCCAGATGGAAAAAATAAATATATTTCAGGACAAAATGCTGTTATATTTGGCAGTGGAACGATTGGTATTGCTGCCGCAGTTGCCTTTCAGTATTTTGGTATGAAAAAAGTTATGGTCTGTGATTATTCGGATTTTCGATTAAATCTTGCAAAAGAACTGGGGGTTGCTATTTGCAATCCACAAAAAGAAGATTTTGCTGTAAAATCAAAAGAATACTTTGGAACTGCACCATCCTTGAATGGACAAACTGCCAATATTGATTGTTGGCTGGATGCTGCCGGGGCAGAAAATATTTTGGATGATTTCATGCAGCTTGGGAAAATTGAGAGTCGATTTGTATCTGTGGCGGTAAACAACAAGCCACGAAATATCGACCTGTTGTATATGACCTATGCTCAGCAGAGTATCATTGGTTCCGGTGGATATATGCCGGAAGATGTGAGGGATGTTCAGAATATTATGACTTGTGGAAAATGGAATTTAGAGAATATTATTACACATGAATTTCCATTGCCGGAACTTGCACAGGCTATCAGGACTGCGAGTGACGTTGTTCGTGCTGGAAATGTGGTTATACGGATGGCTGATGCGAAAGAATATTAAAATTTCCAGATTCCAGTTTACCCGATGCATGTAAATAATCAAATAAAATGATTGACACCATATACGATACCACATATAATAAAAATAGGAGGTATACAAATGTCAAAATGGGATAAACTGATAACACGTATATGCAATTTATCGAAAGACCTCCGGTTTGATGAGTTGCGAAAGGTATTGGAAAGTTACGGATATGAAATGAATGCACCGAGAAGCGGAAGTAGTCATTATACGTTCAGAAAACAGGGTTGTATGCCGATCACAATACCGAAGCACGAGCCGATCAAGAAAGTATATGTGGAAATGGTAAGGCAGATTGTAGAAAGCGAGGCGAAGAATGATGAAGACGCTGAATGATTACATGGCAATGTCCTATCGCATGGAAATTGTAGAAGATAAAGATGAAGGCGGATTTGTGGTTTCTTATCCGGATTTGTCTGGCTGTATTACCTGTGGAGAGACTGTGGAAAGTGCAGTAGCGAATGCATTGGATGCGAAAAAGGCATGGCTTGAAGCAGCATTGGAAGATGGTGTGGAAATTCATGAGCCGGACAGTCTGGAGGATTATTCCGGGCAGTTCAAATTGAGGATTCCACGAAGCCTGCACCGATCATTGGCAGAACATTCGCAGAGAGAGGGAATCAGCATGAACCAGTATTGCGTATATCTTCTTTCTAAAAATGATGCGGTGTACTCGAAATAACGGTTGCACAGTAGCTTTAGTGCAGTTATAATGAAGTGGCAACATATTGGCAACAGAGAATCAGTGAGCCAGAATAATATATGTAACAGAGATAAAATATCGGCTGAAAAGTCATAAAACTTAAATAAATATGTTTAAGAATAACAATGACGAAGCCGAGTTTGAATAAAAGGGAACGCCGTAAAAACCTAGTATTTATGCGGGTTTGCGGCGTTCGGAGAAGTCTTTTGATAACAATTTGATAACAGCCATACAAGTGCCATTATTCTTGTAATCCGGTGGTTTATGGGTTACGGAATGATAAAAGGCGGCTTGCATGGCGGAAGAAATCCATATTACAAAGCCCTTAGCTGTGGGTAATGATTCCATAGCTAAGGGCTTTTTGTCGTTCTTATTCATCTTTTTTGAGCTTGTCCTGAAATGCCTCCACCAGCGTATCGCTTAACTCCTGTGAAGGGACTTTCGCCCAAAGCTGCGTGGTATCGTATTTCGGATAGTAGTAACGCCAGCGGTCATAATCCGCTGCACAACCAGCTTTCAGCCATATTCAACCATGCTGTGCGCTATTATGAGCTGCGTTCTAATCCGGCCGCAAAGGTGAGAAATATGGGCAGTGAGGAACACAGGGAAATGCTGTTCTGGACGAAAGAGGAGTACAAGAAGTTTTCCTTTGAGATGATGGACAAAGATGTGATTACCACGCCGAAAACAAAGAAAAGCAACCGCACTATCAAAATGCCGCATTTTCTCTGTGAGGAGATGCAGGAATATCTCGGTATGCTCTACGGCCTCAAAAAGAAAGACCGTATCTTTACAGTAACGAAAAGCTACCTTCATCACGAGATGGACAGAGGTGCGAAAGTCGCAGGCGTGAAGCGTATCCGTATTCACGACCTTCGTCATAGCCACATCAGTTTACTGATTGATATGGGATTCTCAGCGGTGGCGATTGCTGACCGTGTGGGACACGAGAGCATTGAAATCACCTATCAGTACGCTCATCTGTTCCCGTCAAAACAGGCGGAAATGGCGAAGCGATTAGACAATTTGGGGAAAGGAGATTTTGAAAATGTCAGCCAAGAACAGAGATAACAAAAACCGTTGGAGGAATATCACGGTGGGTTTCCGGGTATCGCCCGAAGAAAACGAACGCATTAACAAGGCGGTTGCTTTATCGGGATTGCCGAAGCAGGAATACTGCTACCGCCGCTGTCTAAATCAGGATGTGGTTGTGCAGGGCAATCCGAGGGTGTATAAGGCTCTGAAACAGGAGCTTGCCGCCGTCCTTGCGGAGCTACAAAGGATTGAAGCGGGAAATGGCATAGATGAGGAACTACTCAATCTCATTGAACTGGTTTCCGTCATTCTCGGCGGCTTGAAAGGAGAGGAACAGAATGAATAAGCAAAAAGAAATGACCGCCCGTAACACATCTGTTGGCGCAGATGATAGGCAGTCACTCCATGTATCTATCAATAGTATAGCCGCATATCACCTGAAAATCAACCGTTTTGTTGTGAAAGGCGGTGGCAGGAATGGCTGAACTGAAAATTATCAGTATGGACGAAGTCCCTGTGGAAGAAGTGGAATGGCTCTGGTATCCCTATATCCCATTTGGAAAACTGACCATTATTCACGGTGACGGCGGCGAGGGGAAAACCACTTTAATCCTTCAGTTGGCGGCGCTGTTGTCGAGGGGAGAAAAGCTCCCCTGCGACAGCGCCGAGCGAGAGCCAATCAAAGTTATTTATCAGACCGCAGAGGACGGACTGGGAGACACGATCAAACCCCGACTGCTCGCCGATAATGCGGATTGCTCGCAAATCAAAGTCATAGACGAGTCGGAAGCAACGCTTACTATGCTGGACGAACGCATTGAAAAAGCGATTGTGGAAACAGGTGCAAGAGCGCTTATCTTAGATCCGGTACAGGCGTATATCGGTGCAAAGGTTGATATGAACCGGGCAAATGAAGTGAGAGCTATCCTTTCACAATTAGGGCGAATCGCTGGGCAATATCGGTGCGCCATTATTTTGGTCGGACACTTAAATAAAGTGCAGGGGAACAAATCCAATTACAGAGGGCTTGGTTCCATCGACTTTCAGGCAACTGCACGGAGCGTTCTGATTGTCGGCAGGTTAAAAGATAATCCGCAGATCAGGGTGATGGTGCAGGACAAGTCCTCCCTTGCTCCAGAAGGCGAGCCGATTGCTTTTGAGCTGGACAAGGAAAACGGATTTCGATGGCTCGGTCATTATGATATATCGGCGGACGATCTGCTCTGCGGTATTCCAAGAGAGAAAAAATCCGAACAGGCGGAAAATCTTATCCTTGAATATCTTTCACAGGGTAAGTATCCGCAGTAGGCATTGCTGAAGAAAGCACAGGCGATTGGTATCTCCAAGCGTGTGCTGGACGAGGCGAAGAAGGAGCTGAATGTCCGATCTCTCAAAGAGGGCAGTCAGTGGTACTGGGAGATTCCCGAAAAAACGGAGTGAGGGTTTTCAAGGTTGCAATATTGCAAAAACTGGCACACCTGCAACCTTGCAATGTTCCTTTTTCGGGAAGTAATAAAGTTTGGTGGAGAGTGCAGAGAGCACCTTTTCAAAGGTGTTCTTTGCCCCTCGGAGAGCCCACGACATCTTTGCAACCGTCAGGTTGAAAGTGTCATAATGGGTTACGCACTTTGAAAAAGGTGCGTAACTGCACTTCCCCACAGTATCGCAAAACGAAGGGAGGGATACGAATGCCGAAGGGAGATTTCAGCGTTGCCCGTATAGAAAAGCGGACGAGAGCGAGCGTCGGAAAGTTTGAACGTCACATCGAGAGAAAAAATGAAAGCTATGAAAATATGAATGTTGACCTATCCCGCACGCCCATGAATGTTCATTTTCAAGGCTGTGGCGAGTTGACCTACAACGAACATCTGGACAGGCTGATTGCGGACGGAGTGGTATCCTTAAAGGGACTGAAAGCAGACGCAACAGTCTTTAACGAGATGATTTTGGATGTGAATACAGACTATTTCGAGAGGAACGGCGGCTATGATTTCGCCTGCCGATTCTATGAAGAAGCGTTCCATTTTGCAGAAAAGCTCTATGGAAAAGACAATATTATTTCCGCAGTCATGCACGCTGATGAGCTGAATATCGCTATGACTGAAAAGTACGGAAAGCCGATTTATCACTACCATCTGCACATTATGGCGCTGCCTGTGGTGGACAAAGAAGTGCGTTGGTCGAAACGCTGTAAAGATCCGGCGCTGGTGGGAATGGTGAAAGAGGTAATCCATCAGGTCAGTCATTCAAAGAAATGGAAATCAGAAAAAGCGTTGGACGAAAACGGGAATCCCATATTGAATAGCAATGGGGAACCTGTCTATCACGCCTCGTACAGCATTTTACAGGATAAGTTTTACGAATATATGAAGGATGCAGGATTTGAGGGCTTTGACCGTGGCGAGCGAGGAAGTACAGCAGAAAATCTGACTTCGCTGGGATACAAAATCCAGCAGGACGAAAAAAGGCTGGTAGATATTGAACAGAGAATTGCCGCTGAGCAAGTCCGATATAATGACAACCATAAGGCGTTTATGACCTTTGCGGAGATTGACAGCTCCGGCAAAAAGTCCTTCACGGGCAAATACACGGTATCGGCCGAGGACTACGAAAAGCTGACAACACTGGCAAAGTGCAGCTATTCGGCGGTGTCCGAAGCACAGCGGTTGAGAGAGGAAAATAAAAATCTGTCCCGTCAAATATGGTCGCTGCAAAGCGAGGTTTCAAAGTTAACAACTGCGCTGCGGGAGCTGACCGAAAAGTGCAGACCGTACCTTGAGGCGTTAAAGATTGCGCCGCAAAAGGTCAAGGAGTTTATCAGCGGTATTCTTGAAAAATTCAAAAAGCAGGAAAAAAGCATTTATTATGAGTCGATTTCGGCTCGTAAACAACAGTCACCAGAGCGTGGGAAACGCTTGAATAAAGAATATGAAAGGTAGGAAAAGACAATGGCAAAGACGATTTTTGAAGAAATGGGCGGCACTTATGCACGGCAGGGAGATTATCTTCTCCCTTGCCTGTTCTTACCCGCCGAAAAAGAAAATAAGCCTATTGGAGTATGGGGACAGCGGCACCTGCGCTATCTCAAACAGCACCGCAAAGTGCTTTATACCAACCTGCTCACAAGTGGCAAGTTGAACAGTTATCTTGCGGATATTGACGAGCAAGCAGAAGATTTGTTCTTTCGGCTGGTAAACCAGATGGTGGAGCGTGAGGGCGTGACCGAGCAGCTAAAGATGGAAAATCAAATGGAATGGGTTGGTAGAATGAATAACATTCATGGCAGCGCAATGGAGATTGTAAATGCAGAACTGATTTACAGTTAAGCCGGAGCGGCGGCGAGGAAAACCTTGCCGCCGTTTTTATGTATATGACCGAAAAATCAAAGATTTATGGTATAATTCTAAAAGAGTTATTTTTTTAAGACCATCGCCCCAAAAAACGTACTTAATAGGTGAAAGCGCTTTTAGGTCAAATGAGGGAGGTGAACAACATGGATGATCTGAGAATCATAGAACTCTACTTTAATAGAGATGAACAGGCAATCAAGGAGACGGATACAAAGTACGGAAAACTCTGCCACAGTATTGCCTATAACATTCTAAATAATCACGAAGATTCTGAGGAATGCGTTAATGATACTTATGTGAGTGTGTGGAACACCATTCCGCCTACAAGACCGCACAATTTCATGTCCTTTATCTGCAAGATTGCACGAAATCTCTCTTTGAAGCGACTGGAGTTTATGAAGCGAAAGAAACGGTCGGCGGAGATCATTTTATCCTTGGATGAGCTTGCGGCAGTATTGCCGGATGAACGATATGCTCCCGATGTGAGCGACGAGGATGTAGGTAAGCTGATCAGTAAGTTTCTTCGCAGTCAGGAGGAATATGTCAGGAATGTTTTCATCCGCAAGTATTTCTATTTCGATTCTATAAGGGAGATTGCAAAGTGCTATTCTTTTACTGAGAGTAAGGTCAAAAATATGTTGTTCTACACCCGAAACAAGCTAAAAGACTACTTAATTAAGGAGGGCGTTGAAATATGAAAACACCGAGAATCGCAAATGCCATCGGGCAAATTGATGACGATCTTGTCGCCGACGCAGCTAAGTGCAAGAAGAAAAATAAGAAACATTGGTTAATATGGGGTTCCTTGGCAGCATGCTTTGCAGTGCTTGTAATTGCAGGGGCGGCAATCCTCCCATCGCTATTTCGGGAAAATGTAACACCGGAGGGAACCGACAGCAGATACAAGGACTTTTCTATCCAAGCCAGCGAATCTGCAATTGTATGGCCCGGGGAGTATCAGACCATATATGAAAAATATAGGAATGTCGAAATTGACGGTATTGAGTATCATGGAAAAGGCCGTGCGGTATCAGAAGCATGGATTGGCGAAAGCATTGGCAACTACACTGTGGTTGGATATGATGAAGTCAATAATGGGAAAAAGTATTCTGCCGAGTTTGAAGCATATGCACTGAAGGATATTGCTCAAAGTCAGTTTATAGCCGTAAAGATGGAGAACAGCTATTATGTCTTTCAAAATGACGAGTATGCTCCTCCGAACACCCTTGGTGAGCTTATGGATGTCGTAAATCTGTCCGAGGTCGTGGAGCTTCAGCGCTTTTCCGAAGGAGACAATAGTCCTGATAGCAAACATTTTGCATTGAGCAGTGACGATTATGTGTGGGAAGTTCTGTCCGAATGTAGGAACGCCCCTTTCGTTGAAGATCAAACATGGACGGTTGGTGACAGAAGTTACCTCAGTTTTACGATTACTTCCGAAGCTCTTGGTGTCTACAAGGTTGCTCTGTATGTGACGGAAGACGGCTATCTGTGGACAAACGCATTTAATTGGCAGTATCTATTCAACATCGGCGAGGATGCTGCAAGCAGGATTATCCATTATGCGAAAGAGAATTCCACTGAAGTAGAGTATGAACCGTACAGAAACTCAGTAGCCGGTACAATCATTGAGATTACAGAAGAATATATCTTGGTGGATGATTCTATTCTGTGCAAGAGTCCGGCAGACGGTATCACCTACAAGGTTCTGCTAAATGACCTTCGTATCTCCCGTTATGTAGATTATGGAATTGTCAAGGTTGGTGATATCGTGCAAATTTCCTATGAAGGCGAAATTGATGAAACCAGTGGTAACACCATTGCAGGTGCAATTTCGGCATTTAAGGCAACAATCTCCGATGGAGATGTATTAATTTCTGAATGAACCACCTATGCCCTGTAAGACTTCAAAATCTTGCAGGGTGTTTCTCTGTCTTAAAATGTATGTAATCCCGCAAGGCAGGGGTACTGCCCTGCGGTGTTGTTTTCGGCATTAAAGCTATCTTTCTCTGTCGTGGGATTTTCGCTTTGGCTGGCTTCTCTGTCTGCCCTCTGCCTGTAGCCGCCTGAGCTGGTCACGAATACTTTTCTTTTCGGGCGGTGTAAGCCTTTCTTTTTCGGCTGGTCTGCGGTTCTCCCTGACCTCCCGCTCCCATTCGGCAAGGTCACGGTTGTACTGCTCCACAACAGCCTCCGCCTTGCGGTAGGTTGCCATGAACGCCTGCACATCGGGATAACCGTCCTCTTTCAGAACATCGGGTAGTTTATCCAGCTTTTCAGCGATTTCCTTTTCTGTCCGCTGTATCTGTTTATAATAAGATGTATTGATATGAGGTTCTTTAATAAAAATCAAATCAATACCTTCCTGAAGGAGTTTCATATATAACGTATAACCCTCATCTGCAGAACGACTCATTCGGGAAACAGAATCAAATATAATCGTATCTCCAGAGCTAACCGCAGCAAGAAGCTTTTGAAACTGTGGCCTTCCCATTTTAGTTCCTGTGTATTTCTCTTTATAAATCTTTTCGATTTTCCTATCCTTACAATAATCCTCTATATTTCTTATTTGCCGATCCAGACGTTGATTCTTAGTAGACACTCTGGCATAACCATAAGTCTTTCCCATTTCCATCAATCCTTTCCTTATAAGTATTATTTCTAACTTTAGTTATTTTTAATACTTATATTTTGGCATATAAGATGGCTATATACAATAAAAATTAATACTTTTTGTCTTGTAAGTATTTTAAATACTACTATCCATAATATACTTTATTTACTATCTTTCCCCTAAGTGTTGGTGGTAAAAAATTATCTATTTCTTCATCTGTATATGTATACTCATTATTAACTTTAAGTGCTTCTGAGGCTGCATTAACTGCTTCTTGAGTTGTAGATGGTGCTTCCATATATAATTCATTTAATGCATTAATAACTTTAATATAGTCCACATTAATTTCATCTACATTACGTTTTTGCATATGAATATCTCCAATTATATGCAATAATCTATTTCGAATAATTAACAATTTATTAGCATATTCTTTGTTCTGGTGTTCCATTCCCTTTATATCAAAACTTTTAAAATAAGCAGTAATTGCTAGTGAGATAAAAGATAATCCTGCCGAAATAATTTTGGCAATAACATTATCACAAAAAATAGTACTAACTATTCCGCATGATGTTCCAGAAGCAACTAATATATTTGATATTTCTAATTTTTTATAATTTTCACGGTAAATATCAGCCTGTTTTTCTTGTATCTTATGTGTCCATACTACACTGGCATAACTTTGTCGAACTTCATCCAGTAGTATTTGATATTCATTTTTCATGCCGTTTAAATCCTCTAATTTTGCTGTTTTAATTAAATTTGAATTTCTCTATAGACTAAATCATATAATTTAATATTTTACCCAATATTTCCCAGCCCTTTGTTCCGTCTATATCAATATTACTTCCAGGAGCTTTTAAAGTTGGAGTAACTAGTCCATTCCACGATATCTTTTTATAATAATTTAATAAAACTTCCTCATATGATTCAGTTATATTTGATTTTTGTTCTCCCTCCCTTAAATAATGCCATCCTTGAATTGCATTATACGAAAAAGCATCAATAAGAATTCCTGATAAATGATAACTTGAAAATTTTGTATCTCTTATATACCGAATATGCTGGCATGTATCATATAATAAGCCGTTTGATTCTGTATTTTTTCTTTTCATAGCTTCTTGTTCAGCTTTTGGATCAGTTGACATCCAATTTCCTCCCATATGTGTATCTGGATATTTGTATATGTCCTTCCATTCCCATACAGAAAAATTTTTAAATGCAGGTAATATCTCAAATTTCATACCGTCAGAGAATTTTATTACAACAACTTGTCCATCTCCTTTAATATCTGTATTGGGATATGTATTTAATATTGCATTTTTTACAGCCTGTAATAATCTGGATTGCCCATTTCCATTAATTGAAGAAAAATGATCAAATTCCTCCTCTGGCAATTCAATCAATACATCTAAATCACTTGTATCAATTGCTGTACCACGCCCATATGAACCAACATAAAAACTATGCGCTGTTTCACTTATACTATTCCAAAAATATAGATTAACTGCTTTTGTAATCCTTTTATAACGTGCAGATATTTTTTTTCGTGTATCCATATCAATATTATGTTTTACAACACTATAACTCATATAATAACTCCTTTCCCTATACTCCATATAACATTATTTTTTATATTTTATTTAAATTCTCCAGTCTGTAGGTCTATAAAATCTCCTAACTTCAATCGTCCTTCAAAATCTGCTCCATATTCCCGACAAGAAGTCTGTTCATCGAATTTAAAGCTGATATTATAATACGTACCCTTTTTTGTCTTACGTATTAAATTATTCTCCATCATAAATCGAATAACTTTTTTATGATTCTCTGTATCATCTCCGTTTACGTAAAAACATATTACCCCGGAATCTGTATTTGCCACTTCCATATCCGTACATTTACATTCATAGCAGATTTTATTATCAATAGCCTTCTGGCAAAGCTCCTGTGCTATGTCTTGATCTGTAAAAAAATACATCCATTTTCCACATTTATCTTCTCTTAATTTATCTTCATTACCTGATAAATACCAATACCATCCAAATTTTTGAATCAAAAAATCCTCTCCTCTATCTATGTATATAAATCATTATAAGCTCTTTAAATAAAATATGCTATATAAAAAGAAAGTATTCCAATATCAGACAAAAAACGACTATCTAAATCAATATCTCGCAAAATGAATAATTGAAATTTAATTAAATTACTTATTGACATTATGTATTTTCTGATTTATTATAAAAATACAGATTACGTAATTTAATTAAATTTCATATTGATTGAAAGGAGGATAATAAGTGAAAGAAAAGAAACTGGAAGACATAATGCTTTTTTCTCTAGGAAAAAATACCTCTCGATTAAATACAGATGATATAGTTGTTTATACGCAAGAAGATTTTGAAAAAGACTTGCAGGGTACTAAGAATCTCTCGACAGATACCGAATGTATTATTAATCTGATAAAATCGAAGGCCGCTCCTTTATCGGAAGCAAACAGTAAAAAATGTATAACAGCCAACTTTTTAAAATGCTCTTTTGATACACAGATACTAGACCCTTGGTTTTTTTGTTATCAGTTTAATGAGAGTAAACACCTATTGCAACAGATCAATATGTTCCATCAGGGAACAACTCTAAGTGTAAAAAAGCTGACAGTTAAAAATATAAGGGAATTAAAAATCCCCTTTTTAAATATAGAGCGACAGAAAGTTATTGGCTCTATCTATAAACAGATGCTTATGCAAAAGCATTTAATGGTTCAGCAGACAAAAAATATAGAGCGATTATCTATTGAAATTATAAGGAAAATAGAGGAGGATTAACAAATGGCAGAAGGAAAAGATTTATTACAGGTTTTATGGAACGGCGCAGATATATTACGCGGAAAGATGGATGCAAATGAATATAAAACGTACCTTTTAGGGTTAGTTTTCTATAAATATTTATCTGATTCTTATTTAGCAAAGGCTTATGATTTTCTGTACGATAAAACACCTGAAAGTACAAAAGAGGCACAGAAGGCCTATGAAGAAGCAATGACAGATGAAGATGTAGCAGATTTATTAGAAGAATTACAAAAAACAATGCATTATGTTCTTGAACCGGATATGACTTATATTAGTATGCTTAAGGATGTGAAGGAAAATTGTTTTAATAGAGAAAAATTGCAGGCAGCCTTTAATCGTATCGAGGAATCTGACGAGTTATTCAATGGACTGTTTTCAGATGTAGATTTATATTCTAATCGTCTTGGCACCGGTGATCAGAAACAAAGTGCTACTATTGCGGATGTTCTTGCTGTTTTAGCAGATGCAGACCTTATCCACACAGAAGGAGATGTTCTTGGAAATGCATACGAATTTTTAATTGGTCAGTTTGCTTCCGAAACAGGGAAAAAAGCTGGCGAATTTTATACGCCACATGGCCCAGCGCAACTTCTTTGTCAGATTGCTATGCTGGGGCAAGAAAACAAAAAAGGATTATTAGTATACGATCCTTGTATGGGTTCCGCATCCTTAATGCTAAGTTGTAAAAATTATTCCCAACAGCCGGAATATATTCATTACTATGGCCAAGAGCTAATGCCATCCACTTATAACTTAGCAAGAATGAATATGTTCTTACATCGAATCCAACCAGAAAATCAGCATTTAAGAAATGCAGATACATTAGATGCCGATTGGCCTGTAGATGTAGATACTGGCATGGATGTTGTTGTAATGAACCCTCCTTATTCTGCAAAATGGTCTGCGGCAGAAGGATTTAAACAGGATGAACGCTTTATGGATTACGAAGGTAAACTTGCACCAAAATCCAAGGCAGATTATGCTTTTTTACTGCATGGTTTTTATCATTTAAAGAATGCAAAATCAAGTACTATGGCAATCGTTCTTCCCCATGGAGTTTTATTTAGAGGGGCTGCAGAAGGAGTTATTAGAAAAACTCTATTAAAAAATGGCTCTATTTATGCTGTCATCGGGCTTCCTTCCAATATGTTTTATAATACTTCTATTCCAACCTGTATTATTGTGTTAAAAAAACAGCGTGATGGCAGAGATGTATTATTTATTGATGCATCCAAACACTTTGTAAAAGAGAAAAAGCAAAATATAATGAACGAAGAGCATATTCAATATGTCCTTGATTTATATAAAAACAGAAAACCTGTAGAAAAAGAAGCTTATCTCGCATCCTTTGATGAAATCGCAGAAAATGACTTTAACTTAAATATCCCAAGATATGTAGATACTATAGAAGAAGAACCGCCAGTAGATTTAAAAGCATTGACAAAAAATATCAGAGAGACGGATAAAGCAATCAAGAAAGGAAATTCTGAATTACTTAGTATGCTGAATGATTTAACTTTTAATAATACTGAAACCAAAGAAGCTGTAGAAGAGTTTATCCATGTACTGGAGGAGGTGTAAATCATGGGGAATACACCAAATGTACGATTTAAAGGATTTACTGAAGATTGGGAACAGCGTAAGTTCGGTGATTTAGGTTCTGTGGCGATGTGTAAAAGGGTTTTTAAAGAACAGACAACGCCAGTTGGAGAAATCCCATTTTATAAAATTGGGACTTTTGGGGCTGAACCAGATGCTTTCATTTCGAGGGAATTATTTGAAGAATACAAAAGTAAATTTCAGTATCCCAATGTTGGAGATATGTTGATTTCTGCATCTGGAACAATTGGAAGAACTGTGGAATATAGCGGAGAAGAGGCGTATTTTCAAGATTCTAATATTGTATGGTTTAAACATGATGATAGAATTGACAACTCATTTTTGAGATGCATATATAACATTGTCAAGTGGAATGGAATCGAAGGGAGTACGATTAAAAGATTATATAATGACAATTTTTTAAAGACAGAATTTTATATGCCAACAACAGGTGAACAAGCTAAGATTGGTGCATATTTCCGAAGTCTTGACCACCTCATCACTCTTCACCAGCAGAAGTGCGATGAAACAAAAGAATTTAAAAAATATATGCTTCAAAATATGTTTCCACAAAAAGATGAAAAAGTTCCTAAAATTAGATTTGCTGGATTTACTGGAGATTGGGAACAGCGTAAGTTCAGTGATATTGCAGCAAGAGAGTCTTCCATTTCTGCATCTGCGACAAATATTCCAAGTGTAGAGTATGAAGATGTAGTAGCAGAAGAAGGACGGTTGAATAAAGATATCCATTTAAAAGAAGCGGTAAAGTCGGGAATTACATTTGATGGCTCGCAGGTGCTTTATGGAAAGCTTCGTCCATATCTGCATAACTGGTTAAATCCAGATTTTAAGGGCATTGCAGTTGGCGATTGGTGGGTATTAAAACCTATTAATATGGATAAAAAGTTCCTTTATCGCCTTATTCAAACACAGCAATTTGATAATATTGCAAACCAGTCATCAGGCTCAAAAATGCCACGTGCAGATTGGAATTTAATCTCCAATTCGGAGTTTATGATTCCATTTTCAAAAGAGGAACAGAGTAAGATTGGCAGATATTTTGATAGCCTTGACCACCTCATCACTCTTCACCAACAGAAGTGCAATGCATTAAAAGAATTCAAAAAATATATGTTACAAAATATGTTCCCACAGAAAGGAGAAAATAAATGCCAGAATTAGAATCTGTACTAGAAAAAAGATTGATTAATCAGCTTTGTAATGGCGAATCTCAATGGACATATCGACCAGATATAAAAAATGAAGAACAGCTCTGGGCTAACTTTAAATATATTCTGGAGCAAAATAACAAGGCAAAATTAAATGACACTCCTCTAAGTGAGAGTGAATTTGCTAAGATAAAAAATGATGTTTCTCATAATTCATTTTTCGATGCTGGGAAATGGCTAATGGGAGAACATGGAAAAGTATATGTACATATACAACGTGGAAATGAAAGCTTACACTTACTTGTATTAAACAATGAACATATTTGCGGTGGAAGCAGTTGCTATGAGGTAATCAACCAATACCAAACTTTTAAACAAGATAGATTTTCCAGCACTGCCAACGAATCTAATTCTCCCGAACGAAATAGACGTTTTGATGTAACTTTGCTTATTAATGGTATTCCTCTGATTCATATTGAATTAAAGAATAAGGACCATTCCTATATAGAAGGCTTTAATCAGATTAAAAAATATATTGCAGAAGGAAAATTTCGAGGATTATTCTCTAATGTACAGATGTTTATTGTCAGCAATGCTGTAGATACCAAATACTTCTCTGCAGCAAGAGATACTGAACTGAACAAAAAATTTATTTCGGGTTGGCTAGATGAAAAGAATCATCCGGTATGTGATTATATAGATTTTGCAGATTCTGTACTCCGCATCCCACAAGCCCATGAAATGGTAGCACGATATACTATGTTAGATACGGATTCTCAGAAACTAATGCTATTGCGTCCTTATCAGATCCATGCGATTGAGGCGATGCGTACTGCATCTAAACAGGGGAAATCTGGTTTTATATGGCATACCACCGGCTCTGGAAAAACAATGACTTCTTATAAAGCTGCCAGAAATCTATTAATGGATATTCCTTCCATTGAAAAAACTATCTTTTTAATTGACCGGAAGGATTTAGATACACAGACTACTATTGATTTTAAATCTTTCGCAAAACACGATACAATTACAGTAGATGATACAGATCGTGTTGACACACTGATTGAAAAGCTCTCTGATAGAAAGAAACAGTTAATTGTTACCACCCGCCAAAAGATACAAATATTATTAAGGAAAAGCGAAAAAGAAAATAATAAAAAGTTTGATAAAATGCGGAAACTTAAAGTAGCTTTTGTCGTTGACGAATGCCACCGCACAGTTACTCCTAAAACAAAACGTAAAATAGAACATTTTTTTATAAACTCTTTATGGTATGGCTTTACTGGCACCCCTATATTTGAAGAAAACAAATATGAACAAGCAGGTGACCTCCCTCAAACAACAGAACAACTCTATGGCGAATGTCTCCATTCCTATACTATAAAGGAAGCTATTCATGATGAAGCTGTTCTTGGATTTATGGTAGAAAATCTTGGCCCAAGAAATAAGAATTTAGATGAGTCTATATTTGAAAGTGAAACTCACATGAGAGAAGTCTTGGATGTTATTTTAAATAAATCCTATACCAAACTAGGACTGCAAAATAGCAAAGGTAAGACTTATGAAGGTATGCTAACAGTTAATTCTATTCAAAAGGCACAGCATTATTATGATTTACTGAAAAAAGTAAAAGAGGGAAACGATACGTTGAAGATCAATGAGGAAATTCATAAGGCCATGCCTGATTTCCCCAAATTTGCAATCACTTATTCCGTAACAGAAAATGAAGAGGCATCCCAAGTAAATCAAGAGAAAATGAAACAATCTTTGTTGGATTACAATGAAATGTTTGGTACAAACTACACTATCGACGGAATACAGGCTTACAATAATAATCTCAATGACCGGCTGGCACGTAAAAAAAGTAAATACCTTTCCAGAAATGAACAACTCGATTTAGTCATTGTAGTAGATAGATTACTTACTGGATTCAATGCTCCATGTCTTTCTACATTATTTATGGATAGACAACCCCTTAATCCTCAGAATCTTATCCAGGCTTTTTCACGAACTAACCGATTACTCGAACCAAATAAACAATTTGGACAAATTGTAACCTTCCAGTCGCCAGATAAGTATAAAGAAAAAATAAATGACGCATTAAAACTTTATTCCAGAGGTGGTGAGGGAAAACCGGTCGCTGAAGACTGGAATACTATTCGAGAAAATTTCGTAATTGCAGTAAAGACAATTCATGAACTGGCTAAAACACCTGAAGATATTGCTGCTTTATCAAGGAAGCAAAAGAAAGCGTTTATCCATCTATTTCGCGCTTTAGATAACAGTTTCGCCCATTTAAAGGCATTTTCTAATTATACAGAAGACATTTTACCTAAATTTGACTTTTCAGAAGAAGAATATGAAGATTATGCTGCTATGTACAATAATGTCATGGAAGAACTGAAGAAAGAGCCAGAAGAATCTTCATCTGAAGCCCCTGTATTAGATGATTATGACTTGATTGCATACAACAAACTGCGTATAGACTTTGAATATATTGTTGAGCTGCTGCAGGGTGTTGTAGAATCTTTAGACCAGACAAAAGATAATTATAATGAAGCTGATTTTGAAATCAAAATAAATCTGATACGACAGATGATAAATGAATTCGCAGAAACTAGACCAAAACTCGCAGAATTACTATATCAAATCGTAGATGAAATTGCGAAGAATCCAGAAAGCTATATTGGAAAGGACATTTCTATCATTATTAATCAAATGCGCTATGAAGCTATTAATAAAGAAGTAGATGCATTTGCAAAAAAATGGTTTATAGATCCTGAAGCTGTAAAATATGAGGTATTTAATTATCAAGAAGGTCATCTTTCCGGAGAAAACAATCTGAAAGACAAAGCAGATTTTACAACTTATACAGAAACTGTGCCTAATCCACTGCCAAAGTTCAAATTCCGCAAAGTTTTGATTAATGAATTTAAAAATAATCTAATAGAAAATATTTCTCCATTATTAGATTGATTATCTTATAAATATATTATGTAATATAAATGTTTCTCAGAATAAATCCAGCAGAAATATATACTGCTGGATTTATTTTACTATACGGTAGTATTATATTGTATTTTATAATTATCTTGCACTTCCTTACATGCCATCCTTACCACAAAACAGGAATCATTTTTACATTTTGAAATTATATAATCTTGTGTTTTACCAGAAATACCATTTGCTCTATACATTTGTCTTATGATAAGATTCTTAATATAAACACAATCGGTATTAACTAACTCTACAATTTTCTGGTTAATAAGTTCTGAATTTTCTGGATTTCTTATAAGCCTAAATAGAAGTTTTGTAGCTGCAAAACGTACTTCAAGAGAATCCTCTCTTAACCACTGTAAAATATTCTGTAAAACAATAATTTCTATATTTTTAGGAAATTGAATTGTATCCTCTAAATCTAGATAAGTAATAAGTAATCTTTCAACAGAGAGTATAGTTGGTATATCATTTTGTATATATGACATATATTCTAAAAAAGCGGCATAACTTTCTTGCCCCATCGCTATTTCCAATAAAACTACTGCGATTTTTAGTGCAATTTCATCTATATTAGAAGAAAACAATTCCGGGCCAGTATCTTTAATATTTTCTTTTTGCTCTATTATCTCATTAAATATCTTTATATTACGCTTATAATCCTCTGGATACCTTACAATAATGCAAATCATTAAATTTACTGCATCTAGTTTTATAGGTAGCCCCTCTTTAGAAATTAATAAGGTGTTTTTTACAGCAATAATTAATTCATCCATAAGCTCAGCGGAATATGTACATTTCTCATCCAATAAAATATTTCTTATCGTTTCAATATATCTTGTTCCATGTCCAAAAAAACGTCCATTTTTTCCCTGCTCATCGTTATTTTCCTTGATTTTTTCTACATATTTCTGAATAAATTGAGGAAAATCATCCTTAAGTGCCTTCGTTGTCTCCAACCGGTATATGTCATTATAAAATTGAGGAAAATATTCTGCGATTTTTTTGTCTAACGGTTCTGTTATTTTCTTATTTTGATTACGCAAAACATACATAAAATGGGGTGCATATTCAATTTGTTCCCGTCTGTCTTTATTTTCTAAAACTGTTATAATATTTTGAATTAGCTTTTCGGCAGAGTGATTATCCATTTTATTTAAATTTATCTGCTTAGCAATAAATTTAAACATAGTCGTAAACCAGTAAACATAGTTGTTTTCCATAAATATACAACAGATTTCCGCTAATGTATCTTGTGATATACGCTCAGCTACTTCTGACAGGCACTTAAAAATATTTATTCCCATAGCCAGAATCTTTTTTTCATTAGTTACCCATTCTTTGATATTATTGAGAATTTGAGCTTCATATATAGCATAATCTGTATCATTTAAATAGTATCCAACTGCTCCAAAAGCTTTCAACTGGCTAGACATCCGTTTAAATGAAATAGGCTGATTATTGCAAAATTCCATTATCTCAGCTGCATCTACACCATTCATATTATTTAATATCTCAGGATATACTGTCTTAACTCGTTCTATCTCTGATTCATTTTCAGAGAATATAACTAATTTAAAAAGATCTCTCCTAATATTCCAATTGCTGTATTTACAAGTCAGATAAAATAAAAATTCTTTTATTTTATTATAGAAAAGTACAATGTGCGTAAGTGAGCCATTATAAAAAGCTATAATAAATGTACTAGCTAAAAGAGATCCATACTGGTCAAAATTATTTCCCAATGTTATTGAATATGGAGATTTGATTTTTTCTTTATATAATTCTTTAATATATTTTTCTTGCAAAGAATTATTTATTCTATCTAAAATAGGATAATATACTGCTTCGTCATTTTCATCTAATTCTTTTTGTGCTGAAGAATCACCATAGCGATTATTTATCGCGTCTAATATTGAATATTGATTTCTTAAGTCTATTAATATATCTTGAATAATCCAAGTAGGTTGCTCTGTCAGCTTTGCGATATTTAATGCTTCTGTTAATTGTTTGACGGAATCTTCTATATTGTCCATAAAATATGATTGAATAGCCTGCCAACGTAGGCTAACTATTTTGAAAGAATCATCATTATGCAGCTCTTTTAAAGTCTCTAAAAACATTCCTGTATTGAAATTCATAATAGATCTTCTATCAAATAAAACAGATAAAAACTGTACTCCCCATTCATCTAACTGACTTGTTTTAATATCTTCTCCTAGTAATTTTTTTGAAGAAAATCCAACAGTCTTCTTTAATATATAATCCTTACATTTGTCGATATTTTCTATAACTGTTTTTGGGATTATTGGTTCTCGATAATTTGTATCTTTGATTATCTCCACTTTATATACGGTATCATCGTCATCTTCAGTTTTAGAAACCAATCTTCCCCTACAATAACTTAAATATACAGTTATAATATCATTTATTATTGCTTGAAATCCCTCTTCAAGTAAATCATCAAATTTATGTACCGTTTTACTTTTAGCAAATGTTGCACCCATTAAACTTTGTTCAAGTACAGTCTTTTCTGTTGATCTTTCATCACAAAAATAATATAAAGATTTAATTTTATATTTTTGAGCAGTATCGATTTCTTTCTGTACTCCTTCTGGAATACCATCTTTATTATCAATTAGAAAAAGACAAACATCACTGTCTTCCAAAGCCCACAAATAATGTTGGCTTGCTGTTAAAGTTGATGCTGTTTCTTCCTCAAACAAGTAAACTTTGGCTAAATTTGTATTTTCAATAGCTTTTTTTAATTCTTTTCTTATATTGTCATATTTTCCTTTGTCTCCACATTTGGAACTAATAAATATTTTTATTTTTTCTCTGGGATTAATCCAAAATTCTTTTATAGATTCTTGTTTATTACGCTTTATTTTACCAATACTCATAATTCTCCTGTTAATTTCTATATATATCTTTTACAATACATAACCTATTTTGTTTTTACATTAATATTTCTTTTATATTACTATATCTTTGATATATTTTCCATTATTTTTATGGAAAACTATATAAAGAGATTTGATTTTAATAATGGTTATGCTAAAATAATAGAAATGAATTCTTTATATAATCATTATTTTAAAGGAGTTTTAATGATGTGCAGAGAAATGGAAAATATGCGTAGAGAAACAGCCCATGAAAAGGCGGTCGAGATTGCTAAGAAAATGTTATTGTCAGGCAAGTTAACAACAGAAGATATTGCAGATTTTTCTGGATTGGCAGTAGAAGAAGTTAAAGCTCTATCTGAACAGAAAACAGCGTAGAGAATTCCTTTAGATAGAGATATAGCATACCCTTCTGATATATGTTTGCACTAACATTGCACTAACAAATGTGCCACAAAATGATATTCTTTGTTTATGCGGCTTTCAAATGATAAACGCTCAAAATCCGCATAAATAAAGAGTTTAGAAGCAATCAGAGGCAATTAGAAGGACTCAGATGCAGCGACCTTAACAAAGTTCGGGACGCAGAGGCCGTGGGTTCGAGTCCCGTCGCCTCGATTCTAAAACCGCATAAATAAAGGCTCTGAGGACTCCGTGAATATTTAGTAAATCAAAGTAATCAAGAAGTGAGATTTTGTACGAAGGAGCTTAATAAAATTTTGAAAATTATATCAGCAAAAGCATCGGAAATCTACTTAAACGATAGATTTTCGGTGCTTTTTTGTTGAGATAGTTTTATTTGAAAGAGAAAATAATATATAGTGCTTTATGGTCTCTGTCCCATTCCACCTTCTAATGTGATTGTCTCTCCGTTCATATATTTGAAATCTGGAGAAGCAAGCTGTACACAGGCGCGACCGATTTCTTTTTCTACATCTCCATAATGACCTGCTGGCGGCATCTTAACATTTGCTTTGAATGCTTCTGGATAAGCTTTTTCAAAGTTTTCAAGCTGAGCAGTCCAGGCAAGGGGACAAACAACATTAACGTTGATTCCGTCTGCGCCCCATTCTGTAGCGGCTACACGGGAAAGTCCACGTATTCCTTCTTTGGCAGCGGCGTAAGCACATTGACCGTAATTTCCGAATAAGCCAGCGCCGGAAGCAAAATTAATAACAGATCCCTTTGTTTCTTTTAAATATGGATAGCATGCTTTCATGTAATAGAATACGGCATATAATCCAGAATATAATGCGAGATTGAACTGTTCTGTTGTGTGGTCCGCAAGACTGACACCAGAAGCAGAAGCCTGTGCATTATTAATTAAAACATCAATTCGTCCGAAAGTGTCAATAGCCTGTTTTACTACATTTGCAACAGCGGCTTCATTGTCTGTTCCTGCATTAACATCTGCCTGCACTGGAAGTACCTGAATGCCATAGAGCCTTTCTAACTCTTCTTTCGCATCTTCTAATTTCTGCAGATTTCGTCCGGTAATCACGAGGTTTGCGCCCTCTTTTGCGTAAGCCGTTGCAATACCATATCCAATAGAACCGCAACTTCCGTCACTTAATACGGCACGGCCGCCACCTGTGATAATCGCTGTTTTCCCTTTTAAAAATCCCATAATATGTACTCCCTTCTGTTCGTCTATAATTGGATATCCGAATTACTTTTTTATCTTCTTATTCTTTTTCAATTTCATTTTCTTTATTTTACGAATCGCATGACTGTATGATAACAGAAAATTGTACTAAAATCAATACACAAATCTGTTAATATTCTGACAACTATGTTAAATAAATATCTTTTAACTTTATTATCTGATAAATAATAAACAATCTCTTTATATCCTTTAAAATAGCGGATTTCCAGTTGAATTTGTTTAAAGAAAAAATTATCTGATTTTTGACAAATAAAAAAATAAAAATGAAACACAACATGATATAGCCTGCATTTGTATAAAAAATAGCAATAGTTTTAGGCAAATTAATAAAAAAGATGAAAGAAAATGAAAAAAATATTCAAAATAAATTTATATAGCTAAAATATAGACAAAGAAAAATAAAAATGTCCGCATGTTGGCACAGAAAAGTTGTGCGAATTGAAAGAAAAATTGGGATAAAGGAGCATATTTATGCAAGAAACAGGCTGATAAAATTGATTTTTAGAAAAAAATAACAATCTTAATCCCATTTTTTCTTCAATGTTCTAACTGATTTCCTGAGCTGACCATAAACAGAACCCACAAATCATTATTGTCATGTTATTTCGCCAGGAGTATAATGTAAAAAGAACATCTTACAGGAGGCATTATGGCAAAATATTTTTATTTTACAAGACACGGACAGACCGTATGGAATGTGGAGAATAAAATTTGTGGTGCAACAGACATCGCCCTGACAGATTTAGGGCATCAGCAGGCGGCGGAACTAGGTGAGAGAATTTTAAAAGAAGGAATTAAGATTGATGAGATTTTATATTCTCCTTTAATGCGTGCTGCCGATACAGCAAAACATATTTCAGAAGTAACGGGAATTCCGGCGAGAGAAGAACTTCGATTAAAAGAACAGAATTTTGGAAAATATGAATCAACTCCAAGAAATGGTGAAGAATTCAAAAGAGCGAAACAAGATTTTGTGTGCCGTTATGAAGGCGGTGAATCTATGTTACAGCTTTGCCAGAGAATCTATAATCTTCTTGATGATATAAAAAAAGAAGACAAAGTGTATCTGTTAGTAGCGCATAATGGAATCTCAAGAGCAATCGAGTCTTATGTCCGGGATATGAGCAACGAGGAATTCGCAGGCTTTGGAATTAAGAATTGTGAACTTCGTAAGTATGAATTTTGATTATCAGAGCTTTGTGATGATTTGATTTGCTCCAACTGCCAAAGCACAGCTCTTTGAGAATGAAATGAAAAATCCTTATTTGTGACTTTAGTCGCAGCGTGTTGAATACTTGCTCTACTCGCTTGTATCCAATACTTGCTCTGAGGCCACAAATAAGGATTATTTCATTCTCAGGGGGGCATCCTTCCTGAGGTAACTCAAAATCTATCCAGCCAATCTGCTGTTTACTTTTTTAAAGTACGGTGATTCAAAGTCGTAATTTTTATTGTTGACGCTAATCCAACCAGTTTTCTTTCCATACTGGAACTGAAGGTAAATATTACCTTTGGACAGTGTGAGTTTTTTCAGAGTAACCTGTTTACCCTTTGGAACAGTAAAGGCAAGTTTCTTTCCGTTATAAAACCTTAATTTTTTTGCTGTTACAAAAATATTTTTGCGGAATAACTTACTGTAAGAGTCTTTTCTGCTGTAACCGATTGTGCTTTTTACGGTAGAAGTAGTAGCATTTGTCAAAACAAGTTTATTATTACGGAATTTATAAGACATTTTCCAGGTAAGCCATCCTGTTTCAGCAGGCTGTTCTCCGTGATGAAGAGTCAGACGGTTTTTCTTGGCAGATACAATCTCACAGGCGGTATTGTCTAGTTTGCTTACAGAATACAGCTTTTTAGATGTATTGTTATATTTGTAAATTTGGTTAAATACAATGTAATCGTTATCGCCAATACCCATTAATTGAATAAACTCATTTTTGTTTGTCATTTTGGCATATTTAGCGGTGATATAATTAATTCCGCTGTCAGTACAATTTTTACTAAAAGCCGTTTTCTTATTTACCGTAACTTTAAGTTTTTTTACGCGGAAATCATCGTCCATAGTAGTTGTGATAAGAATTTTATCCGCTTTTCCATCCCCGGTAATATCTGCAGATATTGTTTTCTTGACAGGAATATCTTTTACAGATGCGGCATTAGTAATAGTAGAGAAAGATAGACATAGCATAACCGTAAGCATCAATGAAAAAGTAAATTTAAATGATTTAAAAATAGTATTCTTCATAGCAATCCCTCCTTAAAATATTGCATAAAAGTACTACATGTATAATGTTACTATAGCATATTTTCAGAAAAAAGTCCTTAATTATCCTGAAATATTTGATACAAGTACCATATGTAATATAATTTATTATATCAACAAGTAAGCTTTCAAAAAAGTAACTAGTAGTCACTATTTATCCTTTTCCAGAAGGAAATAGAACAGCGAACTATCCAACAAACATGTCCAGAGCAATTTTAAAATGCTATCAAGCATTTTAAGAGCTGTGATATGAAATGTCTGTAGATAGTTCGCTGTTCTATTTTCGCTTATTTAACAACTCTAGAGCGTGTTTGAAAAATCATTCCTGCAATCTGCACGCCCCAATTTGTGGGAGATTTTACCTGAATGAGGGCGGTG
>ENA-OOZG01000680-OOZG01000680.1-human-gut-metagenome-genome-assembly--contig:-NODE-680-length-27387-cov-10.187838_pt1 | contig 27387 bp, 30 predicted proteins | sample MGYA00241706_ERZ501384 | MGnify/ENA primary metagenome ERZ501384 (study PRJEB25962, sample SAMEA2042742) | human gut metagenome | biome: human gut; feature: human-associated habitat; material: faeces...
AATTACAAACCTACCCTTTTCTCTTTACCCTGCAAAACGTTTAGGACACTATTGCTCTCTAGAGGGTGCTAGCCGTGTAGATCTCTCTGAGCTACCTGCTGGACTATATGTCGTGACGGGCGTCGCTGCTGATAGCACGAGCGCAAGCACCGCTATGACGCTTGTCAAGGAATAAAACAACGCTGTCTACTACCAATACAATGAATACAGTACATAACTTCTGGGCATTAGCCCTACTACTCTCTGTGGCTCTCCTGCCACAGAGAGCCTTCTCGCAAGACGTGCAGGGGCTCCCTAAGATGGAGCTACAGGTCATACCTCAGAACGCCCTATCGATAATCATCACGGTAGGAGATACGGAGGCAACCATATATGTGGATGAGCACCGAGGTGCTCTCGTCTCGCACAAGGTGCCCGCTGGCGAGGACTATACGCTCTCAGTCTCTTCGGCAACTAATGAGGCGACGATCTATGGCGAGCTCGTCTCGGCCAAGATACTGGACCAAAAGGTTTTCCAGATAGCAGTCGATGGAATGAAGTCACTAGAGGAGCTATCGGCTTTTTCATGTGGTCTTAACGACTTATCTCTCAAGGGGTGCGACCGCCTCAGGTCTCTCTACCTAACGCAAAACAACCTCTCCGAGCTCTCTCTGGCTGAGACGCCAGCACTCCAAGAGCTCAACGTCGGGTACAACGTACTCCGTGAGTTAGACTGCTCGCCTTGCCCTAATCTGCTCAAGCTCATCTGTAGCAAGAACGATCTCACCAAGGTCAATATCTCTGGATGCACTAAGCTCAACGAGATAAACGTACAGATGAATAAGAAGCTCACCACCCTCGACCTCTCCTCTTGCAAAGCACTGATGGGCCTAACTTGCGCTAGCACAGGGGTCACAGACATTGATGTCTCTGGATGTGAGGATCTCACCTTCATAGACACTTCCTTCTCTCCCGTACAGCGACTCAAGGCTCGTGGCTGTAAGAGTCTCAAGACGCTCAGCTGCTATCAAAACGATCTCTACAACATAGATCTCAAGGGATGCGAGCGTCTGGACAAGCTGACGCTACAGCACAACCCTAACCTGGGTCTCCTAGACATCCGCACACTCTCAAGTCTCGTCACGCTACTCTGCTCCGACTGCGGACTAAAAGAGATAAAGATCGGTGACCTGCCTAGCCTCGAGGAGTTCTACGGTTTTGACAATAAGCTCGTCGCGCTCGACTTCTCTGGAGCTCCCAACCTCCGCGAGCTACAGTGTGACAACAATCAGCTGCAGTCTCTACAGCTAGCCTCCGCTATGCCGATGCTAGAGCTGATCTCAACTGTCAAGAACGAGCTATCGGCCTGCGCTATCGATAGCATCTGCGCGGCTCTCCCCGAGAAGGAGCAGGGCGGACAGCTCCGCATCGCAGCCAACCCAGGTGCTGAGACGAGTAAGTCTTATTTCGCCGCAGACAAGGGCTGGACGATAGACATCCTCGGCAATGGCACTGGATGTAGCATCAATGTCGGCGTAGAGTCTGTAGGTAGCACTGAGAGCCTCTGCCTTGTTGACGAGACAGGCATCACCCTGCTCCCTGAGAGCGCACAGGCTGACGTAGCTCTGTACACTGTGGAGGGTGAGACGCTCTATCACTTCGCAGCTCAGGAGGCACGTCCCACACGCCTCACGCTACCCTCTGGGCGTTATCTGCTTAGAGTCGGCGAGATGACACGTCTTGTCATCATACCCTAATCACCCAGTAAGTATATCAACAATGAAGACAATTACATACAAGGCACTACTCCTATGCCTGATCCTACCCCTCATAGCCACAACCAGCTATGGACAAGAGGAGTTTGACCCCAACCGCTATCTAGAGCTCACTACGACGCTCAACGCAGGGGATAAGGTAGAGATCTCAGTCAGTAAAGATGCTTGGATCGACCTCAACGCCAATGGTCAGCAAGACGAAGGCGAGGTGGTCAGATTAAAGTCCGTAGACGGTCAGCCTGATCAAGGCATACAGAGCTTTACCGTAACCCTATCGGCACAGACCTTTAGGATCTATGGAGACTTTAACGAGATCATACTGCGTAAGTGGCGGCTCTCCAAGATCGACGTCAGTCGTATGACACAGCTCACCTACCTAGGCGTACCTTATAGTAAGCTGGAGGAGATCGATCTGTCGGCACTGACCAAGCTCAAGAGCTTCGAGGGGCGCAACAATCGGTTTACAGAGTTAGACCTGTCGCACCAGCCTAACCTGGAGCTGGTAGAGGTCATCTCCAACGAGCTCACCCATCTAGACATCACCAAGAAGCCGCATCTCTACTACGTCGGTGTCGCACACAATGCGATACGAGACGAGGCGATGGACCTCATTGTCAATGCGCTACCGATGCGTAGCGAGGGCGAGTTCAACGAAGGCCAACTATATGTCTACACGCTCAACGAGCCTACCGAAAAGAACTATATAACCGACCGACAGGCGGCCATAGCTGATGGTAAGTATTGGAACGTGCAGGCCTGGGACAAGTCTCGTGGTGACTGGGTCAAGTACCTAGGAGAGCCCACGGCAATCACAGGCGTAGCACCCTCTCAGACGGAGCTTAGAGCTCTCTACTCTGGCTCGGCACTCGTCCTCATAGGTACTACCCTCAATCAGCCTATACAGATCTACGACTTTTCGGGTGTCCTCCTAGCCTCCTTCGCAGGGGATCAGGAGACCACCACCTACCCCATTGCACTACCTGCAGGTAGCTACATCATCACCCACTGCGGAGCGACAGCCACACTGCAAGTACTATAAGTTTATCTATCAAAACAATCAAGCATATACTAAGCTATGAACAAACTAGCTACACGATTCATCCCCCTCATCCTGCTCTTGCTACTACCGCTCAGCGCCCAGCTGCGTGCTCAAGTGACGCCAGCTCCTACCGACGGGCCTCGTCTTACCCTAACGACCACCCTCCCCGCTGGCTCTCAGATAGGCATAGCATTCATACCACACGATGAGACCGTCTGGGTAGATGTCAATGGCAACGGCATCTGCGACAGAGGCGAGGGCAGAGCCAAGGACAACGTCGGTAAGACAAACGTCATGATTGTCAAGCTTGTCAAGCCGAGCGTCACTATTTATGGTCCCGTAGATGGGATCCGCTTTGGAGGACTAGATCTCACAGAGCTCGATGTCACCAAGATGCCTAAGCTAAAAGAGATCCAGTGCTTCAATAACCAGATAGACCATCTAGACCTCTCTGGTAGCACAGGACTACAATCGCTCTTTTGCTTTCAAAATCAGATCTCCTCGCTAGATCTCTCTGCATGTAAGGAGATAAACGATATACGTTGCTTCTACAATCAAATCGAAGAGGGACAGATGAACGCCCTGATGAAGAGCCTCCCCGATCGTGCGGCAAAGAAGAAAGGACTCGTCATAGCACTCGACACAACCAATCCGGAGGAAAAAAACGTCTGCTCTGTAGATGCCGTCAAGGTCGCTCTAGATAAGAACTGGGAGGTCAACGACTTCCACGGAGACAAGCAGACCTGGACAGGCGTGCCTTACAAAGGCTCTCCCTCAGCAATCCAAGAGTTGCTCCCAGACACCCCCATCGTCTACTACGACGGGGCTACCCAGGCACTAGTCTTGGCCGGCAACGCTGGTGCGCCTTACGCTCTATACTCAGAGACCGGCTTACTGCTGACCTCAGGGGTACTAGACGCTAGCGGTCAGTACCAGATAGCGATGAGTGCCTATCCCGATGGGGCTTATATACTCAGCCTCGGAGGCGAGAGCTACAAGATCTACCACATCTAGGTCAGAGTGTAATCCACGTGGGGCGTGTCACCTAGAGGAGACACGCTCCACCATCCACTAACACACAGTAATACACCAACTATGTCTAGACATTATATCACATATCTCATCAGCCTCCTCTCGCTACTGGCACTACCCGCCTTCGGGCAGGATCCCTTCAAGCCAGTTGCTACCGATGGCGACCGTATCGTCCTAACCACAGCCATAGAGCGTGCTGATGACATCACATTCGTCATACGTCCTATAGAGCATGGCATCTGGGTCGATCAGAATGGCGATGGTCAGTTCCAAAGAGAAGAGATGGCTAGCAATCCTGAAGATGACCTCAATGATCCAGGACATTTCCTCGTAACCTTTCAGGTCACATCACCTCAGATCACAATCTATGGCAAGATAGACCAGCTCATCATCCCAGACTGCAAAATGACTAGTGTAGACCTAACACACGCCACAGCGCTCAAGACTCTAGAGGCGTACCGCAATGAGATCTCTTCGGTCACGACATCAGCTGGGCTACCACTAGAAGATCTCTGGCTGGCTGATAACAAGCTGCAGGAGATAGACTTCTCCAATTGGAGCAAGCTGTGTTTCATCGAGCTCTACAACAATCAGATCTCAGAGCAGGCTATGACCAAGGCCTTTAACACCTTACAGCAAGCAGCACCCGTTTCTGATCCCGAGCTAGACATCCCCGAGCCGACCATTCAGGTGATCGACACGCATAGCGACCATGAGGGCAACGTATGTAATGTAGATGCTGTAGCTCACGCCAGAAGCCTCGGCTGGGCCGTCTACGATCTAGCAGGAGACACACAAAACTGGATTGGAGAGCCTTACGAAGGTTCGCCCGTGGGGCTCACACCTATCTCGTCGCACATGCCGACCTGCAGCCGTATGCCTGGAGCGATCAGACTAGATGCACTAGAGCCTCACAGCACCATCACACTCTACGATATGGAGGGACGCACGCTACAAGAGTTCTCTACGTCCACCAGCTCCATCACGATCCCCTTGGTAGCCGAGCAGTCTGCTACGCCCTACCTCCTCACGATCCAGTCGCCTGAGGGGCAGCGAGTGAGCGTCAAGCTCTAACCCGCATAGCGATCCACGAGTCGCAAAGGCTGCACCATTAAGCAGCTCTTACAGATGATAGCCACGTAGGAAACTCGAGCTTCCTACGTGGCTATTTTTCATTCCCCACGTGGACGAAAAACAATTCTTCGGACTTATCATTTCATTCCTCCGAAGTTTCATTTCATTCTTCCGAAGTTTTATTTCGCCCCCACGTGGGGAATGTTCTTTTCCTACGTAGGGATTTGCAAATCCCTCCCTTGGGATCTTTTCGTCCCAGCACAGGTGGGAGATTTTCGTCCCATCAGTATGGGACGGGCTTCCCGGACGATTTATCATATTATGCACGTAGCCCAATCGACACGTGCAACCCGCTGTATGGGCGCTGCGCAAGACGACTCCTCTTACGTCTGTTTTTTTTTTACCTTTGCCGAGCAACGAGGGAGATCGATACCCGTCAGGCATTTCTTGGAGAGCTAGGAAAGACCTATTGGGAACAAACTTTGAAAAAGATCGGCAAGATAGGGTCTATTGAGGTTGTTGTCCTAACGTGTGAGTTTGAAGATTGTATGTTTAGCTATTAAGTATATCCCTAAGTTATGGCACTGTTTTTTCTTTTGTTACTTCCATATTATACATTAGCGAGAGGACTCAACACCTTACGCTTGTTCGGGCTATCTTGGAGCGATCTCAAAAGGGGAAAGACTCGATCGAGCTCGCCCACCTCTAAACTGAAGTGCGCAGATATCTGTGACGGGGTCTTATTGATTGTGGTATCTCTTGTTGCTTTAGTGGCTTTGTCTTCACTGTCACTGTACGAGGTCGGGGTGCCTCTAGGATATAAACTTATAGGTAACACCTTCCTGCCTGGACTTTTTACAGGGTGGGCTCTGGAGCTCTTACGTTGCCATAGTGCTGACTGCTCATTCAATAGGAAGCAAGCAATTTTCCCCATCCTAACGATTGCGATCTTGCTAGGGTCGCTTTATTGGCTATGGGTAGAGGTGTCTTATTGAGTCTGCTACTCAGCCCCAAGGACTAGCATAAAGAAAGCTGTGTCAAAGTGCTATCCGTCAGCCTCTTGCAGGAGACTTGCGGAGGCTTCGTAGGGTGATGGATCTTTGCGACAGTCTTCTTTTTCCTTACCTTTGTGACACTTAACTATGACGACAGTAGAGAGATATCACGATATAAGTATGGGACACCGTGTCGTGGGACACGAGTCGAAGTGCCGCCACCTACACGGACACAACTACCGAATACACTTCACTTGCTCCGCAGCACAGCTCGATGAGCTGGGGCGGGTGATCGACTTTGGCGTGATCAAGGAGCTACTCTGCATGTGGCTGGAGGAGCATTGGGATCACAAGATGATGATCTACGATGAGGACCCACTACTCCCATCACTACAGGAGCTGGTGCCTGAGGATCTGGTCGTGGTGCCCTTTAATCCGACGGCCGAAGCCATGGCGCAATACCTCGTCGAGACGGTTGCTCCCGCACAATTGGCCGGCACGGGCGTGACGCTCGTCAGTTGCCGTGTCGAGGAGACAGCACGATGCAGCGCTACCTACTCACTACCTATATAGTATGCAGCCGCTACCGGTCAACGAGATCTTCTACAGCCTCCAGGGCGAGGGAGGACAGATGGGACGCGCGATGCTCTTCGTGCGACTCTCGGGGTGCAATCTCTCTTGCGACTACTGCGATACAGACTTTGCGGGGCATCAGCTCATGACCGCTTCGGAGATCTTAGCGCAGCTCGAGAGCTACCCTTGCCGTGACATCCTCTGGACTGGTGGCGAACCGACCTTAGCACTGCGGGAGGAGCATATAGCATTCTTTCACGAGCAGGGCTATCGTCAGTCTATTGAGACAAATGGCACCCGCCCCGTGCCTCGGGGACTGGACTATGTCACCTGTTCGCCTAAGCCAGAAGCAATAAGTGGCCTGCGGGAGCGTTTTGTAGATAACTACCCTGACGGCATTGATGAGGTACGCTGGCCCCTACAACTAGCCGCTCCCCTACCGCCACCCATTGAGCAGTTGGTGCGGGCACGTCGTTACTACGTCAGCCCCGTAGAGGAGACGGGCGTAGAGATGTCGGCAGTCGTGGCACGCTGTATGGACTTCGTCCTAGCCCACCCCGAGTGGCGGCTCAGCGTACAGCTACACAAGTTGCTAGGTTTTCGCTAAGTAAACGGTTTAACCATGAAAGTCTCGTCGTCACATATTCGCTGGTTGCTCGTGCTACTCCCGTGCGCTATGGCGCTCTGTAGCTTGATGAGCTGCAAGAGTGTGACGCTGAGCAAGGCGGAGCTGTACGACCATACGGGCCGCTACGCCCTCGCTGCCGATAGCTACTACACGCTCTACCGCAAGACCTCTCGCAAGAAGCCGGAGCGACGGGCTTACCTAGCTTTCAAAGCTGCGGAGAATTACCGACGACTGGGCAACACGCCCCGCGCGCTCAACTGCTACAACCTAGCGCTCTCGGGCGACTACCCCGACTCGATCCTTCACCTACGCATTGCTCAGGAGCTACAACAGCTAGCACGCTGGCGGGAGGCGGGCAAAGCTTACGAGCAGTTTCTAGAGTACTACCCGCACGACTACTTCGGACGCATAGGTCTGGCGAGCGTGCGTCAGGCCGATTCGCTCCTCGCCAATCCTACGGGACACACTGTCGAGACGGATCGACTCTTGATCTCTCCCTATGCGGAGTTTGCCCCTTGCTATGCACCAGATGGCACGATACTCTACTTCACCAGTAGCCGTGTGCCTCTCCGTGATATGCTGCAGGAGAGCGAGGTGACGGGGCTGGGGACGAACAATCTCTATATGATCAAGCAGGACGCCTCGGGCAAGTGGTCTCGCCCCGACAGCGTGCCGGGCAGTGTCAATACGCCCGAAGATGAGGGCACCCCCTCCATCACGTCAGACGGCAACACGCTCTACTACTCTTACGCTGAGCAAAGCTCCACCTACGACCGCACCGTGCAGATCTACAAAGCCTCCAAGTCTAGCCAAGGGGGCTGGGGCAAAGGCGAGCGTGTACCCATCTGGGAGGACTCGCTACGTATGGCGGCGCACCCCGCCATTGACGCTTCGGGACGATACCTTTACTTCGTGAGCGAGGGAGCTGGCCTTGGTGGCAAAGACCTTTACCGCATATTCCTCAGCGAGCATGGCTGGGGTAAGCCAGAGAACCTAGGCAACGAGATCAATACGCCTGGCGACGAACTCTTCCCCACGATGGTAGGCGACAGTACCCTGTACTTCTCCTCCAATGGACGTGTGGGGCTGGGCGGACTGGACCTATACAAAGCGCAGATGGACTCGCTCGGCGGGTGGCAGGTGACGCATCTGGGCACTCCGATGAACTCCCCCGCCGATGACTACGCCATCGCCTTTGCGCCGAAGCCGCAATCGGGCTTGGCGGAGGAGGGCTACCTCTCCTCGACTCGTGGGGACCAGCGTGGACGACCACATCTCTACCGCTTCTCATTGCCCGCCACCATCATACGCATCGACGGCTTCGTGATGGATCGTGAGGGGTACGGCATCCCGCAGGCGACGGTACGCATTGCCGATGAGCAAGGTTTGCTCGCCACGCCCATTGTCTCGACACGTGACGACGGCTCTTTCGTTCTAGAGATTGCTGGGTCCAACCGCTACGTGCTACACGCCTCGCACCCGGACTACCTCAACCAATACATGCCACTCGTGACCGACAGCGCCACCGAGAGCACCGACTACTTAGTCGACTTTTACCTAGCTTCGCGCCTGCACTCGGAGCAGATCCACGACATCTACTACGACTTTGACCGAGCTTCGCTACGCCCCGAGGGGAAGAAGAGCCTCGACTACCTCGTCACGCTCCTAGAGCAAAACCCCGACGTGCGCCTGGAGCTGAGCAGTAACACCGACCGCAAGGGTTCGCAAGCATACAATCAGAAGCTCTCGCAGCGTCGTGCGCAGAGTGTCGTCGACTACCTCATCGCCAAGGGCATTGCGGCTGACCGCCTAGAGGCTCGTGGCTACGGCAAGGAACGCCCTTACGTAGTGACCAAAGGGATGGCGGCGCGCTTCGATTGGCTGCCCGAGGGGCAGGAGCTAACGGCCGAATGGGTCGGCGCGCTGACTGAAGAGCAGCAAGTCGTCTGCGACCAGCTCAACCGTCGCACTGAGTTTACCGTCATACAATAATATATAGAGTGACCTAAGCAATGATACATTACCAAGCAGATCCAGACCTAGCGGGCGTCTATCTCATCGAGCCAGACTGCTACGGCGATGCGCGTGGCTACTTTGCCGAGACTTACCGCACGGCAGACTTTGCAGCGACCGTCTCGCCTAGACCATGGGTGCAGGAAAACGAATCCTCCTCCGTCCGTGGCGTCTTGCGAGGTCTGCATCTCCAGCGAGGCGAAGCTAGTCAGGCGAAGCTGGTGCGCTGTGTGGTGGGCGAGATCATGGACCTGATCGTTGACCTACGACGTGGCAGTAGCACTTACGGGCAGTGGCGCAGCTATCATCTCTCGGAGACAAATCATCGGCAGCTCTACATCCCGAGAGAGTTTGCGCACGGCTTCCTCGTGCTCTCGGAGCAAGCGAAGTTTCTCTATAAGGTGGACAACGGCTACGCCCCCGAGAGCGAGCTCTGCATACGCTATGACGACCCACAGCTGGCGATCCCCTGGGAGTCGTGGGGCATCGCACCCGAAGAGCTAATCCTTTCGGACAAAGACCTACGGGGCATCTCCCTAGCCGACTACACCGCATCACGCTTTTGACACCTTACGCTATGACCTCATACCGACACACCTATGCCGTGACTGGAGCCGCTGGCTTCATCGGCACTAACCTCGCTTACTACCTGAGCGAAGCCCTTGCCCCCGACGAGCGGATCGTACTGATCGACAAACTAACCTATGCGGGCAACTACCGCTCCATCGAGCCGCTCATTGACAACGAACGGGTCATCTTCGTGCAGGCAGACATCTGCGATGCCGAAGCGATGGATGACCTCTTCACCCGCTATGCTCCGCACTACCTGATCAACCTTGCGGCCGAGAGCCACGTTGATCGGAGCATTGAGGACCCCGCCATCTTCGTACGCACCAATATCCTCGGCGTGCAGACCCTGCTAGACACCATTCGCAACCATTGGTCTACGACCAGTGGACGAGGCTCTTATCCCGTATGGCAGGAGGGGCGCATGATGCTACAGGTCTCCACGGACGAGGTGTACGGCTCGCTCGGCAAGGAAGGCTTCTTCGTGGAGAGCACACCGCTCGACCCGCGCAGTCCTTACAGTGCTGCGAAAGCTTCGGCCGATCTCCTCTGCCAAGCGGCCGTTCACACGCACCATGCACCAGTCGTTTGGACCAGATGCTCGAACAACTACGGGCCCTACCAGTTTCCCGAGAAGCTCATCCCGCTCGTCATCCGTCAGTGTCTCCTCGGCAAGGAGATACCGATCTACGGCACGGGCGAGAATGTGCGTGACTGGCTCTACGTGACCGACCATTGTCGTGCGCTGCACCTCGTGGTGACTCAGGGGAAAGCGGGTACGGCATACAATATCGGTGGCCACAATGAGCATACCAATCTAGAGATAGTCCGCATCATCATCAACCAGCTACACGATCGTCTGAGCAAAGAGCCAGCGCGTGCCGAGCGCATCTCTGAGATCTTAGGCACTCAGGTTCAGCCCGAGCTAATCAACGAGCAGCTGATCACCTTCGTTCGCGATCGTCTCGGTCACGACGCTCGCTACGGCATCGACCCCACCTTCATTCATCAGGAGCTAGGGTGGCTCCCCTCGATCCCCTTTGCTGAGGGCATCGGCTACACGATCGACTGGTACCTCGACCACTTCGACTGGGTCAAGAGCATCACCGATGAGGACTACCAGCACTACTACCAGCAGATGTACAGCGGACGATGAAGGTCTACGGCATAGACGACGAGTCGCAGCTCTTTTACAAAGGCGAAGCACTCCTTCGCCCAGGCTACCCCTTCTTCGTTCCACACCTCGAAGCGGAGTGGTGTGCCATCCCTTCGCTCGCTATCAAGATAGGGCGTACGGGCAAGTGCGTGGCACCGCCCTTTGCTGAGCGATACATCGAGGCATGCGCTGCTGGCTGGGACATCACCTGTCGCTCGCTACTTGCTGAACTACGCGAGACGAGCGCGCCGTGGGAGCGTGCTAAGGTGTACGACGGCAGTGCCGTAGCCCTCGACTGGCAACCCCTTGACACAACACTCGCAGAGCACTTCACGCTAACCCTCTCCGAGCAGAGCTGGGCGCTCTCCCACACAGCGGTCTGCCAAGCACTTTCGCTCCTCTCCGAGTGCCTCACCATTCACACGGGCGACGTACTCCTACTCAACGCTATCCCCATAGCAGTGGCTCCCGCCATTGCCCCAGAGCAACAGCTCTCCCTCACGCTACAAGCAGGCGAAAAGCTTCGCTCCACTACCCTACTACGCATCAAATAAAGCATCAATATCGAATCGTCTTAAAACCCCTTCACTATGGCTATTGTATCTCCCTCCCTCCTCAGTGCTGACTTCCTGCATCTCGCCGACGAGATCACGATGATCAACGAGAGTCAGTGCGACTGGCTCCACATTGACGTGATGGATGGTGTATTTGTCCCGAATCTCTCCTTTGGCTTTCCCATCATTGAGGCGATACGCCCCATCTGTCAGAAGCCTCTCGACGTGCATCTGATGATCGTCGAGCCGTGGAAGTTCATCGACCAGTTTGCCAAGCTCGGCATCCATATTATGAACGTACATTACGAGGTGTGCCCTCACCTGCACCGCACGCTACGGGCTATCCGTGAGGCGGGTATGCGTCCAGCCGTCACACTCAATCCGCACACCCCCGTGGAGCTTCTCACCGACATCCTCTGCGAAGCCGACATGGTGCTCCTCATGAGTGTCAACCCCGGCTACGGCGGGCAAAAGTTTATCGAGCACTCTATCCGCAAGGTCGAGCGTCTGCGCAAAATGATCCAAGAGCAGGGTCTCTCCACCCTCATACAGGTCGATGGCGGGGTCAACCTCGAGACGGGTCGCCAGCTCGTCGAGGCGGGTGCCGACTCGCTCGTAGCTGGCAGTGCCGTCTTTAAGACACCCAGCCCCAAGGATATGATCGCACAGCTACACGCCTTGTAAGCCACCTTGCACTACCTCGTCCGAGGGCTACACGCCACAATCATGCGCCCAGCATTGGTGACACTTCTGTCGCTAGTGCTGGGCATTCATCTAGGTAGTCTCGGGCTACTGGCAGCGCAGTGGTACTTCCTCGGCATCGCCGTGGCGACACTCCTCCTCGTCCTCTCTAGACTTTGGCGCAAAGCACTCCTCGCTGGCTCCGCTTGGTACCTACTCCTTCTCTGCTCAGGAGCTTGTCTAGCCACCATACCACGAGAGCGGGTAGCGCAGCTTCCACAGCCCTGCAAAGAAGCGACTTACCTCGTCACCATCTCCCGTCCGCCCACTGCGCGTGAGCAGGGCTGCCGTGCCGAGGCTATCATCGAGCAGGCGACAGACCCAAGTGGAGCTCTCCTAGCTCACTGGACTGGCCAGCGCATCATGCTGTACCTATATAATGACTCGCTGCAGCTCACGCCTCGCACCAGTTACCTCGTCCGTGGACGGCTCACACCACTAGAGCAAGTCTCCTCGTCAAGCTATCAGCACTACCTCCTCTCACGAAAGGTCTCGGGCGTGCTATCCACCTCCACAGCTGAGCCTTGCAATGAGCCAACGACCACCTACTGGTCACGATGGGATCAACTACGCTACCTCGCCTATACCCTCCAGCAGCGCATCGGAGGCACGCTAGACGAGATCGACCGGCTTACCCCGCTACAGCGAGAGACGCTCCGTGCTATCTGCCTAGGCGATCGCTCCGAAGGTACCATCGCAGAGGGACAGTTTCGCTCCGTAGGCGTCGCACATCTGCTGTCGGTCAGTGGCTTTCACGTTGGGGTCGTCTTACTACTCATCTACTGGCTGATACGCTATCCGCTACGGCTCATACGCAACGTCCACACCGCTTACCTTCTGCGCTGGAGCCTCACTCTCATAACGGTATGGATCTACGCTTTTATCTGCGGACTCTCCATCCCGACACTCCGCGCCTCGCTTATGTTCTCCATCTTTGCTGTAGCACGTCTCCTAGGGCGCTCCACCGATCGGCTGAACGTCTGGGCGCAGGCCGCCGTCCTCCTGCTTATTGTCTCACCCTACGCACTCTTTGACGTAGGCATGCAGCTCAGCTTCGGAGCGGTGCTAGCCATCTTTGTCACTTGGGGCGCACTCAACCAACGCATCACGCCGAGTAGCTCCCGTATCGTCAGCTACCTTTACTACCTCATCGTCACGACCATAGCCGTACAACTCTTCGTCTGGCCTATCCTCGCACGCAGCTTCGACACCACAGCCATCTGGCTACTCCTCGCCAACCTCCTCCTGTCGCCTCTCGCCACGCTGCTCATCATCACGGGGCTAGTCACCATGGGACTACTCGCCCTCGGGCTCGCCACGAAGCTTCTACCGCTGCTCCTCGTCGGCGTGAGCGACCTCACCAGCGTTGCGATGACACTTCTCGAGCAGCACTTCACCACTCAGCTCACCATCACCATGCCGCTCTGGCTCTGCATCGCTTACTACCTCCTCCTCTACGCCTGGGTGCAGTACCTCCTAGCCCGTCCCCGCCCCATACGCGTCTAGCTACGCCCCCCCTATTGCCTATTTGCATGAATAACACTACATTTGCTGTAGAGGTTGTTCACTTAACTAACACACTATGCACAACAGAATCACTAATCTCAGACAGATACTGTGCATGACCCTACTAGCCATCGGCGCAGTACTCGCAAGCGTCTCCTGCAGACAGGAAGTGCGCAAAGACCCAAGCGTGGCTCTTATTGGGACAGCCTGGGAAATGCTAGACACGCTCTATAATTCGAACGATACGTTAGTCGTATTGTCTACGTCACTCCACTTCGAGAGTGCCACCGCAGGACACTATCTCCTGAAGATGGCAGATGATCCCGAAAGCATCACCTACCCGCTCCTATATAAGTATCTAGCAGCACAAGATTGCTACCAGATCTATTCCAACCTTCCTCCCGATGCCGGCATGATTATAGACACTTGCTGGGCTAAAGTGGACTGGGAGCACAACCTTCTCTGGTGCTACGGAGACAAAGATCTGAAGGATCAGGATCCAGACTTCTGCCGCCGTATCAAGTGACGCGTCAAGCCAAAGTTCTGACCTGACGCTCTAGCAAGCCGCTTTACATATCTTTACGGGAAAATTCGTCCGATTCCCTCCTTTCTCGAATATCCACGTGGAAAATCTCAAATCTCCACGTGGATATTTTTTATTTTCCACGTGGGCGTCATTCATTTCCTCCGAAGTTTCATTTGATTCCTCCGAGGAATTTTTTATTCCCCACGTGGAAAATAAAAATTCTCCACCTGGATATTTCAAAATATCCACGTGGAAATCACTTTTCCCCGACATGGTTCCGTTTCGATATGTTGTCTGTTCTAAATTGTTGTAACGAGCTGGCGTCGAATTTTCCCTAGCTGGAGCTGACATATCATAATCGCTCTGCCAGGAGCTACAGATGACGACCAGCGAGGAGTAGGGAGGTCGATGAGTGCATTATATATAATGTGTCAGCCTGGATTCTTAGATCTCAATAGTCGCAATAAGAAAATAAAGAGGTATCTTTGCCAAACGGATTGTACAGTCACGCTTCGGTGACCGACCTTCACAGCGAAATACAGATAATACAACTATATAGATATGACGGCTAATAAGCAAATGAGAACCGAGGGCGACCTGCTAGGCGATCGCCAACTACCCGCAGACGCACTCTATGGGGTGCAGACGCTACGCGGTATGGAAAACTTTCAGATAAGCAACTTCAAGCTGAGCCAGTACCCTTACTTCATCAAGGGACTTGCCTACACCAAGTGGGGCGCAGCTATCGCAAACCACAGCGAGGGCATCCTCACCGATGAGCAGTACGAGGCTATCGTCTTCGCCTGCAAGGAGCTGATCGCAGGCAAGCATCACGATGCTTTTGCAGTGGATATGATCCAGGGTGGTGCCGGCACGACAACCAATATGGCAGCCAACGAGGTGATCTGCAACATTGCCCTGAAGAAGATGGGACACAAGCCTGGCGAGTACAAGTACCTCGCTCCCAATGATGGAGTCAACGCTTCGCAGTCTACCAACGACGCCTACCCCACAGCTATCCACCTAGGACTATACCCCAAGGGGCTAGAGGTGTACAAACATGTCGAACAGCTCGCAGCAGCACTTCGTGCCAAGGCTGAAGAGATGAAGCATGTCCTCAAGATCGGTCGTACGCAGCTACAAGACGCTGTGCCTATGACGCTGGGGCAGACTTTCCACGGCTTTGCCTCTATCCTAGAGGATGAGCTACCAAGACTAAAGAGTGCCAGCGAGGAGTTCCTGACGGTCAATATGGGTGCTACCGCCATCGGTACTGGTATCGCCTCAGAGCCTGGCTATGCAGAGGCTTGTGTTAAGGCTTTGGCACAGATCACGGGCTGGCCAGTCAAGCTGAGCGCTGACCTCGTCGGTGCTACGAGCGATACCTCTGTAATGATCGGCTACTCATCCGCACTACGCCGCATCGCTGTCAAGATCAATAAGATCTGCAACGACATCCGTCTCCTCTCCTCTGGTCCTAGAGCTGGTATCGGCGAGTTCAACGTACCAGCTATGCAGCCAGGCTCCTCAATAATGCCCGGTAAGGTGAACCCCGTTATCCCCGAGGTGATGAGCCAGGTATGCTACAAGGTGATGGGCAACGATACGACTGTCCTGATGGCTGGCGATGCTGCTCAGATGGAGCTCAACGCTATGGAGCCCGTCATGGCTCAGTGCTGCTTCGAGAGCTCAGACCTGATGATGCGTGGTATCACGACCCTCATCGAGCGTTGTATCACTGGCATCACACCCAACGAGGAGCGCTGCCGCCAGCAGATCGAGGCATCGATCACGATCGTCACGGCACTCAACCCGATCATTGGTTACAAGAATTCAACCAAGATTGCCAAGGAGGCACTTGAGACGGGCAAGGGTATCTACGAGCTTGTCCTGGAGCATGGCATCCTAGACAAGAAGGATCTCGACGAGGTTATGGATCCCAAGCACATGACCCAGCCCTCGAAGCTCGATCACATCAAGCCTAAGAAGCAACTATAAGCGGAGCTATGGACGGGGTGGGATACAGACGACCCGCCCCGTCCATACAAATCCGTGAGACAGCTATCCCCAATCACTACTAAACCACTTCATGAGTATGAAAAGACTTACCCTAATCTGCATCTCTCTCTTCAGCCTACTGATGATGACTGCGTGCAGTAGCCCCAAAAGTGAAGCTGAGCAGGTTACCAAAAAGTTTTACAAAGCTCTCCTCCAGGGGCGCTTCGATGAAGCTAGTAGCTATACGGCATCTGAGCAGGCGCAGTTCTACGTGGGGCTCTTTGGCATGGTGCTCTCTGCGGCAGATGAGTCTGAGCTGGCTGCAGCAAACCTAGACAAAGGCATCCGAATAGTCTCGACTGAGCAGGCGGATGATGGCACCATAGAGTGCACCGTCAAGATAGAGAAAGAGGAGACCGATGAGGAGGCTGATGACAGCATCCAGCGCGTAATCCTCAAGGAAATCGATGGCGAGTGGAAGATCGTCTCAATCCCCATAAATAAGTAGCGACTCATCCTATCAATACAAATCTTTTAGACCATATATATATATTATGAAGAGATTAGCTTTAATCAGCATTGCACTCGTCAGCATGCTGGCGTTTGCTGCTTGCTCTAGTCCTACGAAAAAGGCAGAGCAAGTCACTATGGACTTTGTCAATGCTCTCAACGCTAGCGACTACGACAAGGCTCGTAGCTACACGGCATCGGAGCAGGCTAAGGCTTATGTGGGTCTTGCTGAGTACTTTGATTCCGAAAAGTCTGAAGAGGAAAAGGTGCCCAACTCTAAGATTACGAGCCGTATCACCCGTACGGAGCAGCAACAGGACACGGTCATATGCTATGTAGAGACCATCGAGCCGTCAGACAATCCAGACACTATCAATCAGAAGGTGGTCCTCACCCAGGTGGACAACGAGTGGAAGATCATTGAAGTACCTATGAAGTAACCGAGGCGACTGCCACTCAGGCAGGCGCACTCTAGACTTAATCTCTAGATGAAGTCTATCTATCACAAGCCCCAAGAGTTAGCGAGGTCTCTCCTTTTACTGCTCTTGGGGCTTATATTATGTGGAGCTGTCGCTTGCTCCGCACACCACGAGCGAGAGGCCATCGCTATCGATACAACCTCTCTGCGACCTGGTAGTCTCATACTGCGTCGTGGCGAGGGGATGCTCTCGACCTTCTTTAGCAAGATAGCCTCCGAGGGGAAGCTCTACAGCCACTGTGGCATCATCGACTACGACTCCACGGGTCAGTGCTGGGTCGTATGGCACGCCTATCAGGATAGTTCGATCGGTGCCGACGGCATCTTCTGCCAGTCGCTAGACAGCTTTGTAATGGAGTCAGAGGCGGTCGCCATCTATCCAGCATTAGCACTAGACAGCTTAGGCTTGCAGAGGATGAGAGCCTACATAGCACTGCATCGCCCTGGAGCGCAGTATCCCAAGAGGTTTGACTCGCACTTTGACCTCAGGGATACGACCACGCTCTACTGCACTGAGTTTGTCGCACTTGCTTACTGCGCCACTGAGCTCCCCGCCTATCAGGTACAGCCGACAGGGCACAACGTAGCGGTACCCTACACTTATTATACGCTTGATGATTTGATCAAAACTGTCAACCCCTTGCAAATTCAAAAATAATGCGTACCTTTGCATCAGTTACTAATCACTTATACTAAAGCTAATATGAAGAAGGTATTTGTACTTGTAGCTGCTGTTGCAGCTCTAAGCCTTGTTTCTTGCAACAAGGAGAACAAAAGTCAGGACGCTCAGCAGGCTGAGCAGAATGTTGAGAACGCTCAGGAGAATCTTGACGCAGCTGCTCAGGATCTACAGAACGCAGCTCAGGATGCAGCTCAGGTAGTTGCTGACGAGGCTAACGCTGCTGCTGACGCAACCGCAGAGGCTGCAGAGGCTGCTGCTGACAAGGCTCAGGAGACTGCTGATCAGATCAAGAAGTAAACACCAACTTCTCCAGATCATCGCAATCTGAGATAACCTAAGCAACCAAACTTAACGAAGGTCACCTAGTCCTCTTTATGGGGGGTTAGGTGACCTTTGCTGTTGGATACTGGCTGTTAGCTATTGGCTGTTGGCTGTTAGCTGTTGGCTGTTGGCTGTTGGCTGTTGGCTGTTGGCTAGAGCTACTAGGGACACCAGGGACACTAGAAAACTAGGCTCTAGGCTCTAGGCTCTAACCTCTAATGTCTAATCTCTAATTTTCGTACTTTTGGAGCGTGAAGACGAGACACTCCTGGCAATGGTGGCTAAAGAACTTCTTGCCACTCCTCATAGGGCTAGCGATACTGTTGTACCTCTATCGCCATCTAGAGCTCGCAGACACGCTACGCTTATTGCAGCATGGCGTGCGCTACGAGTATCTTCTCTTGTCTCTACCTATGGGACTCCTGGGCAACGCCACGCGAGGCTATCGCTGGCACCTCCAGATGCGACCGCTATACACGCCCCCTGCACGACCCATCAATCCGATCTTGATCACCGTTGGGAGCTATGCGGTCAACTTTGTCATACCTCGTGCCGGCGAGGTGTGGCGCTGTACCGAGATGAAGCAGCGAGAGGACTATACGCTCTCGGCAACGGTCGGCACGCTCCTAGTAGATCGTCTCTCAGACATGATCGTTGTGCTAGCTCTCTTCGTGGCTATGATGCTGTTTCAGCCAGGGACTATATCGCAGATCTTAGCTGCTCAGGGCTTATCGCTCGGCGATAACTTAGGCGACCTCTTTTCGTCAGACTACACCACGGCTTGGCTGATAGCGGGCGTCTCACTCTTCGTCATCGTGCTGGTCCTCTATCGATTCAGAAAGAGTAGCTTTATGGAGCGTGTACGAGAGAAGCTCCGCTCCGTACTGCAAGCCGCTTCGACACTGAGAGGCTGGCGCGCCTGGAGTCAGTTTATCGTACTCACGATCCTCCTATGGCTCTTTTACTACTACTTCTTCTACCTTACATTTGGAGCCTTTGCCTTCACGGCAGAGCTAGGGCATCGGGTCGCTTTTGCCTCCTTTGTCCTCTCCACACTGATGATCGCTATCCCCACGCCGGCAGGTGTTGGCCCATGGCACTATGCGGTGATTATATCGCTGACAGCCTTTGGTGTGAGCGAGGCCGAGGCAGGACTCTTTGCTTTGATTGTCCACGCTGTACAGACGCTCTGGACCATTATTACGGGGATTATTGCTATATTTGCCTTACCAATAGTCAATAGGCACTACAAACGTGCCTCCTCACTGGAAGACACTTCAAAAAATAAAGAGAATAAGCTATGATGAACAAAGCTGACTACCAAAAGCTCGCCCCCTCCACGCTATGGGGCTATTTCTATGATCTCACACAGATACCCCGCCCTACCGGCCACTGTCAGGCTGTGCGGGAGTATGTCGTTGCCGAGGGTAAGCGACTAGGACTAGAGACCCATGTAGATGAGGTGGGCAACGTATTGATCCGCAAGCCAGCCTCACCAGGACTAGAGGATCGTCCCGTAGCTACCCTGCAGGGACACCTAGACATGGTGCCTCAGAAGAACTCTGACAAGGTGCACAACTTCGAGACCGACCCTATCCAAACGATGCAAGAAGGCGACTGGATCACGGCCGATGGCACGACACTTGGTGCGGACAACGGTATGGGCGTTGCCTTCTCTCTGGCGATCCTCGCTGATGATACGCTCAAGCATGGTCCCCTCGAGGCGCTCTTTACCATTGATGAGGAGGTCGGCATGGACGGTGCCAACGGGCTTAAGCCAGGCTTTAGCAAGGGCGACATACTCCTTAATATAGACTCCGAGGTGGAGGGCGATCTCTTCGTCGGTTGTGCTGGTGGTATTGATGTCAACGTCTCTCTAGAGTACCAAGACAACCACGAGCCTGATGCAGACGAGATAGGCGTACGCCTTACGATCAAGGGACTCAAGGGTGGACACAGCGGTGTGGACATACACCTCGGTCGCGCCAATGCCAACAAGCTGATGGCGCGTCTCCTCAAGGAGGCTGTCTCGCAGTGCGGTGCTCTAGTCGCTGAGATAGATGGCGGTAACATGCGCAATGCGATACCTCGTGAGGCGGTCGCTCTGCTATCTGTCAAGGAGGACGACACCGAGGCACTCTGGGAGCTGGTATCCGACTACGAGGAGATCTTTAATAAGGAGTTTGCTGGGATAGAGAACCACATCACCGTCTCTCTAGAGCGTTGTGACCGTCCTAAGACGATCCTCCCCGACGAGATACAGGACGCGCTGATCCATGCGCTGAATGCTTGTCAAAATGGTGTCATCTCTATGCTCTCTGAGTTCCCCGACACGGTAGAGGCTTCGTCGAATCTAGCTCAGGTACAGGCTGGCGAGGGACACATCTCTGTCCGCTTCCTCGTCCGCTCCTCTAGTGACTCACGCAAGATGTGGGTCGCCTCTAGCATCGAGAGCTGCTTCCTACTGATGGATGCTCGCGTAGAGTTTGACGCTTCCTATACAGGTTGGCAGCCCAATGCTGAGTCTCATATCATGCAGGTAATGTGTCAGGCCGCCAAGGAGGTCTACGGCAAGGATCCCGCTGTCAAGGTGATGCACGCCGGTCTCGAGTGCGGTATCATACAGGGTGTCATGCCCGATATGGATATGATTTCCTTCGGTCCTGAGATCCAGCACCCACACTCACCAGATGAGCGCGTGAGCATCTCCTCCGTGGAGCGTAGCTACCGCATGCTCGTCCGTGCTTTGGAACTAATCTAATCGATAATAACAGATGAAAAAAGCTTTTGTATTCCCAGGTCAGGGCGCACAGTTCGTCGGTATGGGTCAAGAGATCTATACGAAGAGCGAAGCGGTACGCCAGCTCTTTGCCGAGGCAAACGAAGTGCTAGGCTTTGACCTAACCAAGACCATGTTTGAGGGTACTGAAGAAGACCTCAAGCAGACGAAGGTGACACAACCCGCTGTCTTCCTCCACTCTGTGGCTATGACGGTGGCGCTCGGAGATGCCTTTGCTCCAGACATGGTTGCGGGTCACTCGCTGGGCGAGTTCTCGGCACTGGTTGCGAGTCGCGCCTTGCCTTTTGCCGATGCACTGCGACTTGTCTCGGAGCGTGCACTCGCTATGCAGGCAGCTTGCGAGGCACACCCCTCGACGATGGCAGCAATCATCGGACTGCCTGACGACAAGATCGAGGAGATCTGCCGTGGCATCTCGGGTCAGGTGGTGGTCCCTGCGAACTATAACTGCTCGGGTCAGGTAGTCATCTCTGGCACGATGGAGGGTATCGCTGAGGCTTGCGAGCAGCTCAAGGCTGCGGGTGCTAAGCGTGCGCTACCGCTCAAGGTGGGCGGTGCCTTCCACTCACCGCTCATGCAGCCCGCCAAGGAGCGTCTGCAGCGTACTATCGAGGCAACGACCTTTGCCACACCGATCTGCCCGATCTATCAGAATGTAGATGCTCGTCCTCATACCGATGTGGAGGAGATCAAGGCCAATCTGATCGCTCAGCTCACGGCTCCCGTACGCTGGACGAAGAGTGTCGAGGCGATGGTTGCCGATGGGGCTACGCACTTCGTAGAGCTAGGGCCAGGCAAAGTCTTAGCAGGTCTTATCGGTCGCATCGCAAGCGATGTGACCTGTGAGAGCTTGGCAACGATCTAATGAATCTTTGCATTACGAGTAACGATTTGTAGGGACGCACGGCTCGTGCGTCCGTTGTATCAAAGGTTGCGGTTTCAATACTCGTCACTATGCTCTACAACGGACGCACGACCGTGCGTCCCTACAAGTCGTTACACGTCAAGTCTTTGAGCTTGTCCTCTAGTTTATTCAGATTAAAGTAGATAGTATTATGAGCGATAAGGAGTTACTAATCCCCTACATGCGGCTACCCCGCTCAGAGTGGCCAGAGGTTTACGGACGTCTCGAGGAGGCTGCCGTAGAGGCTACCCGCCGGTCGTATGCCCCGTATAGTCACTTTCACGTAGGAGCTGCGGCACAGCTGGAGGACGGCGAGATCGTGCTGGGGTGCAATCAGGAGAATGCCTCCTTCTCGCCCACGCTCTGTGCTGAGCGAACGGCGCTCTACGCCATCGGGGCGCACCACCCAGGAGCTGTCGTGGAGCGGATGATGATCGTCGCTGAGACAGAGGGCAAGCGTGTCGAGGCGATCTCCCCCTGCGGCGTGTGCCGACAGGTGATGATGGAGACGGTAAAGCGACAGGGCAAACCCTTTGAGGTAATTCTCTGCGGACCTGACGAAGCTATCGTTATTAGCGACTGTCGGCTTCTCTTGCCCTTTGCCTTTGATGGCTCAGACATTCCCTCGTAGCGCTAAGCGCATCCACCTTTTGTAGAGACCTATTTACCATTAGTATATGGCTTATCGCATCATTACGATCAGTAGACAGTATGGCTGCGGAGCTCGCACCATAGGGCGTCAGCTCTCGGAGCAGCTCGGCTTGACCTATTACGACAAGGAACTCATCCGCATGATCGCCGAGGAGAGCGGCTACGCGGCCGACTATGTCGAGGAGCAGAGTGAGTACGCCTCGACGTCGGGGCTGGACTTCATGCCGATGTCTCACGGAGCACTTTTCTCCGTTCCTATGACGGGACTCGTCGAGACCCCCTCGGTGACCCGCTATCTCAACGACTTCATCCTCAAGCTAGCCGAGGAGCACCCCTGCGTCATCATCGGGCGCAGTGCCGACTACATCCTGCGAGACCGAGACGATGTGCTCAACGTATTCCTCTATGCCGATGTCGAGGCGCGTGTCAAGACGCTCCTAAAGCGAGGCGACGAAGAGACAGAGGACGCAGCGCGCAAGCGCATTGAGCAGTCCGACCGAGCCCGCCGCAAGAACTATAAGCAGATGACCAATCGGGAGTGGGGCGAGTCGACCAACTACCACCTCTGTCTCAATACGGGAGCCTTCGGAGCGGCCTGCTGTACCGACATCATCGCACACGCCTACCAGCTCCCCTGCGGTGGCGTGACTATTGGCAAAAAGTAAACCCACTATGCGACTGACGGACAATTGGTTCAACGGCTTGGCCGAAAGCGAAGCTGGCCAGACGGTTCACCTGCATGTGCGTGATGAGCTGGAGGAGTTTCGTGCTACGGGCAAGTACCGCTTTGTGATCGAGATCGCTTACCCCTTTGACGGCGAGGGCATAGAGCCATCGGATACGGACACAGCGCAGATAGAGGCGGTGGACGAACTGCTCCAGACCGCCATGGAGCGGGACAAGATGGCGATCCTTACAGCCTCTATCCTAGAGCCAGGGCGCAAAGTGTGGCTCTACGTAAGTCGCACGTACGACCCCTTCTTCGATCGCCTCGAGGAGGTGCTGGCAGAGCTGCCCCTCTTGCCACTACAGTTTGAGGTAGTCCAGGACTCCGACTGGAGCTACTACCAGGAGCTACTGGACAAGCTACAGCCGTAGCCCAACAAACCACCCATATCCACAAATGCAAAAGGAGACTGTTGCAAAAGTCAACAGTCTCAAAAGGAGAGCCCCACGCTAGGTGAAGCTCTCCTTTTCTTTTGTCTCGTCGGCTTGCTAGGTTACTTCGTATGGCTCAGCAAAGACCAGATAGCATCATCCTCAGGGTACGGCGCGACGACCTCGATTTGTTCATGGGAGACGGGATGCTCGAAGCTTAGTATACGTGCATGGAGCGAGATACCGCCATCTTTGTTGCTCCGTGGAGCGCCATACTTGAGGTCCCCCTTGATCGGGTAACCCATGTGGCTCAGCTGCGTACGTATCTGATGATGCCGTCCCGTGTGTAGCGTCACGGCCAGCAGACTATAGCGGTCGCCCACGGCGAGACGCTCGTAGGTGAGCCAGGCGCGCTTAGCCTCAGCGTGAGGCTCCCTCACGACGTAGCTCTTGTTTTGCTTGCGATTGCGATAGAGCAGATCCTTCGCCTCGCCCGCTTTCTGGGGAAAAGCTCCACAGACTACAGCGTGGTAGACCTTATGGATCTCTCGTCGCTGAAACATAGCGTTGAGCCGTGCCAGAGCCTTCGAAGTCTTGGCAAAAAGCACCGCCCCCGACGTCGGTCTATCGATACGATGCGTGACCCCAACGAACGCCCGCCCAGGCTTGTCGTACTTATCGATGAGATAGTGCTCGACAAGCTCCGAAAGCGGTGTATCGCCCGTGCTGTCACCCTGTACGAGCATCCCCGCCGGCTTATTGACGATGAGGAGATGATTGTCCTCGTAGAGGATCTGTAGGTCAGGCATCCGTCTGCTTACTAAAGCATTACATATTCATACCGCCGCAGCAGGAGAGCACCTGTCCTGTCATGTAGGAGGAGAGGTCGCTCGCGAGGAAGAGTGCCACATTGGCCACATCCTCAGGCTTACCACCACGACGTAGCGGGATCTGCTTAGCCCACTCCTTGCGCACCTCCTCGCTGAGGACGGCCGTCATATCGCTCTCGATAAAGCCCGGAGCGATGCTGTTGGCACGGATACCACGTGAGCCGAGCTCCTTGGCAACGCTCTTAGCCAGTGCGATCATACCAGCCTTAGAGGCCGAGTAGTTCACCTGCCCCGCATTGCCCGACACACCGACGACGCTCGCCATGTTGATGATGCTACCCTGACGCTGCTTCATCATGACGGGAGCCACAGCGTGGGTCATATTGAAGGCGGACTTTAAGTTGACATTGATCACCGCATCCCACTGCTGCTCCGTCATACGCAGGAGCAGACCATCACGGGTGATTCCCGCATTATTGACTAGGACGTCTAGCTTGCCAAAGTCAGCAACGATCTGATCAATGAGCTGATGCGCTGCCTCAAAGTCTGCCGCATTGCTCTCGTAGGTGCGTATCGTGACCCCGCACTCCTGCGCCAGCTGAGTATAGTAATCCTTTGCTTCGTCGGCAACCTTGAGGTCACTGATAGCTACATGGCATCCAGCCTCTGCATACTTCGTGGCGATCGCCTTGCCGATACCACGTGCTGCTCCGGTGATCAGAGCCACTTTGTCCTGAAGTAGTTTCATAGATTCTATTGAGTTATAGGTTTTGTATTTGCATGATTGGTCAGTCCCTGTCTGAGTAGTTGCTTCATCGCAGCGATGATACGTAGGTAGTCCTCCTTGCCGTACTCATGGTGGTAGCGATTGATGTAAGGTGCCTCCAGACTCTTGAAGCTCTTGAGGAGCAGGTAGGCTGTCGAGTTGATATCTGGGACCACCAGCTCTCCTCGATCGTGTCCCTCCTGTAGGATCCGCTTGAGCATATCGTACTCGCTCTGGTCATACTTGAGGCGAAGGCGCTCGATGTTGAAAGTGTCGCTAAAGAAGCTCGCATTATGCACGCCCTGTCTCTGCACCGTCTTCTGTATCAGCTGCAGATGATTGTCCAGCAGCACCATCAGCTTAGTGATCGCATCGGCAGGACGAGACAGCACCTCGCTCAGCGACTGGCTCATCAGACTGATCTCCCGCTCTATGACCGCCATGAGCAGCGCCTGCTTGTCCTTATAATAAGTGTAGACCGTGCGCCGACTGCACCCCACAGCCTCTGCAATAGCGACCATAGTCGTCTCCTCGACTCCTTGCTGCACAAAGAGCGTGTGAGCCATTTGGACGATGCGCTGGCGCGTGTGTTGTGTAGAGGTCATAAGTGCGTGAACGATAATAAAAGCGTGAGATATTCGTTACAAAGATACAGCTTTGCGTCGAATGTACCCTTTGGGATCGAGCGCACGCCATTCTAATTCTCACCCACATGTCATCCTCCAGGAGATTACTCGGCTCCCTGCCTACCAATATACTACTTGTCGTGCTGGCGCTCGTCGTGGCACTCCTCCCGCTCATCCTCTCGGAGCCACTCGTGAGACGCATGGCCGACGAGGAGCGACTCAAGATGCAGACCTGGGCCGAGGCGACCGAGTGCATAGCTAGCCAAAGTGACGAGCAGCTCAATGCCCTAGCCCTCCAAATCTTAGAGTCAAACACTACCATACCGCTCATCCTCACAGATAGCCTCGGGAATATCTTGGGATACAAAAACATTGACTCCGTGGCGGTCGCTCGTGACTCGACCTATCTAGCAAAGCGGCTCACAGCTTTTCGCTCTGGCTACGCTCCTATCGAGATTGACTTAGGTAGCGCTGGACGCCAATACCTTTACTACAGCGACAGCAGTAATCTAAGGCGCTTGCTACACTTCCCCTATTTGCAGACAGGCATCTTCATCCTCTACATCATCATCCTCGTCCTCACCATTCGTAGCCTACTGCACTGGGAGCAGGACCGTATATGGGTCGGTCTCAGCAAGGAGACCGCCCATCAGCTCGGCACGCCCATCTCCTCGCTCATGGCGTGGACCGAACTGCTCAAGAGCTACGACCTACCCCCCGAAATCATCGAGAGCATCGGACAAGATGTCAATCGTCTCGAGCTGATCGCCCACCGCTTCCAAAAGGTCGGCAGCCTACCCGAGCTCACCCCCATAGAGCTCAACGGACTGGTCACCACCTCCGTGCAGTACCTTTCACGACGCATCTCTAGACAGGTGGAGATCGTCTTTGAGCCAGCACCCGAGGAGCTCTACTGCCTCATCACGCCCGACCTCATGAGCTGGGTCGTGGAGAACATCGTCAAGAACGGCGTCGACGCCATGGACGGCAAGGGCACGATCACCATCACCACGGAGGCTCACGGCAAGAACGCCTACCTCGAAATCACCGACACGGGTCGAGGTATGACACGCGCCACGCAACGCATGATCTTCAAGCCAGGCTTCACCACCAAGGAGCGTGGCTGGGGGCTCGGCTTATCGCTCGCACGTCGCATCATACGGCACTACTTCCGCGGGCGCATCTACGTCAAGCGCTCTGAGCTACAAGTCGGCACCACCTTCCGTATCACCCTCCCCCTGCAGCAGCTCCCCTAGCTAGCCCACTCCCCTCCACTCTCAGCCAAAAGAGGAAACGAAATACGGCCAAAAGTGGAAACGAAATACGGCCAAAAGTGGAAACGCCGAAAGAGAGCTTTCCGGTTTAAGCTGATAGCGAGCGGATTATACGGAAGACCTCTGAACTGTATCAATAACGCTTTCTAGAGAAGCGATGCTGCTGTGTGGGAGGGTAAAACTTCTCACGTAGGAAATTCCAAACAGCTCGCTGGGAAACTAAAATTCTCCACGTAGGCGCGAAATAAAACTTCGGAAGAATGAAATGAAACTTCGGAAGAATGAAATGAA